>Ga0126381_100000356_pt1 | contig 49211 bp, 65 predicted proteins | sample PanSoiMetPlot_28_FD_96465 | JGI IMG/M metagenome (GOLD analysis project Ga0126381, IMG submission 96465) | Tropical forest soil microbial communities from Panama - MetaG Plot_28 | ecosystem: Environmental > Terrestrial > Soil > Tropical forest > Bulk soil | place: Panama | collected 2016-02-17 | reverse complement strand
GATGACGCGTGACGAGTTCCTGCACAACCCAGCGGCGCAGGACCAGCTGTTTGAGAAGGTCTTTGGCGGGTACATGACACAGTACGGTACGTTCAATGAAGCCGCGTCGAGGTGGTTCACCGGGAAGTCGATAGCCAACGCAAGGGCCTCTGGAGTCTATGATGCTCATGGCACGACGGTGGACAGGTACTTGATGAACTCCAACGCTTGGCTTGCCAAGGTAGCCCCGCTGCGCGACGTAATGGATGTATCTGAGCAGACGATGAACCAACTGATCAAGCCAGAGGACGATCCACTGGCTGCTGATTACGTTCGGTCCGAGGCACAGAAGCAGTACAATCACGTCCATGCCATAGTGAGGGAGAAGGACAACGACAACGCCCGGCTGCTGCTCGGCGAGCTATCTAAGCCTGACCAGAATGGCAAGTATCCGACGACGATGGAGGAACTTGAGGCTCGACCTAATGGCGCGGCTACTCGGGCGGCCTACACTGAGATGAACGATGCGCAGAAGGCTGGCGTTCGAGCCCACTTTGATGCCAACACCAAGAAGGGCTATGAGCTTACGCCGGAGAAGCAGCGCCGGTTCGATCAGCTGAAGGGCATGTTGATGACGCCGGAGGGCCGACGGCAGCTAGTTGACATGGATCTCACCAATGAGCATCTACCCAACCCAATGTATCAGGTCCTTGTCAACGACCAGAATTCGTTGAAGACCCACGCCGAGATAGATCCACGGATCTCACTGATCGTGAACGACGGCACAGTACAGTCCAAGCTACAGGACTTGGGTCTGACTAGGGCGCAGAATGCTCAGTCCCATGACGAGTTCATGGGCGTGTTCCAGCGGATGCTGAATGCTGCCCAAACGGATGCCAAGGTACCGCTCACCCGGAAGGAAATGCTTGAGGTCTTCAACGACGCGGTGGAGCAGGAGGTTGAGAAGGGTTGGCTGTGGGGAGCGAACCCGAACATACCGTCGTGGCTGCCGGGCGGGCCGGGCCTTGGCGATCCGTACTACAAGCAGGCTCCGATGTCCGACAATGACGTCAAGATCTTCAACTACATCAGTGACGATCCGAAGTTCCAGTACTTGAGCGACACTGAGAAGATGCAGCTGTTCAAGGAACTCCAGTACAAGGCGCTGTTGCAACGGCGCAGGGCAACTAGGGCAGGCACGGCAGAACGGTAATGGCTGACGAAGACGTTGACGCTGGCATAATCGACTTCATGGATCGACGGTCCCGGTATGCTGCCGCACGGGCGGCACTGGGAGTTGAGGCTGATCCCGACGATGCGGCTAGGTCCCTTGAGCTTGAGGGCATGACTGGCATTCCTGCCAGTGTGATCCAGACCGACGTGCCGAAATGGGACACCAAGATCCATGCCAGCATGGCGTCGGATTTGGTTGCCAATGATCCGATCCTCAGCGCATACGTCTATTCCAATCCCGAGGCGGCTAAGGTATCGAGTGACGACTATCACGTCCTGTCGGAGACTGGCCGGAAGCTCAAGCAGATCTACGGCTTGACCCAGCGTGGCGCTCAGATTGGGGAGGGAGTCGATCAGGCGGACTGGAGTTGGTACAAGCCGCCGCCCTACCAGCCGACGCCAAGCCAGAGTCGGATACTGGCCTTTGGCAACGCCTTCCGTGAAGGCGCGGATATGTCGGAGATCCCGACAGAGTTGAAGCAGCTTTACGATTATATGGATGGGCCGTTGTGGCAGCAGGCGGCGGACCTTGCGCCCGGCCTAACTGCCACCACTAAGATGGGGATTGCCGGTGGCGCTGCTGCCTACAAGGGCATGGAGAAGCTATTCACTGGCTTGCTCTACGGTACGAGTGCTTATGTTGCCGAGGCGGGTAAGCAGCTTGGCATGAGCGAGGCTGATACCAACCGGCTGACTCGTGACTTGGTTGCCTTTGGCATGGTCGGGCTGTCGGGGCAGACCGGGCCACACATGGGACCGGCGATGATCGGGCGGGAGCCCATGATCAGGCCGTCTGAGGGCCTGCGGCTGACGCATGAGGCGCAGCTGCCACCTGAGGCCCGAGATGTGTTAGTCACCGTCCGACGCATAGCCCGTGAACTCAAGGAGTACGTTGAGGCCCAGAAGGAGCCGCCTCGTGGGTTCAACGAGACCATTGATGACTTCCACGAGGAACAGGACAAGGCCAAGCTCGATGCGCTTGATGACGTAGGCAGGTTGGCTGATCAGTCGGAGACTAAGAACCGGTCGGTTGATCTGTACGGCAAGTTCGTTGACATCATTGGTGAAGGAGATGTGCACGTCAAGGCCGAGACGCTGCGAGAACTCTACGGCGACAAGGCACCCAACTACGATGATGGTTTGCTGGGCCACGTGCCTGACCTCGCCGAGAAGATGGCAATTGCCGGTGAGGATGGGTTCGTTCGGATACCGTTGAAGGACTGGTTGCTGGCGTCGTCGGACGTGAAGAAGGCACTCAAGGACGACATCAAGCTGCCAGAGGGGCAGACCCGGAACGAGATGAAGGAGCCTCGGCCTGAGTATCGGCCCACCGACGGGACGATGCTGGATGCGGAGCGAAAGGCAGCGGGGCTGGATCCACTCTTTGCCAAGGGGGAAGCGCCAAAGCCCAAGCCAGCCAAGCAGCTAGAACTCGACGTCACCCGGATGGCCGAGAAGCGGACGTTTGAGACCGCACCGCCGGGCATTAGCCAAGCCAGATGGGAACTGTATCTCAAGGCCATCGAGCGGCAGCGCACAGCCGACCGGGCGGCTCAGGCAGAGAAGATCCTTCAAGATGTCAAGCGCACACAGACTAGGGAGTGGAAGGAGAAACGCACTGAGCTACGCTCTGAGGCCGAGGAGTCTGTGCGGGCTCGGCCAGAAGTGCAGATGGATCAGAACATCCGTCGTGGCGGGAAGCTCAACGACGTTGACATGACCCGAGAGCAGGCCAAGGCGCTTGAGGGTTACATCGACAAGGAGAACGGCATCCATCCAGATGATCTTGCCGGGCACTACGATTACCCCGACGGCGATACGCTGGTCAACCGGCTGATCGAGTACCGAAGGCAGATGGAGAAGTCTAGGCTCCGGCCGGATAAGTTCGTCGAGACCCTGATCGACGCTGAGGCCGACCGGATGATGCAGGAACGGTACGGTAAGCTCAAGGAGAACATTGAGACCGACGTGCGGGACCGGCTATACCACCAGACCCAACTGGACATGATCCACGAGGATACGCTGCTGATGGCGGAACTCGCCGGGCAGCAACTATCCCTGTCAAAGGAAGCCCTGATCAAGCAGATACGGGACCTGATCGCTCAGGAGAAGGTCGCCGGGCTGACCTCTAGAGAATATCTCGAACTGGCTGGTAAGGCCAACAAGCTTGCCGAAGAAGCGTATCTCAAGGGTGACTTCACCGAGGGCACCAAGCAGGCGCTGTTCAGGGAGAATAACTACATCCGGGCCAAGGAGGTGGCGCAGAAGTGGGAGAAGGTTCGGGACCGGTTCGATAAGCAGTACAAGCGCCTAGCCAAGAAGCGTGAGCATCCGAATATCGACCAGCCATTCTTGGATACGCTGCACTCGATCTACAATCAGTTGGGCTTGAAGGTCCCACGGTTGCCCGAGGATATAGCCGACAACCTCGCCAAAGCGGATGTCCCCAATCTCGGCGAGTTTGCTCGGGTCTATGACTTCACCGGCATCACCGACCTGATCCCTGACTGGGCTATGCAAGGGATCCCAAAGCTGAAGGACTTGACCGTCGAGCAGTTCGGTGAACTTGAGAAGATGGCCAAGGGACTTGAGGAGGTAGGCCGGGCCCAGCAGAAGCTCTACATTGGTGATCGAGAGGCAATGCTCGACGAGACCGTCGACGCGATGAAGGCGGCAGTCAAACGAGCGGCTGGCGGCAAGCCGGTGAAGGGAGCACGTTTGCCAGAGCAGACCATTTCAGGTCGTCAGGCGGTGTGGTGGTCGCATATGAATGCCGAGACCATCCTTAATCGGCTTGATCTGGACGACCCGCAGGGGATATTCAATCAGACCTTGGTTCGTGCGGCCAGTGAGGGGTGGCTCAAGAATGAGGCAATGTTGCAGCAGTACAAGCGGGTCTTGGAGGGCCTGGGCAAGATCCCTGACATCAACAAGAAGATCGTGAATGACCTGTTTAGGGACCCGAGGAGTGAGGGTGGCGAGGCGTTCATGGAGATGCGTAAGCGCCACGCACTCGGCGTTCTACAGTACATGGGCACTGAGAGCAGTAAGGCTAAGCTGCTGGAGAGTTTCGGGGTGACTGAGGAGCAGGTGTGGTCGTGGCTCCAACGCAATGGCATCACTGAGAAGGATGTGGCCCGGTCGCAGAAGATTGGCAAGATGTTCGATGGGCTGTTCGATGAAGCTGACGCAATGCAGTATCGGCAGACCAAGGTCGGCATTGAGAAGGTCGAGGTCGGTAAGGTCGCAACGCCGTGGGGCGAGATGGACGGATGGTTCTCGCCGGTCAAATACGATCCTTCTCGGGCCTTCAAGTCCAAGAAGCTGCGTGGCCAGTTACAAGAGGAAGGTTTCTTCAGAGCCACGACCCCTCAAGGCTATGCCAAGCGGCGCACTGGGTACATTGATTTCGTGGATCTCAATCTCGACATGATCCCCATGCGGGTCAAGCAGATGATCCACGACATCACCATGCGTGAGCCGGTGAACCAGTGGGCCAAGATTCTCTACGACCCGAGGATGAAGCCAGCGTTTCTGGAGTACGTTGGCAAGGCTCGGTATGATCAGCTGGAGAGCTACCTTAAGGACCTAGCAAACAACGCCAACCATATGGATCTCACCGCCTCGGTTGCCACCCGGGCCTCGGAGTTCTTCCGGCAGAATGCCATCTCGACGTTGACCGGTTTCAACATGGGCACGCTTGCTAAACACACTACTACCGCCCTGCTAAACAGCATCAATGAAGTCGGCGGGGCGAGATTTGCCCGAGAGCTTGCCATATTGGTGAGCGAGCTACCGGCCGGGCGGGAGAGTTGGAAGTTGGCAATGACGTCGCCGGAGATCCAGCGGCGGCTGAGGACCAACTATCAAGACCTGATCCGTGGACATGGTACCGAGCTTACCATTGGTGGAATGAGGGCAAAGACACCGGCTGGGCATGTGTTCAACTCGCTTAGGGAGTTCATGCAGTCGGCTGGCGCAACGCCGGTAGCAGTCGGAGATCTGTTGTCAGCTGTGCCGACGTGGCTGGCCGAGTACAAGCGGGTGGTGAGGGAAGGGCTCAGCGCTGGCAAGGAGCAAGCCGAGGCCGAGTCCGATGGGATGTTCGCTGCCAATCGGGCGGTGCGTCGAGCCCACGGTTCATCGGCACTGAGCAACAGACCACGAGTGATGCGCGGCGGCGGGTTGATGCAGTGGTACTCGTCACTGTATGGCTTCTTCTCTCACATGATGCAGAAGCAATACGAACTGGCGTGGAAGTCCAAAGAGGTTGGGCGGGCCATCTCGGAGGGTGAGATCAAGCGGGCTGGCAAGCTCGGCTATCAGGTAGGGAAAGGGTTCTTCTCGTACATCATCTGGCCAGCACTGGTTGAGGAACTGGTCACGCCGTACACTGGCGCAGAGAAGGATAGCTGGGGAGTGTGGGGAGCAAAGATGCTGGGGCTGGGATTGTCGTCGTCGTGGATCTTAGGCCGAGACGCCATTCGATCGCTGGTGAATGTGCGTGATCCGCAGGTTGGGTTGCTTGGCACGCCGATGCAGGCGTGGACTGACCTCAGCCGAGATATGCACAAGCCGTGGAATGCGCAGAATGCCGGGCGGATAATCAACCACGTTGTCAGTATGACCGGCTTTATGACTGGGCTGACCTACCGGTCAGAAGGTACGTTGGGTGAGTATCTATATAGGTACAATCATGGGCTTGAGCGGCCCAAGGGTCCTTGGGATGTGCTGGCCGGGGCACGGTATGGCCGCACGGTTGGCAAAGGGGTGCATCACACTCATACGTTCCAAGAGTGGAAGCAGCACATAATGACCCACCGTCGTTAATGGGCTTTCCAGACCCGGCCCCAACGATCGGTGCCGACCTGCACGATCATCCGTGATCCTTCCATCGCCCGCATTAGCCGGTCCAAGCTGTGCAACGGCACTCGGTCCTTGGCGAATTGCATTATCATGTACTCTGGAACGCCCTTGCCTTTGTCGATTGTGGCAACGTAGTGTTGGATCTCTTCCATTGCCTTTGCGTCGGCGCCGGGTGCGCCTGCTTTGAAGACGTCTGGCATCAGGGCCTCGGCTTGGGTTAGCCATTCGTAGGCTCGATCAAAGTCATGCTTGGTCAGCGTCAGGCTGTCGCCCTTGTCAACCGACGAGATCATAGATAGCTTAAAGAGATGTGCGAGCCTGCGTGTGTTGTAGTGGATCAGTTTCGGGTGGCTGGGGACCGGGTGGTAGTCGGAGTCGCGCCAACTATCGACGAGCTTCTGATAGTCGGCTGTCGCGTTGAACTGGCCATAGAGATTGTTGATGAGTCGCAGGTCGTGTACGAGGTCTTTATCTATCGCACCCGGCCGAGCGTTCCAGATGTCGATGCGTAGCCGGTCGTCGGAGAATACCATTAGGCATCGGGATGTAAAGCCTTGGTCCCATGCACCCTCGGGGATGAACTTGAGCAGGTTGGCTGGGGTGGTGCCACAGAGCAGGGACAGCTGGGGCCGCTTGATTAAGATCCTGATCTCTTTGCCCCGCCGGTGCTGGGTGTACAGATCAACATCGTAGAAGGTTGATAGCAGTGCAACAAAGTCGTCTTCCCACTTATGCATGAACGCGCCCATCTCGTCGGCGGTGAACATCATTGTGTTGTAGTCGACGGGGCCGCTCTTGTTTATGATGACGCGCTTACAGTCGACCAAGGCATCGACGAGCGAGGCGGCAGTAACCGAGGTTGGGGCAAGGTGGAAGTTCTCCACCTCTGCCGCGTATGTACGCACAGCCCTGATCGTTCGTGTCTTCCCCACACCCGGGTGCCCAACGAGGAAGACATAGAGATTGGGATACATAGCACTGGAGGTCTGGAGCCAAACCTTCTGCTCCAGTACCGCTCCGATTGTGGTTAGAGCCGCCCAAATTCGATAGGTCTCCGGCGCTTCCAAATTGTCCGTATCTTGGACGAAGGCGTCTATCCAGGATGCACATCTCCTGGCCGCAGATCCGTTGGTTTTCATTTACCATTTCCTGTGCAATAGGTGCGTCTCCGGTGTTCGTCTTCTCCCTTTGTCACCCGGGTCGTAATCGCGTAGGCCATCCGGGTTATCGTCGCTGTATTCTCCTCTGTTCCACCCGACTACGCAGTCGTAGGGGATCTCAAGGACCCGACCATCAGCCAGTTCGACCGGGACCCTAAGTTGCTCTATGATCTTCGGTATGATCTCGTCTTCTTTCTTCTCTGGATATTGGACCGTGAGGGCGTCGTGGTCGTGCATGTAGAGGGTAGCATCTCTGGCCCTCCATACTTGAGTAGCTCCCTTATTAACGATGTCGGCAAGTGAGCCCTGTGGATCGAAAGCGATTGCTTCTCGTAGTGTACTATCGTCACTCCGACGCCCAAAGAACCACCTCTTCCTTTTTGTGAGACTGACAAGATAGCCACGCCGTCGGAGCTCCTCTTCGACGTGAGCTTGCCATTTAAGGTGGGCAGGATAGGCGCGGAAGTATTTGGACTGGAACTCCGAGACGATGGTGACTGGGACCCGGGACTGGATCGAGAGGGTCCTGGGCTGGCCTCCGTAATTCGAACCATGCCCAAGCTTTTTGCACATGTCACGGTAAGAGTGATGCCTGTAGTATTTCCTCTTTGCGACTTGTTGATCTCGCTGGAGATTGCCCGTCCAAGGTAATGTCGGCCAACATATACGGGCTGTGGCAGTATGGGGATCACCTGACTGACATGCGTCAAGATAGCGTCCATCGTGGAAGAGGTTCCACTCGATCGCGCCGACGACATAGGACTCTCCTGACTTGGCATCGAACTTGGCAAGCTTCATTCCTTTGTCTGCAATGAAGATCGATCGGAGCGACTCTTCGACATTCTGGAGATTCCCGCCAGTACCAAACTCAGAGAAGCTGCTGCTAAAGCGACCAGTAGAAGTACCAGCAATATTATAAGAAGTACGGATACGGCCATCTTTGTCTACCTCCGTCTTGAGGACTTGGATCTTCTTGACTAGCTCGCCCATCATCAGTAGATGGGAGCAGATTTGACGAGCTATCAGGTAATCGGTTTGAATCTTTTCGAGCGCAGCGATGTCGACGGTCGGACGACCTTGTCGCCGAATGACGGGAATGCCGAGGGCATCGTAGAAGAGTCGGCGCTTGTCGTCATTGGATCTCCAGTTGAAGCTAGGTAGCCCGACGCCATCAAGCACAATGATTTCAAGTTGGCGCTCAAGGCGCTCAAGTAGATCAAAGTATTCGTCAATGACTCCGGATTTGCGCGCATGGTCAATTCGAACGCCACGCAACCGCATTTCGAGCACTGGACCTTGTAGCTCTCTTGAAAAGTCGTAGACGGGTCCAGTATCGTCGTCCAACTGTGGGAGCAGAACATCGAGGATTTCTCCTGTGATACATGCGTCGATTCCGTTGTATACCCACTCTCTTTCCATTGCGGTGTAGGTTGAGGGATCAGCCTCGTTGGTGGAGATGATCTTCACCAGGGCCTCCCTAGGTGGTACTGGGAATGTTCCTTTTGGGTTAGGACTTCTAGGTTTGCTTTCTGGTTATTGAGAGGGTCATTGTCGTGGTGGTGGACTTGTATCTTTGGGTCAGTCACGCCCATTATGAAACGGTGCAGGCGGACCGTGAGGCCATTGGTTGAGGACGTTGTCACGACATAGCGTTTGGAACCTGGGTCTAGGGACCCGTTGTTCAGGTTGTTGACGTTGAGGCGCCAGATGTGTCTCATGCACCTGTCGTAATCCTCGTCGTCCACGAGGGCAAAGATCCTCTCAAGGTTCTCGTCTAACCCAACTATTATGCGCCGGGTCATTTCTTGCACCCGTCTGCAAAGGTGGTGATTATGCCGGTGTGGGTGTTCTTGAAGCCGATGGCCCCACACTTCACGCAGCGAAGGCGCATGTAGGTGTTGCCATTGCGTTGCTCTCTCCAGTCGTGGGGATCTTGTTCAGACTTTGGGTACTTGGGCATTGCAGCAACCTCTCGGCATGACCTTTGTGGCGAGGTCGAACAGGTCGGGATGGTCTTTGTTGAGGGTCTCATACAGGTAGCAGATGCTGCGCTTGGCGTCGAAGTGGGCGCAGTTCTCACACCGCACGGCGCGCTTGACAAAGCCAACCTCGGAACGCTTGAACTTGGCTGCCGGGTTGATGCCGGGGTGCCACTTGCCCTTACCGTAGTAGCCGCAGCTATCCTCGGCCTTGACGAATGGGTTGTCGTCGAGGATGACGCAGCGGCCGTGACCTCGGTCATCGAACAACCAGCACGATCCGCATTGAGCAAAGTCACGCGTAGTGCCGTCGTAGTAGAGGAAGGCGTCACGTTTGATTTTCATTGCTTAGCGTCCTGATGCCTGTCAGCCAGCCCGGTATCGTGTTGCCCGTCTTCCGGATACACAGGACTTGGGCCACGACGTAGCAGGCAAGCAAGTCGAATGGGACCCACACCCAAAACAGGAGTACGGAGAAACTCAAGCTGTAGAGCACGACATACAGAAGTGTCGGTCTCACGTTGTACTTCGTACCGGCTAGGCTCATTCCAAGGCATGTGCGTCGGAAGATCATATGAAAGATCAGACACAAGCCGATAGTCGTCAGCTTCCAGTAGACGCTCGGCAACAAGACGTAGAAGGGCAGTGACAGTACTAGAATGATAGTACAGTTCACCATACTGGCGATTATCTTTTGACTTAGGGTGCTCACTCATTCGTCCCTCTTTATGGTTGTGGTTTTGCGTTCGGTCTTCCATGCGCCCTCGTCTGTGTAGATAGACCCAAGATAGCCAAGCGCCTTGAGAGACTCGGGTTGGAGGGCATGGTGGAGGAGCATGGTGTCGTGCTCGGCTCCACGGACCCGGATGCCGACGGAGCGGTAGAGGAAGGCAATGTCGTAGAGTCCGTTCTGGAAACACTTTTTGATCGTTCGATCTTCGAGAACTCGCTGGACATGATGCCAAGCAAGTATCTCTGCATTGAGATTAGGGAAGTAACTTCTGTTCTTCTTTCGCCGGTCAAAGAACGGCACAACGAGCGCAAGGTCTGGTCTCGGGCTGAGGCCGATGCAAGTAACGTCTTCACCAGACGTCTCGATGTCGACGCTAAGGATCCGGCAGTTGCGCACATGGCGGTCGATGAACGTCCGTATGTCTTCGGCATTGGGTTCGATCCAGATTTCTCGATGGGGGCGGCGGATCTCAGGGTAGGCCGACTCACGCTTGGCCTTGATTAGGTCGGCTACCGCCGTCGGCCGGAGTTCCCACTGTCGTAGAATAGCAGCAGGATGATAAGTAGGAAGGAGCTTGTAGCCAGTAGCAGTATGAGTGCTATAACGAGTCGTGCCCCTGAGTTTGGTGATGCCTGTAGAACCAGCCAAAGCCCAAAGAGCACTGTTACCGAGGCAGACAATAAGCTCAGGCTCAAGGTCAACGATTTCATCGGCAAGCCTTTCTAGTTCAGGGATGAACTCGGTGCGGACGAACTTGGATTTAGATAGGGGCGGGTAGCCAATGATGCCCTCGTCCTTACCGCCGCAGAAGTTCTCGATCCTGTTGTACTTCGGGCGGGCGTTGAATACGTTGGTGGCCCGGACAATGTCGGAGTGGCCCTCCCAAATCTTGGCGACGTACTTGGGATTGCCCTCACGGAAGTAGCGATGGAGGAGGTCCCCATCGCCGTTGGTTAGCGTGATGATGTCTGCCTCGTGCAGCATCTTGAGTAGCTCCACTCCGGCAGCGCCGACGAACGGGATATGGACTCGCTCCTCGGACTCGCCCCACGCCTCGCCGACGAGGAGGATCATGCGAATTCATCCACGATCAGTTGGGGGTAGCCGACGAGGTCTTCCCAGTGTTGGCGTTCGTCGGCCTTGCCAGACAAGATGCGGGACCACTTAAGGCAGCACTGGTCAAAGCATTCACGTTGGGTCTCGGACATCTTGTTCCAGCCGGGCGAGGCTTGGGCTATCTTCTTGAATGCCTGAGATATGTGGGCGTTGTCTTTGAACGCACCGTGGGTACGGTTACGATCCCGTAGTAGGCGAACTGAACTAGTGCCCTTGTAGGGTGCCTCTTCTGGTTGGGCGGTGGTGGCGTCAGTCATTGTTGGGCTCCGTGTTGTAGTTCTTTTCAAAGAAGGCTTTGGCAACCAGCCACATGTCGTTGTGGTTGGCGGGGTTGCGGAAGATCATGTCGCCCCACTTGGGCGAACCGGCATCCTTGTCTTCTTGGTTGACGCTGATGCCGTCCATGATGAGGCTAGGGGTCCAGTGAATGGCTTCCGTGAAGCCCTTACGGTTGTAGCGTTTCCAATCGTTCATTGGGGTTCTCCGTTGGAAGGTGGCCCCTCAGGCGGGACTGTGACAAACAGGTCCTGAGGGGCCTAGCCGGGTTACTCTGTGGCTGTTACCCGGCTATTGGACTTTAGCGGTAGACTTCACGTTGGCGTAGAATGCAGAGCCGTCCTTGGCTGCGCCATGAGTGACGAAGGCAACGACCTGTTGGCCCGGCAGTTCTTCGATCGCCTCGGCAAAGGACTTGCCGATGATCTCAACGCCGCAGTCTTCGATGAACTTACGGAGGCGCCACTTGGCGTCTTCGGTAAGCCAGTAGGTAACGCGCAAGGTGCGGTTCTCCAAGCCGCCCATTGCCTCAAGCTCGTCCTTGTCGACGTCGTCACCTGCTTCGAGCGGTTGCAGGGTGAACTCAGCGTATTCGGTCTGCTGCTGAGTGGACTTGTCGTACCGGGGCAAACCTGCCACGGTGCAGATGTACGAGCCGATTGGGAGAGGCTTGGGCCGCTCGGCAGCCTCGACCTGTTGGTCAAGGATGGACGAAAAGCTCGTGACCTCCTCAACTGGCTCAACTTTCTTAGGCTCTTCGCGTCGTAATGGTAGTCTTGCCATGTGTAGGTTCCTTTGTTGGTACGCCCCGCAACGCCTCGAATAGCGTTGCGAGTCCTGTGTCTGCTGGCAACGCCTTGAGCTCAAGTGGCTTAGCCGTTGCCAAGTCTATCTGTGAGTCTGACTCTAGCTGTATTGTGCGTTTACCTCCTCTGTTGATGTATCGGATGTAGTTGGGGAAGTAGGCAGGTATCCGTGGCGATAGCTTCTGCCCTATTCCCTGTGGGAAGATCTTGTCAGGTCCAACGACCTGAGGTTGGTATTGTCCATGTCCGATGGCGATGACGTTGGTTTGGAAGAGCGGCGACGTGAGCCCGGCGAGGACTTCCTCAATCGCGTTTTGAGAGTCAGCGTAAGTCGCTCGTTTATCATAGTCGCCCGAACGTCCTTTAGGCGTGAGAGGCTCTCTCCAGTCAAACGCCGAATCGCAGAGACGTGTGAGGGAGTCAAGTACAAGTATAGCGTCACTTCCCCATTCTGCGGGTCTACCGAAATCGACGTCATCGTACTTCCAATGGTCAAGCATCCGGATGGCGTCGATGAATGCTTTTGGCGGGCCATCTATTTGGGGTCCTAATGGTGTCATCTTGCGCTTGTCGCGCAGGGTTCTGAACTCGACGTTCCCAATCAGCTGCGGACACCGCGCAAGGATTTGGAACTTCAAGGGATCGAGTAGGTTGTCCATGTCGAGGATGAACAGCTTGTAACCGGCCTCAACCAGCGACACTAGGCTGCTGGTCTTGCCGGACTTTGGATCCCCGACAATGAGAACCTTGACGAACTCGTTACTTTGGTGGGCTGACAGCTTTGGCATTGGTTTTCCTTATGCGGATCTCAACCACATCACCGGAGTCTAGGGCCGGTCGGTCGGCGCCGAGATAGAGGCTCTCACTTGAGCCTTCAAGGTGCACGAACCAGCCGATGGGCTCGGTCTTGAAGATCGAGTCCGGGCCGTACCCGGCAACGTGGAAGCGCTTGAAGCGGTGTTCGAGGTTGATGACGGTTGTGTTGATGATGTAGGCTACCGGGGCTGTAGTGGGTTCCATGGGGTTCCTCGTTTGAAGTTGGACTCTAGGAACTTTTCTCGGACCGAAGGGTCTTTCTGACAGATCTCTCGAAAGCGACAGCCTCCGAACTTGTCACAGGCTGTGTCGTTGTGCGGCCAGTAGTTGATGCTGGCATAGTACTCGGCCATGCCAAGCCAGTATCCGAGGTCGATGCACCACTCGTCGATGCGGCCTTGGGTTCGGTAGGTGAGACCACGGACGGATCGAGACTCGTCGGTAAGCAACTGGATGGCGTCGATGATCACGCCTTTGACTGGAACTCTGGCTTTGTCTTCCTCGGTTACTATCTGCCCGGCGAGGGTGTAGAGGCTCATTTGATTGTTTGGATCGTATTGATCAAAGTAGTACGGGCCGGGTGTGGAAGTGGTGGTCTTGTAGTCTTCGACGAAGATGGCGTCGTTGAACTCAACTATCCGATCGAGGTGTCCGCACAGGACGTATGGTTGGGTCAGAGTCTCTTCACCGTTGACGGTTTCGATGGCAGCTTTGGGACCGAAATCGAGTTCAAAGCGGAAGCTGTACTCGACAGCGGCGGTGCCATCGTTCTTGATGTAGGTCTTGGCTTGGTCGTCGATGTGGCCGTCGACGTAATCGATCACGGCGCGGACGAGGCTGTGGCGGTTCTTGTACTTGCCGGGGCGCTCGGTGGTGTCGGGGTTCCAGCCCCAGGTACGGATCAGTAGTTCGTGGATGACGTCGTGCACAGCGTCATCGTGGGGAATGTCGGCGGCGCGTGAGATGTAGTATTGTTGAAGGGCGATGTGGAGTTCTTGGCCAAAGCGCAGGTGAATGGACTCACCCTCGCTCTGCCAGCCGTCGATCATGATGTATTTGTACAATCTAGGGCATTGCTTGAGATAGCTCAAGCTGGTGGCGTCCCATGCGAATTGGATGTTGGAGTCGGGCAGGAACGGTGACGGGGCCTCGACCTCTACGACGTAGTCCTGCTGTGGCTCTCTGATCTGTTGGTCTAGGATGCTCATACGCGCCTCACGAATTCCGTCTTTGGTTTGGTAGGCGTGGTCTTGACGGCGCTGACGACGGCGGATACGTCGAAGGCGATCTTGGGTCGGTCCTTCTTCGGCTTTTCACCGGCGTCAAGGCGTGCTCGATTGTTGCGGTGGTAGGCGACTAGGACGTCAATGTGCTCAGGCTTGAGATCATCTGGAGGCAGGTCCATGATCTCGGTGATGGTATCAGTCATTGTCAGCCTCTTGGTAGTGTTGCAGGCGTTGGCGGCGCTCACGCAGGTAGCGGTGGATGATCTCACGGATCTGGCCTGACCAGCCGTAGCCGAAGATGCGTTCCATCTCCTCTACATCACGGAGGTAGAGGCGGATGGATGTGTTGTAGGTTGGCTCTTGGGTCATCTAACTATCTCCACGGTCTTCTTGACCAGCCATACCTCTTTGCCGTTGGATGGGAAGACAAGGCGGATGTCGGTCCTTGGCTTGGCTTTGTATAGGTGGCGGGCCACGTCGCGTAGCTGATCGGTGGGGATGGCAATGCCGAGTTCTTCTTCCTCGGCTCTAAGCCATAGGGCTGTCCAGTCAATCATACTCGCCTCTTGAATGTGGTGACGGTTGGCTTTGGCTCTTCGACGCCCACTACTTCGTCTTCGGGCTCGTCTTCGATCGGCTCAATGATCTCGGCAAAGGATTGGATCGGCTCCATGTAGAGCCACCACTGGTCGTTGATCAGCTTGATCTTACAGACGATGCTATCGTATGGTGACCGGCCATGTAGTGGGTGGTCTGGGTCAGGGTAGATTTGCGCGTTGTCGTTTCGATGGAGCCGTCTGGCGTAGTGCATTCGGGTGCGGAGACGCTCGGCTGCATCTCTGGACTCGCATGGCACCTTGGCCCCTTTCGGATGTTCTAAGGCCCTGTCGAAGGCCTCGTAACAATCCGAGTAGGCTATAGTCGAAGTTGGGTAGCCCATCGTTCACCACCTGATAGTTTCAGAGTTGATCTCATAGAGCGTATCCTTAGCTCGGGTTTGAGTGACGTAGCGCAGGTTTAGATCCTGCTCGTGTTCCTTCATCAGCCACGGGTCGAGCATGTATACCGTGTCGAATTCGAGGCCTTTGCTCTTGTGGCCGGTGAGCAGCTTCATGGTGCCTTGCTGCTCAAAGAGGTGCTCGGCGTACTTGATAGCTAGGCCAAGGTCAGAGCCGTATCCGGCAAAGACCTTCATGCAGTCGGCGGTATCGTTGGCGGTTGAGGACTCTTTGGCGAGCTTTTCGGCGCGCCAATCCTCGATAGCAGCAAGGACAGTAGCTTGAGGGGAATGTTCAGGCCCGAGCTTTCGCATTGTGCCGATAAGCTTTGGGCCAATGTCTGAGCCTGCGACTGTGACAGATCTGCCATGCGCGAGAAGCTGCATTCCGAGTTTGAAAAGAGGAGCGTTGTTTCGACAGATGATGCTCGCCCTTTCAACGAAATCTCTAGCCTCCAATCCTTCGAGTCGCTCAACGTGGCCTCCCGGTTTGATCCATTTGAAGTTGGGGACGCGCCATCGGGCAGCCTCGACCACGCGCTGTGGGCAACGGAAGCTGACGGATAGCTCAGTGCTCGTCATGTTGAACTGGGCTTTTGCTTCGGCCATGCCGTTAGCCTTAGCTCCACGAAATCCGTAGATGTTCTGCCATGGATCGCCAACTCCAACAATGCGCCCTTTGACAAGGCGTGTAAGCATTGCATGGTTAACGGGGTTGAGGTCTTGGTATTCGTCGACGAGGACAAGGGGAAATCGAGGGAATGCCCCACCGAACACGCCGGGCATATAAACCTGATCGTTCCAGTCAACTGATCCGGCATAAGCGGCTTGGATTGAGGCGAGGAGGACTGCGTCGATAAGATCGATGACAAGATCACTTGGCTGCTCTTCCAGTGTGGCAATGAGTTGCTCTTGGGTGCAGAGGCGTGGGGTGTCAGGGAACTTACCATCAGGGATGTATCCCAAAGCTTTTGCCATGCCGACTCCAGCGAGTACCTCGAAGTAGACGTCCCACAGTTCCTGCTGGAGCTTCTTCTGTCGGGTCTCTTGGATGATGTTCTTGAGAATGTCATTGCATTTCTTTGCGTTGAGGGCACAGCGGCGACCAATGGTGTTGGTCCAGACGATTGAGCCGCATCCGTTGAAGGTGCGGACCTCGGTGGTGGAGAGCATCCGCTCCTTGGCTTCCTTGGCGTTACGGTTGTTGAAGACCAAGTAGAGGATTGGTTGCTTCTCAACGGCCTTCTCACCCATTTCGAGGGTGGTGGTCTTGCCGGTGCCAGCATAGCTGTGCATCATGATGTTGTCGCCGGTCGTGGCAAGTAGGTCGAGGAAGTGGAGTTGCTCCTCGGTGGGTGGTGGTGCCTCGCTGGGGAGCGAGGCATTGGAGACAATGTCGTTGAGGATGCTCATCGGCCAAGTGTCCTTAGATCAACGCGCGCCCGGCGCTTTGGTGTCCGTGACGCGACGAAGGATGCCGACAAGGAAGAATATCTCGCCGAGCCTGATGCGACCGAGAGGTCGGGAAAGGGACTCACGTATCGTGGCCGCTTCCTCGCTCGTGAGAGTAATCTTTCGATTAGCTTTGGCAGCTTTTGCATGTCGCAGACCTTTCATTGCAGACCTCGTTTGGCAAGGCCGGTGACATAGCCTTGCATCTTCTTCAGGTTCTCGGAGACGTGCCACCAGCCACGGCCTATTGCTAGGCCCGGCCCGTCGCCTTCGGCGCTGTTGAGGTGCATGAGCATTGCTGCGTCTTCTTGAGCAAGGCGCAGATGCTCGATCAGCTTAGAGTAGGTTTCACCCTTGGTTGGGACAGTCATACTCTCCTCACAAAGCCCGGCGTGACCTTTGGTCGGTTCATGCCAAGGCGGGATAGCAGGTTGATCTTAGGCGCATCGGGTGCTGCTGGGCGATAGTTGATCTTCTCGGCGTAGGAACCGGTTTCGATCTTCTCTCGTGCTGCTTCGAGGGCGCCTTGGATGTTGGTGCCGGTGGCGACCACGACGTGATCATCGTCGGTGCAGTTGACTTGCCAATCATCTCGGTTGAGTTCGATGACGTGGGTCACGCGCCAGTCGTCGGGCATGAACACGGCTAGAGCTTCTTCGAACTGGCTCACTTGGCACCCATCTTCTTGACGAGGGCTAGGGCTCGAAGGCGCTGCTCGGCCGTGAAGTCGTCTTTGCCCTTGGGCCGAGTGACCTTTGGCTTGGGCATGACGTACTTGGCTCGGCCGGGCGGTGCCTTAGTGGCGTATTCTCGATGCACGGCTCGAAGCACGTTTAATGCTTTGGCAAAACCGGCCTCGGTCAAAGCATGCCTTTGGATGTACGGGATTGGTTCGCCCGGCATCTCAACGTAGACGTAAGCCTCGTCCACCCAGCACGTTACTGCCCAAGGCGGACGGAAGGTTGTGACAGTGGCACTCATTCAGATCTCCGATCGTTCGCAGGTTGGCTGGGCGCCGAGCTATTCATTGAAGGTTCCATAAGATCTTGATGCTCAGTGTGAGCAACAGGATCAGGATTACATAGACAAGGAAGTCTTGGCGGCTCACAGGGCGCTCTCCCATTCTACCTATCATTATACCACATTTCTTGTAAAAAGTCAAGCTCTTGTTGCTACATTGTCTAGTATTCTAGTAGGAATAGCCATGCGCCAGACGCATAGCTGGTATGCGCCGGGCGCATAGCTCAGGGCGGGGGTGCGACAATTTGTCACATGGACATCCGCATCGCGATGTGGGATAATATATACATGCTGGGAATTGTATGTGAAGCAATCCCGCTCGTTGCTGCTGCGGCGGCACCATTCAATCCCCAGCAATTCCCACACATAGCAAAGGAGGCCAATGTGGCCATCTACGAAATCCAAGTGACGAAGGGCAAAGCTACTGTCCTCGTCGATACGGATGAGATACCGACCGAGATGTACGAGCAAGCGTTGCAACTTGGTCTCAAGCACATGATCAACCTTGGTGCCAGTAAGATTACCAAGGCGAACTATCCGAAACCTGAGGAGCTTCAAGCCGCTGCAATGGCACAGGCTGAGGTTCAGATCGGACTCATCAAGGAAGGCAAGATCCGTGGTGCTGCTGCCAAGAAGGATGGCAAAGTGCCCGGCAAGGTTATGACTGAGGCGCGTAGGCTGGCGCGGAACTTGATTAAGGATGAGATGAAGCGCCAAGGCATTCGCGTTTCTCACGTTGAGACCAGTGAGATCACCAAGGCCGTTAATCAGCTGTTGTCTGAGGATGACTCGCTCATCAAACAGGCCGAGGTCAATCTTGCTGAACGGGAGAAGGTGCCCGTCAAGATCGACGTCAAGGCACTCATCAAGGAAAGCCCGACCAAAGTTGCTGCGGCTGAGGCCAAGAAGGCCAAAGCACGGGCTGCCACGAGCGCCAAGCAAGCGGCTATGGTGCAACCGAAAGCGAGGCCGACGATACAGCCTACCGTTCGGCATTAACAGTTACCGAGGCTCATTGCTGTACACAATGAGCCTCAATCACACGAGCAATGAGCGGCCACTGGCTAGTGCACATAGTTAAGCAAGCTCAGGATCGTATGAGCACAGGGGAAGGGGCGCTTATGCGCCTCTTCCTTTCCCCATTCACAGCCATAAGGAGCACCTATGGCTATCTATATCACAGTGAATTTGAAGGATGGGCGTACATTCGATGTGCCCAAGCCCTCAGGTGAGAAAGGCGCAAGGGACAAATTCGTTCTTGGTGCCTATTCTCATGTCAAGAAGCTCTATCCTAACTGGTCATCAATGGTCCTCACAGTGGTCAACGATGACGAACATCTCAAACAGGAGGTCAGCCATGACTGACGTAGCTGCTACGCCGACGGAGGCGGAAATGATCAATATCCGGAATATGTTCTCGAAGGCTGCCGATGCAATCGTGAGTGCGTCCGAGCTTGGTAAGCGCGTTACTGAGCTTGAGCATGAACAGCGTCGACAGAAGGATGAGATCGAGAGCCTCAAGGCTTCCAATAGCTGGCTCAATGACCAGCTTAACAGCGTTCGGCAACAGCGTGATCAGCTGCAAACTCAGCTTGAGCAGGAGCGTCATGCTAAGGAAGTGCTTAGCCGTGATCTCGCCAATGCCAATGGCGTCATTGAGCATGACAATGCAAGGATCACAGAGCTAAGTGATAGTCTCCATCGCTCTCAGCGTGAGAGTGACGATCATTTGCTCAGGGCTATGACTGCCGAGGAGGAGCTTGAGAAGGTCAAGGCCAAGCTCGATGAGGCATTCGAGTGGATGGATGCAGCAAAAGCGCTGTTCCGTCGTGATGAGCCGAAGGAGGTTAAGGAGCCTATTCCGTTTCCCACAGTGGCCGTTGAGCCTACCGTTCCTGCCGATGTGCCAAGTCCCGTTCATGTTGACGGAACTCCTACTCAAGAACCTGAAAAGGTAGCAACAGGGACCGACCCTTACCGTTGGTAATGTCTAGTCACCAACGGTTTAACTAGGCGGCGCAGAGATGCGCCGCCTCTTTTCGTACCCAAGGAGGTAGCGATGCAAGTGGCTGTGTATCGTTTCGTGCCAACGGCACATATGGAACTGATCAATGGAGAATGGTGGGAGAAGCAGCGCCAAGAGTTCATGGGAATACTGGAGAGCACAAGCGTTGCCCAAGCTGCCAAGGACTGTCCCCATAGTGAATTCACACTGTCATTCTATGAGGTGAAAGAATGAGCAAGCGCAGAGATTGCCCGTTCCAGCTAACGCGGAAGAAGCTGCCGGGGATTGATGGGCATGTGTTCTATGTGTGGAGGCTCATCGACGTTACCACTGACTATCCCATTGCCAGTGGCACAAGCACTAATCCATTCAATGCGCCGCAGAGCTTGAGGCGCATTCAAGCATCACTCAATAGCAGATATGTGCTCGACAAGCTGAGGATATGCTAATGACATGGAACTATCATCTCCCACACATACAGAAATGCGCATTCAAGAGCAAGGACGGTGAGCAGTTTGAAGCCGCCTATGCTGTTGTGGACAGGGATAATGAGCCCATCGTCTTCTTGACTGTGGATGAAGAGGATGGGTTTTGGTGCGTGTGGCATTACGATGAGGTTGCAGAGTGGAAACTGTTTGGTGAGAGGAGGGTGTGATGGACTCGTACAAGATGGTGCTTCAGGCTGAAAGCCTCGGCCTTGAATGGGAATACTCGTTTGAGTCTGGCAGCGATGAGCTTGCCATTCAGTATGCTTGCCACCATGCTAAGGTGGTGTTGAGTGAATGGTCACGGTACAAGTGGCTGTTGCTGTTTACCGATGGGAAGATGGTGGCTAGGCTTGAGATCCAACGCAGAGAGCCGACAATCAAGATCGGCATTCCAGTGCCTGAAGGTGTGCAGGTTCTGGACATCAATGATGTTGAGGGCATGTACAGTACACTCAAGCAGATAATGGGAGAGTGACTGATGAGCACATTCGAGAGTGAAGTCGCAAAGCTGTACAGGCTGCATCCCAGTAAGCGCAGAGCACAACGAGCCAAGGTGAAATCATTGGCAAGGGAGCTTATCTGGCGAGGTATCAGCGATAAGGGCGGCAGGCTCAGTAGCTTTAGTTCTGCTGAGATTGACAAGACAGTAGCGGCATTGATTCGAGAAACCAAGAAAGATTTGGGAGTGTGACATGCCACCCAGAACCATGAAGCAATGGAAGTTTATGGCACAAGCTGCTCATCACCCTGAGACGCTGCTTTTTCTGTGGCTGGTTAAGTATCTGAAGCGCAAAGGCGTCAAGAAGCCATATCAGGTGGCAATGAAGATCATCAAGAAGTGGAGGTCATTCCTATGAAGGGATACACTCTGTATCTTATCCACATCGAACCAAGGTATCGCCACGCTGGTCATTACCTTGGCATATGCCGCAATGGACGTGACGTTGCTGAACGGTTCAAGGAGCATTGCCGTGGTGCTGGTGCAGTGCTTACGCAACATGCAAGGCGCGCAGGTTGCGATTTGCATCTGGCAAGGGTTTGGTTTGATTGTGAGTTCGCTCAAGAACGTAAGCTCAAGGGCAGATCACTCAAGCCATTGTGCCCGATGTGCAATGCAGCTACACATGATCTCAATGGAGGTACGAATGAAAAGCATAGATCAAGATCTAGGACTAGGCGTGGTTGTCATTATCCTGCTTCAGGTCTTGCTTGTGTTGTGGCTTGAAGGATATTTCGGATGAGGTATCGTTAGCAGGTTAGCATTGAAATGCCATTGCCAACTAAGGCCCGGCTGAGTGATCCTCAGACCGGGCTTTTCTTTTGTTCACGATTTGTTCGACAACGCGATTAGAGCGCCACTGGTGCGATTTGCCACATAGGCCGCTAGGGTGATACCTGCCGATAGTCTCAAACGCACAGGCGCCGCTTTTTGTGCCACTGGTGGCCATTGCCGCACCGATCCGATCCCTCGATCCTGCCCAAGCGCCACCGATCCTGCCGATAGTCTCAAATTCCTATTGATAGGATCGTGGCACCCAGCGCAATGCGAACGAAACGTGAACAAACAGAACAGCAAAAAGCCCCGGTAATTTCTTACCGGGGCTGTAGTCCTTAGCGTTTGCGCCGTCGCCTAGCCGCATTCTCGGCGATACATGCTAGGATCGAGATTGCCACCATGCCGCCGAATAGCTCAACGGCAATGGCGACCCATTCAATATCACTCATATGCGGCGATCCCCATTCTGGCGCAAGTAATCGAGCAACGAAACGCCTTTGGGCTGTGCCACCTTGGCAGTCTTTTCCGTCTCACGATCTACTTCGGCAATGCTCAAGTTGCCAAAGCGATAGTTGAACTTGAATTGGCGACGATGCGACAAGCCGCTGTCCCATGCCAATTGATTGAAAGCGGTTTCAAACGCCGCTTTGGCGATAGCGTGCTCTTTCGCCGCCGCTTTCATCGTATCCCACAATCCCTGCAACGGCGCAGGAACGGCCACGTCGTTAACCCAATCCTCTTTCGCGATTTGTGTCTGATACTTTGCCATTGCTGTATTCCTTCAATTTGAGGGGTATTGCCCATCATCAGTGCTGGCGATACCAGCATACGGGGATGTGATCCCCGTTTCGGGCTCAACGAAAATCACCCTGTTGAATGCGGCGCATATCGCGACATGAGTGCGCCAAGGTGCCGAATGCAATGATTGCGCTGCGCGTGCTCTCTGGCAGCGTATCAATATCGCGCAGCGACAATAGCAGCGATTGAATGTGCTGCGCGTGCGACGCTATGCCATTGAGCACGTTGCTATCGAATTGATTTGCCAGTGCCACGATTTCTCGCCGCACCTCGGTGTCCCATGTCTCGCCATGTACCATTGCCATCGCTCCTCTGGCGCCTGTTGCAGGCGCAACGCGCATCATGCCTCTCCGATTGTGGCAACACTATGGCCACGCGCTGCGTCAAACCATCGCACCCTTATAGCACCCTTATCGCACCCTTATGGCACCCTGATAACCACATCGTGAGCGACCCCGCGTGTGGCCGCTAGGGTATCTTCCTGAGAGAGAGAGAGAGGGGAGAGAGACAGAACACTGTCCCCCGGCAACGCGCGGCACACTGGCCGATGTGACTATCAGGGTGCGATAAGGGTGCCATAAGGGTGCCACAAGGTAATGTCGATCCCAAAGCGCCGCGCCGATGCGACGCCGATGCTCGGCAATGCAATGCCGATGCTCGATCCCGATGCGCATGGCGATAGTGACCGGTCAGTAACATTGCTCTGGCCCATCGCGATGCCACCCCGGGGGCCAAAAGCGTCGGCCGTGGGGCAAGGGCGACTGCCTCTCAGAACGAACTTGCAAATCCGAATTGTACCACAAATGGCTCAACAAAGGGGCTTGTTTATAAATCTAGATGTGGTATAATAGTGGGTATGATGGAGTTCGTGGACGCAGGTTGGCTCCTCCGACCGTGCGTGTATCTGCTTATCTGGAGGGGAGAGGTGGTCTACGTCGGGCAGAGCCGGAAGCCGCTGAGCCGACTGTACACCCATGCCTGTGCCATTCGGGCGGCTGCAAAGGGCCGAAGGCAGGCCGGGTGGTTATCGGAGAAGGCAATTCGGTTCGACGACCTCAAGATCCGTCCCACAGCTGTAGGTGATCTCAACGAGGTTGAAAAGAGTCTCATCGAACAGTACAGACCAAAGCACAATAGAGTACACAAGCTCAAGCTGAAGGAACACGTCAAGGTGCCCATTGAACTGCTGGTTAACGGCAGATCCCTTGTCCTTCAACGCAAAGGGGCGCCGAGAGCGCCCCTCGCTGCATCTGGATTCGTGAGACGAGTATGACCCTCAATCGTGGCAATGTTGCCAAGTCAGTCCGTATCGGGACGGTGAGACCATTAACACCAGATGATCTCCAGGTCCTCCACGAGCGTCGGGCCACGCCTCGGGCTGTGAAGTTCCGGGACGCACATCACCAAGTCGCGTTGCTGTTCGCCATGGGCCACAGCATCGAGACGGTCATGGAGATCACCGGCTACTCATACGGCCGGATCACCACCCTGCGCGGAGACCCTGCCTTTCAGGACCTCATCGCCCGGAAACGCGAAAAGGTGGAGGCGACGCATATCGACGCCAATGAAGCTGGCTATGCCGAAATGACCCGGTTGCGCCAAGGTTACCTTCGCCACCTTGGCCAGCACCTTGAAGAAGCGGACGAGGCCGGTGAAACGGTCAGCCCAAAGACTGCGCTTGCCATTGCTGTCGAAATGGCTGATCGAACCGGCCTCGTTCGCCACTCCACCAACACTCAAGTCCAGATCCAACTTGGTACCGAACTCGAAGAACGGATCCGCAAGTTCAACGCCATGAGACAGATTGAGGCTCAGCCGACGCCGCAGACCTCGGTAGAGCCCAAACTGGTGGCGGCTGCTCCGGCACCGCCACCTTTACCATTCAAGAGACGCGCATGACTTGAACCATGCGCGTTGGGGGAGCCCTGCTGTGGACGAGCTACTCGCGTGGTTGGCGACCTGCAACAAGGACCCGGTGGCGTTCGTGCTCAGCGCCTTCCCTTGGGGCAAAGAAGGCACCACGCTTGAGAAAGCAACTGGACCTGAACCGTGGCAGCTGGAGGTCCTGAAAAGAGTCCAAGCGGGGCTCCCTCTCCGCTCAGCTATCCAGCTGGCGGCTGCCACAGGCCACGGGGTCGGCAAATCAGCTTTGGTGGCTTGGCTGATTCTGTGGGCATTCGCCACAGCGCCTGATACCCGTGGCGTCATTACCGCCAATACCGAGGCCCAGCTGAAGACCAAGACCTGGGCCGAACTCGGTAAGTGGTTCAACCTGTTCATCGGCAAGGACCAATTCTACCTCACGGCCACCGCCCTGCTCAGCCGGGACCCGTCGCGTGAGCGCACGTGGCGCATCGACCAAGTCCCATGGAGCGAGAAGAACACCGAGGCCTTCGCCGGGATGCACAACAAAGGCAAGCGCATCCTGATGATCATGGACGAGGCCTCGGCAATCCCCGACATGATATGGGAGGTCGTTGAAGGTGCCCTTACAGACAGTGACACTGAGATTATCTGGCTCGCGTTTGGTAATCCTACTCGAAACACCGGAAGATTTAAAGAATGCTTTGCAGGTGGGCGATTTAGTAAATGGTGGCAAACCATTCAACTGGATAGTCGAACCGTTAGCATCACTAATAAAGACCAAATCAACCGATGGATAGAAGCCTATGGCGACGATAGTGACTTTTGCCGAGTTCGAATCAAGGGCGAATTCCCGAGACACGGCGAGATGGAATTCATCGCCGCAGCGGACGTTGACGCAGCAATGCTTCGCGACGTCACTTCCTCTATCTCGGATCCCCTATCCCTTGGATGCGAAGTGGCTCGGTTCGGATCCAACGAGTCGGTCATCGCCTTCCGCAAGGGCCGAGATGCTCGGACTATCCAGTGGCAGTTCTTCCGGGGAATCAACACCGTCGAACTCGCCACGAGAATAAATGATGCGTATCACTCCTATCGGACCGATGGAATATTTATTGATGGCGGCGGTGTTGGCGGCGGTGTTGTTGATAATGTTCGTCATATGGCCTTGCATTGTTGGGAGGTCCAATTCGGCGGGAAGGACGATGTCGGTGGCTACGACACGGGAAACCAAGGTGATAAGTACGCCAATAAGCGCGCTGCCATGTGGGGCGCTATGCGCGAGTGGATCAAGCAAGGAGCAATCCCGAATGATCCTGAACTCAAAGCCCAACTGATCGGCCCCACCTATACCTTCAACAACCGAAACGAAATCCAACTCGAAAGCAAAGAAGACATGATGCGGCGAGGGGTCGAGTCCCCTGACCGAGCGGACGCTCTTGCCTTGACGTTCGCGTATCCCCTCGCCGCACACGCCTTCGCTGGTGGCGAACACCCACACAAGCCACTCGTCGAATACGAATACAATCCCTTCGACATCGAGAGGATGCGTGCCTGACCAAGCCCCATATCCGGACTCCGACTGGATGGAAGGCAACCTTAGCGCGGCTGACCAACAGATGAAACTAACCTCTGCCGAGAAGAGCCTCTATCGGCACCACCTAGCCAACCTCAACAAGGGCGGCGTCAAGAACGCCGACGGCTCAACCTCCACTGTCCTCGCCAAGACGGTTGGCTTTGGCGACAAGACCTACGTGCTCCCTACGGTTTGGGATAACAAGATTGTGGACCTTGACACTGCTATTAAAAACGCTCGGGCCAAGGGCCTCGATAGCTTCCCCTCCTACGGGAGCCCCGAGGAGGCCAAGGCCCGCTACATGCAAATGCACGATTTCATGGAGGGAGACATTCGATGAGTTTCATGAAACCGCCACCCGTCGCTCAGGCGATGCCGGTGGCACCACCTCCACCGCCTAACCCACCGACCTACGGCCAGCAGGCCAATAAGCAACGCCAAGCCCAAACTCCATCAATGCAGTTCACCGCATCGGTCCTCGGCTCTCTGCCACAGTCCGGCGGCACGGCCCAACGCTCACTCCTCGGCGGCGCGTAATGGCTATCGTCGTCCCATTCAGTGACGACCCAAAGCCCAATCAGGGCTCGGACGAGTCGTACATGCTTATGGCCGCTGCCAACATGCACGCAATGGGACGGCTGGTCGAACCAGACACCAAACCCGAAACCGGGCCGGGTCCGTCAAGTCGGCGTGAGCAGTTGGCCTTGGCCCAGCCAAGCACCGAGGGCGCCACCGATCCACTTACTCAGAGAGTCCAACGGGAGCTTGAACGCCGAGACCCGGGCGAGAAGACCCCGGCCGAAGTCATCGAAGAGCGCTTCCCACAACAAGTCAAATCCCAAGCTCGGGTCGGCGGCAAGCCGACGCCAAAGGTCAAGAAGCCCGACAGATCATTGGCGCCAATGCGCCCCGGCCAGTGGGTACCTGACCCATCTGGCCTAGGTAGAACAGTCCGAGGGATCTAATGCCAATCCAAGCTGGCACAGTCCCACAGATCACGCCAAACTGGAGGCCGGTGACCAAGATCCCGTCTGAAGCCGACCTCAAGTTGCGGCAGCATGCGGAAGGTCGCCTGATAGGACTCCGGGTAAACCGCTACTCCTGGTGGGTCCACTGGCGTGAGCTGGCCGACTTCATGCTGCCGCGCCGTTACAAGTGGCTTATCACTCCCAACCAGATGGGCCGAGGATCGCCGATCAATCAGCACATGATCGACTCCTCATCCACCATTGCTGCCTACAAGTGCGCGGCGGGGATGATGAGTGGCACCGCCAACCCCACCCGCCAATGGTTCCAACTCCGGGTTGGCACCATCGACTCAACCCAAACCTCCCCGGTGTCGTTGTGGCTTGCCGAATGTGAGCGGATCATGATGCTCATCTTCCAAGAGTCCAACTACTACACCAGCGTGGCCGTGGCCCTCCTTGATCTGGTCATCTTCGGCACTTGCGTCCGGGTGATCTATGAGGACTTCGACAATGTTATCACCTGCATCAATCCGTGCTTGGGGGAGTTCTATCTTGAGAACGGATCGAACCTCCAAGCCAACGCGCTCTACCGAGAGTTCACCTACACCGTCAACCAAGTCGTCGAACAGTTCGGCCTTGAGAACACGTCAGCGGCTATTCAGAGACTCTATGCCCAAGGCGGGACCTCTCTCACACGAGAACTTGTTGTTGCGCATGCTATTGAGCCGAACCACGACGGACGCAAGTTCGGCATCCCGGACAAATTCAAATGGCGAGAAATCTACTGGGAATGGGGCGGGTCGGCCGCTCCTCAAGGCGGCTCGTCGTACGCACCGAGCCTTTTGAGGAAGCAGGGCTTTTACGAGCAGCCCTTCGCGGCGGGTCGGTGGGACCTCGTCAGCAACGACGCCTACGGCCGCTCTCCGGGAATGGACGCCCTCCCGGATACCAAGCAACTCCAACAAGAATCCAGGCGCAAGGCTCAGGCGATCGACAAGCAAGTAAATCCACCTATGCTGGCCGACATCCAGCTGAAGAATCAACCAGCTTCCCTGCTACCCGGTGGCGTTACCTACGTCAGCGGCCTGATGAACTCTACTAAGAACCAAGGCTTTGCGCCAGTCTATCAGGTCAATCCCGACATCAAGGGCATGATGGAGGATCTCAATGAAGTCCGACAACGCATCAGCAAGATCTTCTATAATGATGTCTTTGCTGTTATCTCCCAGTACCAAACCCGAAGCAACGTTACCGCAGCTGAAATTGACGCCCGACGGGCTGAGGGCTTCCTCGCTTTGGGTCCTGTATTCACCCGGCTCCAAGTCGAGTTCTTCGGAAAAGACATCGAGCGAGTCTTCGGAATTGCCAAACGAGCCGGACTGATCCCACCGGCCCCGCCCGAGGTTCAGGGCATGGGCATCAACATAAAGTACCGCTCGATGCTCGAAATCGCCCAAGATGCCGCCGCCTCGGCCGGTATCGAACGCATCTTCCAAGTCGCCGGGCAGATGGGCGCCATCGATCCAGCAGCCATCGACAACGTCGACATCGACTACGGCATCGAGAAGATGTCCTTCCTACTCAACAACGATCCACGGCTGATCCGGTCGCCGCAGGAACTCCAGCAGATCCGGGCGAACCGTCAGCAGCAGCAACTCCAAGCCGAGCGTGCGCAGCAGGCCGAGCAACTGGCCAAGGCCGCTCAGTCGGCTGGACAGATCGACGTCGGCGGCGGACAGAACGCCGTTCAAGCAATGCTAGGAAGACCCGGTGGCTGATGAACCGTACAATGCAGCTGAGCGTCGCCATGTTAAGCAGGCAGCAAAGGCGGCGAAACTGGTTACTCTCCAGCGCGGCCAGTTTATCACCAATATTATGTCCACTCTCCCCGGCCGAGCTTGGGTCTGCGACCTCCTTGAAGCGGCCCACGTCTTTGCTAGCACATATTCCGACATTGCCCTCCGCACGGCCTTCGGCGAGGGCGAACGCTCGATGGGCCTCCGAATTCTCGCCGACATCATGCAGGCCTGCCCCGACCAATACGTCACAATGATGAGAGAACGAAATGAGCGATCCACAACTGAACAATCCCGACGTCCAGCCGCCACCGCCGCCGACTCCACCGCCGGAGCCCCTGAAGGAACCAGCGACGACGGAGCCGACGACGACGGAGACGAAGACGACGACATCTACGCCGAGTACAACCGAGCCCAAGTCGTTATTGAACCAGGAACCCAAGACCGGAGCACCTGAGAAGTACGACGAGTTCAAGGTTCCTGAGGGCTACACACTCGACACCGAAGTCGCCACAGAAGCTGGCAAACTCTTCAAAGACGCTAACCTGAGTCAAGCCACGGCTCAGAAGCTAGTCGACTTCTACGTCTCGAAAACCAATGAAGCTTTCCGTCAGCCATACGAGGCCTATGAGGCTCTCCGGAGTGATTGGCGAGAAAAGGCGAGGGCCCACCCTGAGATCAGGGGAGACTTCGACCGAGTCCTCTCTACCGTCGCCAAGGCGATTGATAGCGTGGGCGATGCCGGACTCGCTTCCGAGTTCCGGCAAGTGATGGACATGACCGGCGCTGGAGACCATCCGGCCTTCATCCGCATGTTCTATAAACTCGCCTCCCAGCTAACGGAGGGCCGCCCCGTCACGGGCAACGGCCCTGCCAAGGCCGGGCAAGCTGATCCGACGAGGGGTCGACCCGTCACAGCGGCGCAGGCCCTTTATCCGACACTCCCATCAGGAGCCTAACACATGGCAACCATAGGCGCTCTGGCGCTTACGTATGGTGACTGGGCCAAACGCATGGATGACGGCTACCGTGTAGCCACCATCATTGAACTGCTCAGCCAAACCAACGAAATACTCGAAGACATGCTCGTCATGGAGGGCAACCTCCCTACGGGCCATAAGACCACCGTGCGAACTGGTCTACCGATCGGCACATGGCGCCTGCTCAATGCTGGCGTCCCGAATGCCAAGTCGACCACCGCGCAGATCGTCGACACCTGCGGCAACCTCGAAACCTACGCCGTCATCGACAAGGACATCGCAGATCTCAACGGCAACACCGCCGAGTTCCGCCTGTCTGAAGTCAAAGCATTCCTTGAGGGCATGTCCCAACAGGTGGCGGCAACGCTCATCTACGGCAACCAGTTTGCCAACCCTGAGCGTTTCACTGGCCTCGCCGCTCGGTACTCCACCGTCACTACCACCAACTCCCAAACGGCCGTCAACGTCCTTGACGCCGGTGGGACGGCTTCCGTCAACACCTCAATCTGGATCGTTGTATGGGGCGCCGACACTTGCTTTGCCACCTTCCCCAAGGGCAAGATCACCGGCCTCCAACACCGGGACATGGGCGAGTGGCCGGTGCAGGACTCGGCGGGGAATACCTATCAGGCCTACCGTGACCACTTCAAGTGGGAGATCGGTCTCGTGCTCCGTGATTGGCGCTATGCTGTCCGCATCGCCAACATCGACACCACGATCCTCACCGGTGTCTCGGCGGCCAACCTGATCAACTTCCTTGTCCGTGGCCTCTACCGCCTGCCGACCCAACCAGTGTCCGCCGGTACCGTCCAGACCTCTGACACGCCCGAAGTTCGAGCCAATATGGGCCGGACGATCATCTACGCCAATCGTGTCGTCCGCACCTACCTCGACCTCCAAGCTATGAACAAGACCAACGTCCTGCTTCGTATCGAGGAGTTCGACGGCAAGCCAATCACAACCTTCAGGGGCATCCCTGTTAGGACTTGTGATGCGATCCTCAACACGGAAGCAAGGGTGGTCTAACATGATCCTTGACAGACTCCTCACCTTCACTGGCAACATTGCCACTGGGTCCATCGTTGACTCGCCCACGGCTACGGGCGACGCGACGAACATCATCGACCTCGGTGTCAACTACCCGAGCCCGCCTCAGACCCTGTTGGCCACCGATCCGGGTGGTCCACTGAGCCGTGGCGGCGCGAGGGACATCGGCGTTGGCGACGATCCAATGCTCAAACTCTTGGTCGTCGTCACCACCACCTTCGCCGGGCTGACCAGCCTTACCTGTACCCTCCAAGGGGCGCCGGAAAGCACGACCACTGCCAACACCCCCGGCACATTCACGCCAATGTGGACGAGCCCGGCGGCTGTGGTTCTTGCCAACCTCGTGCAAGGCGCGTACCTCGCCAACGTGGACGTGCCTCGGCAGATCCCCGGCCAACCGATGCCTAGGTTCCTCAAGCTCACCTTCACGGTGGCTGGGGCCGGTACGGGCGGCTCGGTGTATGCTGGTATCGTGATCGACCGGTTCGACCAGCCTTGGGGCGGAACAGCAACTGTTCCTGCACCTTCTGGCTACGTCCCCGGCGTCACTGTCAACAACTAGTATGCGTAAACTGGTGCTCTCCTCGCTGGTTGCCCTACTCGCGCTATGCGAGGGGGCACCAGCCCTCGCCCAAGCAATTGGGCCAGTGCAGATCAACTGCAACAAGTCGGTCAATGGCACTGGGGCGGTCGGTACTGTCCAGGTGCTACCGCCCATTGCCGCTCAGACCATCCACTACTGTGGCTTTGAAGTTACGTCGGCAACGGCGTCCACTTTCCAGATCGAATTCGGTACCGGCGCTACTTGTGGCACCGGTACCCAAACAGTAACGGCGGCATCTGACCTGTCCACCGCCGGTGTCCTGACCAGCAACAACCGCAACGTATCATCTGCTAGAGGCGCTGGTATGTGCGTGGTTGTCGGCGGCACCGGCCCGGTCCACTACAACATCTACTACACAACGCTACCATAGGAGGGCCCAATGGCCAGATGGAAACTAATCGAGGCCCACTACCTCAACGCCGTTGGCAAGGACCAGAGTGCGTGGGAATCAAAAGAGACCGACCGTGTCACCGGCCGTACCGCCCGGGTCGTTTACAATGTGCCTCGGCTTCTCGATCCGAAGGACCAAGCCGACTTCAACTACGTCAGCATAGACGGTGGAGACGGCGGCATCATCGTTTGCCACCAGGGCAAGGGCCAGCCGAGGGACATCGTCTTTGAGGGCGATCCCACACCAGCAATGGAGCCACTCGACGATGAGGCCATTGAGATCACCGAGGCCTGTCGCCCTAACTGGCACGATCCAATCAACGAGTTCTCGGCGATGAGCCGTGATGAGCGGATGCTAATAAGCCTTCAGGAGCAGATCACCGACATCAAGTCCAAGGAGACGGCGACAGCGCCAAGGTTGGTGGCGACGAACGGCATCAACATCGACGACTTCACCAAGCTCCAAGAGCAGGTCGCCGCTCTAATGAACCGGAACGCAGAGCTACAGACTAAGCTAGACGAGAAGCCCACACGGAGGGTGTGATGCCCCTAATTGCCGCCGTAGGAGGCCCACAGACAGTCGCGTCGGCGTCTGGTGGCAAAGTCAAAGGCTTCAGTGCCATTGGCGCCACGCCAATAATCGTGGCACCGGCCAATGCGCAGCGGGTGCGGATCGTCTTTCACAATCCCGGTGCCACTGCCACGCTCTACGTGGCGCCGATGCTAGACCGAGACGGCCTAGCCATTGTGCCGACGCTGACTAGCCTCGGCGGGACCTTTGCCGTCTTTGGCGGCGCTTACGTTACAATCGAGGGCGAGTGCCAAGGTGCTTGGCAGTGCTTGGCCTCAACAGGCGTCAACAACCCTCTAACGGTGATGGACAGCAATGTATAAGCATCTGCTAGCTATTGCCGTTCTGGCGGCGGCTGCGTCGCTTGTACCCTCGACTCCAGCCGCCGCTCAGGGTTGCGGCTCCAACAACCCCAACTGCGTCGTACCATTGGCACCGCCCGGCGACGCCAGCAACAGAGCAGCTAGCACACTGTGGGTGACGCAGAACGCCGGAGGCGGTGGAGGTGCTGGTGTCACTAGTTGGAACGGCCGAGCAGGCGTTGTCGTCCCAGCCGCCAACGATTACAACTTCACCCAAATAGGTCCGGGCCTGCTTGGCTTCAACCAGATGCCAGCCATCGCCGCCAACCAAACCTACATCAACACCGGCACCACCGTTGCTGGCGTCACCATCCCCAACTGCGTTGGCAACCAGCAAAGCCTACTGTACGACAACACCGCCCACACCTTTAGCTGCAACACCATCAGTCCTATTGTCGGTAGTGTGTTCGGCCGGTCTGGCAACGTCACCGCTCAGAATGGGGACTACAGCTTTGCGCAGATCAGCGGCCAGATCACACTGACGCAGATGCCGACGGCGCCAGCCAACAGCGTCTTTGGCAACGCTAGTGGCGCCAACCAGACGATAGCTGTGCCGTCCTGTAGTGGCACCAACCAAGCCCTAACGTGGACGACCAACACCGGATACGGTTGCGCCACGATCGCCGGTAGCGGCGGCACGCCCCTGCCTTCCATCGCCGCCGATAGTGTGCTTGGCAACCCAACTGCGACGCCAACCAACAGCCTAGTTGGGATGCAGTTCCCTGCCTGCTCCAACCCCAACCAAGCACTCCAATACGTAATTGCCACCCATAGCTTTGCCTGTGTGACGATCTCCTCCTCTGCCAACGCTGGTGGCACGAACGGCCAAATCCAGTACAACAACAACGGGCCGCTTGGCGGCTTCACCATGGGTGGCGACGCCACGGTCAACACCACCACCGGCGCACTGACCATTGCCACTGGAGCCGTGACGAACGCCAAGCTGGCAACGATGCCAGCCAACACCGTCAAGGCCAATGCTACTGGCACAACGGCGGCCCCAACGGACTTTGGTATGCCCTCGTGCAGTGCGGCGTCGAGCGTACTACAGTGGCTCTCAGGCACCGGGTTCCAATGCGGCACCGTCGGCGCAGCTGGCGCAAATACCCAAGTCCAGTTCAACAACGCTGGCGCACTCGCCGGATCGCCCAATCTAACTTGGAATGGGACGGTTCTATCAATGACTTCATGGTCAACTCCACTTTGCACCTCTGATGCAAATGGGGTTACCTGTACCTCCAGCACGTCGGTCCAGCCCCATATACAATTGATTAACACGACGAATGACAACAACAGCGCTGTTTTCGACTGGTTCAAGGGCCGAGGTAGCCAGAACGGGGCTGTGCAGTCCGGCGACGTCATCATCTCCCTCAACGCACACGGAGGCAACGGTTCCTCCAGCCCGGTGGCCGCGCAGTTCCTGGGCAAGGCCGGTGAGCTTTGGACGGGCACGGCGAATGGAGCCTTCATTGACCTTACCACCACGCCACTTGGAGCTACGATACCAGTCATTGCAATGCGCGTGCAGCCATCCGGTGGCGTCTCGATTGGAGCCCCACTCACAGATGGCGGCACTGGAACGCTGACCCTAGCAGGGAACCCAGTGCCTGTTAGGGTTGCCAGTGGCACAGCGGCCCTCGGCACCGGCGCCATTGCCTCGGCGACCTGCGCCACAGCTGTTACCGTCGCCGCTACTGGTGTTGCCACGACGGACGTGGTCACCGCCTCTTTCAATGGAGACCCCACTGCCGTTACTGGCTACATTCCACTAACCACCGGAATGCTGGTCATCATCCCCTACCCCACTGCCAACAACGTGAACTTCAAAGTGTGCAATAACACCAGTGCCAGCATAACTCCGGGTGCCATTACGCTCAACTGGCGAGTGGTTCGATGAAGCGTTTAGTTGCTACCTTCCTTGGTGCAAGTGCGCTTCTATCGGTGGCAGCGCATGGGCAGATCAGCTTGCCTTGGCCTGGGCCGGGCCTAACTTCTGGAGTGGCCGTAGCCGACTGCACCTTCAGTGGCAGTTCTGGCTCCTTCACTGTCACGACTGTCGGCGCGTTCCGCTACTACGTGTTCAGCGGCACCACGACCGGCACAAGCACAGTTACCTGCCCGACCTCTCGTAACCTTGACATACTGGTTATCGGTTCGGGTGGTGGTGGCAACGCGACACGCCAAGGAAGTGGAGCCGGTGCTGGTGGTGGTGGAGCAGGCGAATACTGTACTCAAGCCGGTTATGCCGTCACGGCTGGCGACGCTATTCAAATCACTGTCCCGGCGGGTGGCGCTGGCGCAACAGTAGATGGTGGTCCGGGTACTGACGGTGCCGCTACTGTTTGGAACGCTACAGCCCTACATGGCTCGACGATTAGCGCCCACGGTGGCGGTGGTGCTGCTTTTGGTGCGGGTCATACTGGTGGATCAGGCGGCGGGGCTGGAAACAATGGCACCGCTGGCCCCACGTCACAAACCTGTGGCGGCAACGTCAACGTCGGCGGCACTTCTGTAGGATCCGGTGGTAGCGGTGGGGGCGGTGCTGCCTCACCCGGAACTAATTCAGCTAGTGCAACGGTAGCTGGCAACGGTGGCAATGGCATTACCTGGATCGACAATGTTGCCCGTGCAGGTGGAGGTGGCGGCGGCTCTCAAAGCGGCACTCAAGGCATTGGTGGCACAGGAGGCGGTGGCAACGGTACCTCGACGGCATCAGCCGGGGATGCAACTGCTAATACCGGCAGTGGCGGTGGAGGCCGTACACCAACAACGCCAGGTGTAGGGTCCCCGGCAGGTGCCGGTGGTTCTGGCGCCATCGTTTTCCGTCACTCGATTGGGACCATTACCGCCTTTTGCTCGACAACCGGCACGGTCACTCTCGATCAGACTACTACCAATACAGTCTACAAGTTCACTGGCAATGGCACCTTGACATGCCCAAGCGCCGTGCAAGCGCAATATGTGCTGGTCGCTGGGGGCGGTTCCGGTGTTTCCGCTACTGCTTCTTCTGGTGGTCCCGGTGGTGCTGGCGGTGTCAGGGCTGGCGTGGTTCAACTCGGGACGCAGATCTACAACATCACGATTGGTGCTGGCGGCACGGCCCCGGCACCATCAGACACGACCGTTGGTGCAACCGGGCAAAACTCTCAATTCGACATTATAGCGACTGCCAGAGGAGGCGGCGGTGGCAGTCCGGCTCAAGCAGTGGCCGCTGGGTCAGGTGGCTCTGGTGGAGGGAATGTCAGTAGCGGTGGCACAGCCGGTCAAGGCGTTGCTGGTCAGGGTTATGCTGGTGGTACTGGTGGCACTGCTGGATGGGGTGGTGGGGGCGGAGGCGGCGCAACTGGTCCCGGCACGAATGGAAATGCTGCTAGTGGTTCTGGCACTAGTGGCAATGGTGGTCCGGGCTATCAAGTTAGTGCTGCGACTTTTGGAACTATAGGCGTTAGTGGTTGCGTGGCTGGTGGTGGGGGCGGGCCGCATTATCAGAACGCCTCGATTGGAACCGCCGTTTGCGGAGGCGGTCTCGGTGCTGCGGTTACGCCCGGTGCAGGCGCGGCTGGTGCTGCAAACACTGGAGGTGGTGGTGGTGGGGGCAATGGCAGTGGTGGCAGTGGCGGCAACGGCGGCTCCGGCATTCTGGTTGTCTCGCATCCAACTGCGCTGACCAACGTTTGCGTTGCCAACACGCAGGGCGGCGGCACCGATGCGAATGTCGTCGGGCTTTGGCATATGGATCAGATGACCAATGACGCCAGTGGCAGTGGTGCTAATGGGACGCTCAATGGAGGGGCAGTTTTTTCTACAACACAACAACAATTTGGTGGATATTCTCTTCGTATTCCGACGACGGCTACGGATTTCATGTCATTTCCTGGCACATCGCTTGTCTTGCCTGCCAGCGGAAATTTCACGGTTGAGGCTTGGCAATATCTCCCATCATTGGGTATCTATGGGTGGTTTGGCGACGATAATGCTACCAACATTATTGGCGCTGCTATTCCTCAGTGGAATTTAAGCGTTGCTAGTGTTTCTGCTTCTACAACTGCAACGATTTCAGGGACGGCTACTGCCAATGTATTTCAGCATGTCGTGTGGGAACGGTCTGGTACGCAATTCAGGTTTTTCCTTAACGGAACAGAGGTTGCTGGATCACCAGCGGCCGGTGCAAGTACCGCAATTGCTGGTGGTTCGGCTACAGCATGGAAAATCGGGCGCGGTTCAACGTCAACTTATGTTCCGCCAAGCGGTAGTTTCTTCGACGAAGTCCGCGTCTCCAATGCGGTGCGCTACACGTCGAATTTCACACCCAACACGCAGCCTTTCTGCGACCCAGTTGCCTCGCCCATCCAGGCGCCGACGCTGATTGCGCAGTCGGGATTGATCACAACAACTGGAACCACAGGAACGACCACCACGACTGCACCGATTGTTGCTGGTAATTTCGTCGCTATTGCGGTTGCACAACAGTTTCCTGCTGCACCAACAATTAACAGCATCACCATCAATGATGGAACCAATCCGCAGCTTAATCTTACGCAAGCTATTCGTAACAGCTATGCCTCTGGTGGATATAATGATATTTGGTATGCGACAAATGTAACACAGGTCAACTCCGGTGCGACGGTTCAGGTCAATTATAGCGTCGCAACTGGAGCAAGCTCATTCCAGCACATTGTTGGTGTACAGGCTTCCGGCGTTAGCCTTACGGCACCCACAACTGTTTGCACAGGCCCTTGTGACAAGACTGCTGGTGCAACATCAGGAGCCACAACAGCACCGGTAACTATTCCAGCACTTACCACCGCACCAGAATTGATTTTATGTTATGGGCAAACTGCTACAGGAACAGCGCTTGGCTATACTATTCCAGATCCGAATTACACAAATCTATTCACTGGATTTTTTGCTTCGGCCAATAACAAGAACGTAAGACTTGATTGGCGTGCTGTAACCAATCCAGCTTCTACAACTTGGAACCCGACACTGGGCGCGGCAGCAACCTTTACCCTGAATACCTGTGCGACCTTCATTCATGGATGACCCATGAGACGATGGCAATGGCTAATAGCTGCGTGTGCGCTGGTGGCGCTACTGCTTATTGCTTGGGCCTTCCATGTCGAGGCACAGCCCAAGACGGCGAGGGAGACGATTTTGACCCCGATTGTGTCGGAGTACGAAGCACACATACTGGAGCTTGACCGGCAAGCAATGGACGCTGCCTACGAGGATAGGCTCCAGCACCTATTCGCTGTGTGGACAGTGGACGATACTGAGCAGCCCCAGCGTGTCATTGCTGGCGCTAACAAGGCGCGCAAGGCTTACATTGAGGCTATGCAGGCAATAGACAAGAGAACACGGGAACTGAAAGAGCTACAGCAAAAGGGGAAGTGACTATGGCACAACCTGTTAATCCAATGGTTATTGATCTGTCGCACTGGGACCCCGCCGACGACTACGGCGCCGTGAAGAGCAGCGGTATCCACGGCGTCATCTACAAGGCTACGCAGGGCGGCGGCTATACCGACGATACCTACGTCTCTCAGCGCTCCGCGGCGAGGGCCGCCGGGCTTAAGTGGGGAGCATACCATTTCGCAGACAATTCGAACACCCAAGGTCAGATCGACAACTTCATGAGGTTCGCCGCGCCAGATCCAGACGAGTTGTTCTGCCTCGACTGGGAGGACAACGGCGGCGCCAAAATGAGCCGTTCACAGGCCGAGACGTGGATACAAGGCGTCGAGGATCGCCTCGGCCGCCCGAACCAATGCGTGGTGTATGGTGGCAACACTATCAAAGAGGCAATCCCCAACTCACCGAATGAGTTCTGGTCAGCGCGGCGCTTGTGGCTCTGTCAGTACAGTGACTCTGCGTCGTGGCCAACTGAGGTGTGGCCAGTCTACTGGCTCTGGCAATTCACCGACGGCCAGTATGGGCCATCGCCACATTCAATTGATGGCGTCGGCCACTGTGACATCAATAGCTATCGTAATGGGCCGCCAGAGCAGCTAGAGGCAGAGTGGGCAACCGGCGAGTCCGAGCCAACGCCGCCTGAGCCAGAGCCGACGCCGGATGCCGGTGAGTGCACGGTGGTCGTGGCGACTACGCCAGGAGTTCTCGTCAAGGTTAGGCAAGTGGTGTTGACACCACAACTCAGAGACATGTCGCGCGAAATGCTCAAGAAGATGCGTGAGAAAGAAGCAGGTCGCACTTGAGGGCGTTGAAGCCCGTAAATGGTTAGCAAAGCGCCAACTCGAATGGCGCAGGAGTTCACCAATGAAGATAGTCATCTCAAGCGGCCACGGCATGTACATCCGTGGCGCTTCGTCAAGCCCTCGGCCACCTTATCTTGACGAAGTTGATGAGGCTAGGAAGGTGGTTAACCGAGTAGCGGAGTTATGGAAGCAGTCCGGCGTGGGTGTCGACGTGTTCCACGACAACACGAGCACGAGCCAGAACCAGAACCTCAACACCATCGTCAACTACCATAACTCGCGCACACGCGACTACGACGTGAGCGTGCACTTTAACGCTTACCAGAAGTACACGGCGGCACAGAAGCCAAATGGTATGGGGACAGAATGCCTGTACGTGACCCAGCAGACGCTTGCTACCAAGGTCGCCAATGCAATGGCAAGCGCTGGTACATTCATCAACCGAGGGCCGAAGAAGCGGACGGATCTGTTCTTCCTCAACAATACGAGGATGCCAGCTATACTACTTGAGGTATGTTTCGTGGACGCCGAAGTCGATGGCAACAAATATCGGCAAAACTTCGAGCGCCTGTGTAAGGCTATTGCCGAGTCCATCAGTGGCGTGACGGTGCCCGGCGAGCCGGTTGAGCCGCCTGTCGAGCCACCCGTCGAACCACCTACTGAGCCGACTGGTGACAACCATCTCGACCTAACTGTTGCAGGTTCTGGTGACTTCACCATACTCTTCAATGGAGAGCCCATCACCGTTGGTGGGGGCTCGGGCTCCAACCAAGTCGCAGCGGCGTTGTCGTTCACCGGCGACGTGAACATCACCATCAATGGGCAGGACTTCCAGAACTTCCAACCGGAGGCGCCCTCGGGCCCTCAGGCGAACCACACCAACATAACCGCGACGGTATTTGGTGGGTCTAGTGACCCCAACAACAGCGCTTACCCACCATACGACTCGCTCAACGATACGGAGTTGTATCTTGCGCTGCCAGTCAACGTCCCCGACCAAACCGTCCGTAACCGTGGCGTCCGCGTGTATAACAGAGCGACAGGCCAGAGTGCTGTCGGCAAGATTAGGGATAAAGGACCCTGGCTGGTCGATGACGAGGCTTACTGCAATGGTACAGCCATCGCCATTGCCGTCACCTGCTACCAGAACCAAACGCCACTACCACGAGGCCCAAATGCTGGCCGAGTCCCTAGCAACGACGCGGCCATTGATCTATCCCCCGCACTATCAAGAGCTATTGGAATATCTGGGAAGGGTAAGGTCGATTGGGAATGGGTGAAGGAAGGTGCCGCTATCGTCTGAGATCAGCAAAATCACAACACCAATAGTGGAGGGCCTTAAGGGCCATCCGGTGTTGCTAACGGTGCTGGTCTTTATGGCTCTGGTCATAGGCATGATGTTCTGGTCGCAGCGAGAGATGAGGGATATGCAGGTGGAACTGTACAGACAACACGGCGAACTAACCAAGCTAATGTTTACAGGGTTCCAGAACTGTCGGGCGCCATGAACCTCAATGACTTCATACGCAAGCTACAGCAGGAAGTCAAAGCAGAGCTTGGCAAGCAGGTTGGCGTCCTGCAGCAGAAGGTTGAGGAGAAGGTCATCGAAGCAGTCAGGAAGGTACCAGACGTCGTTGGGGTTCTCGTATCAAAGGAGAGTCCAGTGGGCGCATACAACAAGGCTATCGTAGCGTTCGTCATGAGCGCGCTTATCATCGTTGAGACTTGGACCGGCTTCAACATCGGTGTTACTGAGGGCACGCTGGTCACGATTCTCGGGATAATTACGCCGATCCTAGTGTACCTGTTCCCTAACTATCCTAGGAACTAGCTATGACCGTCGCAACCACCATTAACAAGATCACCTACCAAGGCAACGGCTCGACAACGTCGTTCTCGTTCAACTTTGCGTTTCCGGCTGGGCTGACCACATCCCAAGCCGCGCAGTTGCTATCGGTGGTGGTTGTTGACCCGACTGGTACCTCAACGCCAATCAACTTTGGACCGGGCGTGACACAGTACCAGCTCAACATACTGCCACCGGTAGCGCCTAATCCGACTAGTGTGGGTGGCGCAGTCACCTACGCGCCCAACGGCGTTCCACTAGCCGTTGGCAACTTCATCACTATCACCCGCCTCCTACCCGACGTTCAACCGGTGTCACTTCAAGCTCAGGGCACGCTCTGGCAGACGGTTGTGGAGCAGGTCTTCGATTACCTAACGATGCTAACCCAGCAGCTAATCAACGCAGCTGGGCGCAACCTGATGGCGCCGCCAACTGACCCAGCTGGGCTCAACTACATCCTGCCAGCCGCCGGCGCCAGAGCCAACTCAGCGCTAGTCTTTGACGCCAGCGGCAACGTAGCTACTGGCGTTTTGCCGTCTGGTGGGGTTATCTCCACGCCCATGATCCCTGTGTGCGGCGCTGCCTCGATACCTGTGGCCAGAACCGCCCTGGGCCTTGGTACAATAGCCACTGAAGGTATAGGCGGCGGCCTACAGGATGATGGCGCCAGCAACGTCAGGGTGATCTTTGCCATCAACAAGGTTAGTGGGCCAGCCACCGTTGTCGTAGGGAACTATCTTCAGAGGTTCAAGGCCAACGGGCCACTGACGATAACGCTGAGCAAAGCTAGCACGGCGTACTTCAATGGGTTTGGGTTCTGGCTAGAAGTGCTGCCACAGTCAACCGGTCCAGTGACCGTTGCCATCGACGCAGTTGACCAGTTCGAGAATCTACCGAGCGGTCAGAGTATCGTAGCGGCTGTTGGCTCGTCGGCGTTCATCAGCACCGATGCGGCGACGAATGCTACTTGGTATCTGGAACTGTCGCGTGGGGCCCAAGCGACGGCGCCGCCGGTTGGATCGTTCTCAGGTGGACTGTCCATTGATGTAGCCAGCAACACGACGGCGACTTGCAGCGTTGGATCGGTTGTGGTTAGCGATGGACAGAACTACTTCACGACGACACCAACCGGCGGCATCAACACCGCTACTATAGGCCCCGGCGGCCTTGACGTGGGTCCCCTAGCGACCAACACGTTCTACAATGTGTGGGTAATCTATGGCACCCTATCGGGCACGTCGACGTGGATCATGTCCCTTGCGTCGACCTTCACGGCGCTGAAGGCAAACCTACCGGCAACGTACAACGCGGGTGCCCTGCTTGGGGTTCTAAAGACCGCCCCGGCCTCGACGAGCTTGATGGGCACGAGGCAGCGGCTACGACGGGTTGAGTATCTGCCGGGTGTTGGCGCCACCACCGGGCTCCCTACCGCAGCGACAATGACTGGGGTCCAGGGCAGTATTAGCACTCCGACTTGGGTCTCAACTGCGTTGACGGGCATAGTCCCGGCAGGTGCAGCATCCTATGACGTGGTGCTGTCTTATCAGACCACCACGGGCGCGTCGGCTTGTATGGCTGCACCGTCGGGCAACTATGGTTCTATTAACTCGACGACTAACCCGCCGCCACTCTCGTTAAGTGGCTTCCAGACGGCCGGGGCAGGGCTCAACAATAACAGTCCAGAGACAGCTATGGCGACCTTCCTCGGTCCTGGCCCGGTGTTCTATGCCAGCAGTGGCGCTGGCGGAATCTTCATCAAAGGCTTTGATCTTAACCTGTGAGGTAACAATGCCCAGCACTACGCGTAAGCAGGCCGTGGCAATGGCTATAGCCGCCCACAGCCCTTCTAAGTCAACAGCGGGTATACCCCAAGGGGTAGCCAAAGAGTTCAACTTAGCCGACAAGAAGACAGGCATTCTTCGAAAGAAGAAGAAATCAAACCCAGGAGGAGAGATGAAGAATGGAGGATACTGAGGAACTCCACACGCTGAAAGACATTCGGCGTGAGCTTGCTACCATCCGTGAGTTGGTTGGCAAGGTGATCTTCTACATCAGTGAGGCCGAGACAGAGGTCCACGAGAAGATGCGCCGGTTCACCATGTACATGCACGACATCCACGACATAACGTACATGTACGAGCAACGCGGCGTACCAGTCCCGGAGTGGATCAACCGAGAACTGGAGCGATGCGACGATCGGTTTCGGCAGCTATTGAATGAAGCCCTTCAGGAAGGCGGCACCTTTGCCAAGGTCCGGGCAGAGATGGCCAAAGACCCACATTCTAGATGGGACCACGCTAGACGTCTTGAACACTGGAAAGGAGACGGTAAATGAAACAAGGTAGCGCTAAGACGGTCCAGTCGGGCCACCATGTTGAACCTATCTCAAAGTCGATAAACCCCACCTACGTGGCGCAGATGGGGCAGATGCAGGGCAACCACGTCATGGAGAAGGGAGACATTCCCTACAAGACGGAATCTCTGCAACAGGGGCAGACTCTAGCAGCGCCAGAATGCAAGACCACGCAACATCACTCTGGATCACAAGGAAAGCACTAATGGCCATCACACTGGAACGAATCGCCACGCTGTTGCAGGTAGCAGAACTGGCAACTAAGTGGCCAGCACTCAACGGCATCCTAGGCCTCGCCAACGACGAGCTTATCGAGGCCAACAAAGAGGCCCTCAAGCAACTTGAGGAGAAGCAGAAGAAGGAAGCGGAGGAGAGGGCCAAGAAACTCGCTGAGGCTAGGGCGGCTCAAGCGGCCGAGGAAAAAAAAGCAGCAGCATCCACCGCCCCTGACGACGACGAGCCAGCACACGCAAGTGCACGGAGGATCTAATGGCGAGACCAATCCTAAGCGAGTACGGGCCGGAGCGCACAGTCGGTCCAAAGAGCCCACCCGGCGGCGTCACGTCCGCTAAGCCGCTACCGTACAGTGAACCCACCGGCCGAAGGAACATGGGCCGTGGGCCGGGTGACAACGCAACTGTCCACAAGTCAGGATCACAGGGCACTCATGGATCAGGAGCCTCAACAAGCGGAAGTCCCGGCATCGGAGGAACCAAGCACCCCGACGGATCCCAAAGCTAGTGCGACCACCGTACCGCCCACGACACCGGCTAAGATCCTCCAGGTCGAGCCGTTGATCGGACATACGTGCTTCTTGGCACTAGACCAAGACGGCTCCGTCTGGATTGGTACCTTGGCTGATGACCCAAGGGTGCCTTCTCCCACACCTATCGAGTGGGTTCTTATCTGGAGCGGCCCATGACAACCGAGGTCGAAATCGCCAACCGTGCCCTACAGATGCTAGGGACACGTACGACAGTTACCTCGCTTACGGAGAACTCTCCTGAGGCGAGGCAATGTATCATTGCCATTGAGGCCGTGCGCGACGAACTGTTGCGCATGGCACCGTGGAACTGCGCCACGAACTTCCAAACCCTGACGCTGATCTGCGCAGCGCCGGGGACTCCTGAGAACCAAACCGCCGGAACTAACACTTGGCAGAAGGGCACGCCAGCACCGCCATGGACCTACGAGTACGCCTACCCAAGCGACTGCTTGAGACCGTTGTGGATCGTTCCACAATTTACCACTGGCTTTGCGTCGGGGGTTCCTATTACCACGGCCGTTACTGGAGGAGCCCCTCAATACTGGAATGGACCCCCTGTCCGGTTCAAGGTGGGGATCGATCAGATCCTCAACGGAGTCCCGGCGACCGGCGGGGCGGACACGAAGGTGATCCTGACCAACCAACAACAGGCCATCCTTGCCTACGTCAAGCAGATCCTTGACCCCAATGTGATGGATGGGATGTTTGTGCAGGCGTGGGTAGCTGCACTAGCCTCACGGTTGGCCTTTGCTCTGAACGGCGCCAAGGAGCAGGCAAACCTGCTCATCAAGCAAGCCAATCAGTACGTGGTGCTAGCTCGGCAAGCTGATGGCAATGAGGGCCTCACCGTCAATGACGTTACTCCGGACTGGATTAGAATACGCGGCATTGACTTCCCCAATGACTATGGCTGGACTCCGGCCCAGTTCGACTGGGGTAACATGCTTACGTTGTACTAATGAGCAGAAACCTTATCCAAGTAGGCTTTACGTTCGGCGAGTTGTCACCGGCCCTGAACGCTCGTGTCGATCTGAAGCAGTATCGACAGGGCGCAGCTACGATGAGGAACTTCTTCGTCGATTATCGTGCTGGTGCGGCGAGCACTCGACAAGGCACCGACTTTGTTAACCAGTGCCTATCGGTGGGTGCTCGGCTGATACCGTTTCAGACGTCGGTGTTGGTGCCGTACGTGCTGGAGTTCGGTGACTTCTACGTCCGGCCGATGACGATGGGCGCGTCGGTGTTGGAGTCCAACTTCACCATCACCGGCGCCACCAACTCCAATCCGGGACAGATCACTGCCATAGGGCACAACTTTGCGGTTGGCGATTGGGTCTTCATCAACGGCATCGCCGGGATGACGCCGCTCAACGGCCGGGTGTTCAGGGTCGGTAGCGTCAGCGGCAACACGTTCACCCTTGCCAATACCCAAACCGGCGCGTCGATCAATACCCTTGCCTACCCGGCCTACACCACGGGTGGGGTGGTTGGGCGCTTGTACAAGTTCGCCTCGCCGTATGCCGTGGCGGATTTGCCGTTGGTTAAGTACGTGCAGATAGCCAACGTGATGTACCTCGTGCACCCGAACTATCCGCCTCAGACCCTGACGTTCACTGGGCCGACCAGTTGGGTCTTTGCGCCTATGGTATTTGGGACGACCGTTGGCTCACCAGCTACCGTGACGGCCACACCGTCGACCGGTGGCACGGTCAACTTTGCCTATCGGGTAACGGCCGTCGACGCACAGAACCAAGAGGGCATACCATCGCCTCAAGCCAATTGCACCTCGGTCAACATTGGCACCACCGCCGGATCAATCCGGGTGACGTGGGCTGCCGTACCCGGTGCGAGTTCCTACAACGTCTACAAAGCCGAGCCTAGCTACTCTGGCGTCGTCCCCGTCGGTGCGGCCTATGGCTTCATCGGCAATGCTACTGGGACCACGCTCGATGACACCAACATTGTCCCTGACTTTGTCACAACGCCGCCTATTGTTCAGAACCCATTCGCCGGTGGCAACAACCCACAAACCGTTTGCTTCTTTCAGCAGCGCCTTTATTTCGGCGGGTCAAACCAGTTCCCCCAAACCTTTTGGGGATCTCAACCCGGCTTCTATACCAACTTCAATGTTTCAGATCCACCTCAGGAGGATGACGCCATCACTGGCACCTTGGTCTCATTGCAGGTCAACGCCATTAAGTCCATGGTGCCTATGCCCGGAGGATTGCTCATCCTCACCGCCAAGGGCACGTGGCTACTTAGCTCGGGTGCATTTGGCTCATCGAATGCTGTGACGCCGATCAACGCCACGGCCACGCCACAGGCTTACTATGGAGCAAGTGATGTCCCTCCCGTTGTCATTGGGCCTGATGTGCTCTTTGTCCAGCGCTCAGGTATCGTCCGGGACTTGGCCTACAACATCAGCAATAATATCTACATGGGCGCTGATGTCTCAATACTATCAAACCACCTCTTCTATGGTTTTCAGATTACCCAATGGACCTATGCTGAGGAACCCTTCCGCATTGTATGGGGAATACGGAACGACGGTAAGTTCGTGTCGCTGACTTACGTCAAGGAGCAGGAGATGCTGGGCTGGACCCGGCACGATACGCTTGGCACGGCTCAGTCGGTGACGTCGGTGCTGGAGAATAACTTCGACGCGATTTACTTCATCTTCCGCCGAGTGATCCAAGGCGTGACCCTGGACTACGTTGAGAGAATGGCAGATCGTTTCTTCCCGTATGGCGCTGAGGATGCATGGAGCGTCGATATGGGTACGAGGTCGTTCCTGCCGACACCGGCGGCCAGCCTGACTATCTCTAATGCCGTAGGCACCGCCACGTTCGCAGCTAGTGCGGCGGTGTTTACGCCGAGTAGCGTGGGGCAAATCCTACGCGCTGGTGGCGGCATTGCCAAGATCACCCAGTTCGTGTCGGCGACGCAGGTCGTTGGGCAGTTTACTCGGGCGGTGCAGAACATAACCCCGAACGACCCGAACTTCACCCCGCTACCAGTGGCGCAAGGACAATGGACGCTGACCCCACAGTTCACCACCTTCTTCGGCCTAGACTATCTCGAAGGCCAGCTTGTGCAAATTCTCGCCGACGGCGACGTCATCGCTCCACAGAAGGTAGTCAACGGATCGATCACTCTCAATCAACCGGCCAGCAAAGTGGTCGTCGGGCTTCAGTACGTTCCACAGCTACAGACGATGTATCTGGATATGCAGAACGAGTTGGACTCGATCCAAGGTAAGCGCAAGGCAATGAATTCCATAAGCATCCGGGTACGCGACACACGCGGGTTGAGCTACGGTCAGGACTTTGCCTTCATGACACCGATTAAGGAGTTTCAACAGAACCAACCACTTGGCTCGACGATAGAACTCGTGACCGACGATGAGTACGTTAAAACCGATCCACGATGGGATGTACAGGGGCAGATATGCTTGGAGCAGGACAACCCGCTCCCGGCTACTGTATTGGGCATCATCCCCGAAATCGACGTGGGAGATAACTCCAAATGATAAACATTCAAAGGGCCCAAGACGTTGAGGTTGACTACGCCGAGGTTATTAGGCACTCCCCAGTTGCCGAGGAGCCGGAAGCCCAAGCCATCATGGGCAACTTCCTTAAGCGATCGACACACACATTCGTTGGATATGTCGACGGTAGGGTTGCGGCGGTCTATGGATTGATAACCCCGTCGCTATTGAGCGACCAGTGCTATATGTGGCTGCTTACAACTGACGCCGCAACCGAACACAAGTTCCTGCTCATTCGGCACTCGGAGGTGGTGATCGAGGGGATCCTCGGGCACTACGCTAGGATCGTCGGCAATACCAGTGCCTCGGATGTCAAAGCTATTCGGTGGCTCAAGTGGCTTGGCGCCACCTACACATATCCGCAGAACGAGAAGATGATTCCATTTACTCTGACTCGTGAGAGCTTTAGAGGCCGTCATGGCTGATCCCGTCACCGCTACCATTGGAATGGGCGCCACCATGCTTGGCAGCGCCGTCGGTGCGTTCGGCAACTGGTATGGTGGTCAGGCTCAGGGAGCAATGCAGGACTACCGAGCCGCCGTTGCGTTGATGAACAAGAAGGTGGCCGAGGACAACGCCAGATATGCTCTGAGCGCCGGTGAGATTGAGGCCGAGCAGGCGGGGATGAAGGCCCGGTTTCAGATTGGAGAGGCAAAGGCTGTTCAGGGCGCCTCAGGTCTGGACGTCAACTCGGGTTCCAACGCCCGTGTGCGTGAGGGCATGTGGCAGGTAGCCCAGCAGGACATGGGCATCATCCGAACCAACGCCGCAAAGACGGCCTACGGGTACCAAGTTGAAGCAGCCAGCCAACAGGCCCAGTCACAGCTAGACAGATACGCAGCCAACTATGATCGAACGGCCGGGACCATCTCGGCGTTTGGGTCGCTGCTGGGCGGCGCTGGGAAGGTAAGCTCACAGTGGATGAGTGCCAGTAGAGCGGGGGTATTCGCATAATGGCAAAGGTCCCTTATCAGCCGTGGTCGGCAGAGCGGCCCATTCCGTTCTCGGGCGCCACCGGCTTTCGGGTTCAGGCAGACGCCGACGCGTTCGGTGGGCAGGTTGGTCAGGCGGTTTCTCACCTCGGCACGACGCTAGAGGGTGCCGGTCAGGAGGTGTTCGACCGTGCCCTAGCGTTGAAGGATCTGGATAACCGTAACGATGCCACGATGGCGGCGTCCGACTTTGCTGATGATGCCGCTGACGGATTGCAGCGGATGAAGTCGTTAGAGGGTCAGCAGGCGGTTCACGCCAATGAGACCTTCCGGAACGAGCTAGAAGCCAAGCGACTGGAAAGGAGGAACAAGCTTAGTAGTCCAATGGCCCAGCGGCTATACGACTCTGAGACCCGCGGAGTACACAACAGGACCGTGTTCTCGGCTGCTGAGTGGGCTGGGCAGCAACAGCGGAAGTACACTGACGATGCTGACAAAGCCGAGGTGTTGTCGGAGCAAAAGCAGGCCGGGGTGAACCCACAAGACGACGCGGCCATGAAGATCCATCTCGATAACATCGAGAAGAAGGTTCGTGCCCAAATGCAGGGGGACGTGGACGAGCTTGGCATTCCTAAGTGGAGCGACGCTGCGACCAACTACAAGATCATGGAGGCACAGAGCCTAGCCCGGCGCAACCGGCTGGTTGAGCTATCCCGAATAGACCCGCCGGGTGCGATGGCAAAGTTCAAGACCGAACAGCAATACATGACGCAGGACGACCGGATAGCAACGCGCCGGACGGTCGAGGACAATGGACGGACGATTGGGTCCAGGGTCACCGTGGCCGACGTGATGGCTGGGCGGAACCTACAGCTTGGTAACCGGCCGGTGACTATTGAGAAGGCCCGGTTTGCCATAGGCGGGTTTGAGTCCGGGAACAACTATCAGAACGTAGGGGTGCAGACTCGGCACGGCCAAGCACTAGGCCGGTATCAAGTGATGGAGCAGTTCCTTCCAGACTTCTTGAGGCAGGCTGGCATGCCGTCGATGACGCGTGACGAGTTCCTGCACAACCCAGCGGCGCAGGACCAGCTGTTTGAGAAGGTCTTTGGCGGGTACATGACACAGTACGGTACGTTCAATGAAGCCGCGTCGAGGTGGTTCACCGG
>Ga0126381_100000354_pt1 | contig 49480 bp, 35 predicted proteins | sample PanSoiMetPlot_28_FD_96465 | JGI IMG/M metagenome (GOLD analysis project Ga0126381, IMG submission 96465) | Tropical forest soil microbial communities from Panama - MetaG Plot_28 | ecosystem: Environmental > Terrestrial > Soil > Tropical forest > Bulk soil | place: Panama | collected 2016-02-17 | reverse complement strand
TATTCCGCGTGACCAACGGAAAGCCCGAGGAGTACACGCAGGGTCAGGACCCGGTCGCCGTCCCCCACGAAGTCCAGGCCCTCCCCGGCAACAAGTTCGCCCCCCGCACCTTCACGCAGCCAGGCGATTACTACGTGCGTGTCCGCGCCAATCACCCCGAATACAAGCTGCGCACGCGCCTCTACAATCCGCCGCCCTACTCCGATCCCCGCGAAGCCGTAAAAGCAGCCGTGGACTACATCATGGGCGCCGGCGACTCCTGGTTCGCCAACACGCCCCGCCGCGGCGGTACGCTCGACCGCATCACGCCGGTTCACCAGGAGACCTCGCTCTGCGTAGGCTGCCATCCCAGCCACTTCTCGCAGCGCGCGCAGTTGTACGCACAGGCCAACGGCTATCCCGTCGTGCAGCGCCAGCAGCTCCAGTTCCTCGAAGAACGCTTCTACAACAACCCGCGCCCGTTCTACGGATTTGAAAAGGATGGCGCCGTATGGGCCCGCGTCATCTCCGCCCCCGCCAACGTGCTGAGCCGCATCTCGCTGCTCACCACCATGTTCGAAACCAACGTCTCGCGCCAGCCGCGCCCGGCATATCACGAAGCCATCAACAAATACCTCGACCTCTATTACGCCGGCCGCAAAGAGCTTCCGCCCGACGAAACGAACGGCAACACCCCGCTCGTCAGCACGTTCGAAGTCGGCTGGTACTCGTGGAAAGTCGGTCACGATCCGAAGCTGCCCGACCTGATGGCCGCCGCCCCGGTCAAAAACATGAACGACCTCGACTATCAGACCCTGGCGCTGGCCGATATCGACAAAACGAAATACGCCGATCAGATCGCCCGCAACGCAACGCGCATCCTCTCCCTCCAGCGTCCCGACGGCCAGTGGTCGATGAAGTTCGAACCGAACGAGCCCGAAGTCGAATTCGCCACCGGACACGCGCTCTGGGCGCTCTCCGCCGCCGGCATCCCCGCGGACCACCCGCAGGTGAAAAAGGCCATCGATTATCTGATGAAGCGTCAGCAGCTCTTCGGCGGCTGGATGGACCCGCTCCAGTCCTTCGAAAACTTCCGAACCCCGTTTCGAGAAACGCAGTTCGCGGTAGTCTCGCTGAGTTCGTACTTCCCGCTCGCGAATTCCACAAAAGGATGGAACTCGCCCGCCATCACCGCGCTTTCGAACGATCCGGTGAAACTTCTCGACCAACTCGACCAGATCTGGGACATGCCCTCGGACGCAGTCGTAAAACAAATCGAAGCCGCCGCCCATTCCAACGACCCGCTGATCCGCCAGGCCGCCACCGAAGCGCTGGGACGCCTCGCTCTCCAGGCCTCCGTCCCCGAACTCGCGAAGCTTCTGAATGACCCGAGCAAACTGGTCCAGCGCACCGCCGCCTGGAGCCTGCGTCAGGTCTACGCCAACCATCCGGAAACCGAAGACCGCGAAATCGCCGCCGCTCTGCAATCCACCGATTCGAGAGAACGCTGGGGAGCGACGCGAATCTTCGCCCACCATTTCGCCGCTCTCGCGAAACGTAATGAACTGATCGAACCGCTAGCCCGCCTCGCCGCCGCGGAACCCGATCCCGCCATCCGCATGCAAGCCATTCGAGGCCTGTGGCAAAGTTGGTTCTGGAACGCCGACCCCGACTCGCGCAATCGCATCGAAGACACGCTCCTCGCCGCCTTGCAGAAACCGTCCGGCAATCCATGGATTGAAGCCAACCTGCGCGCAGGCGTCTACAACCTGGCCGATGAGAACATCCGCTACCTCTACAACAACTGGGTGACCCTCCTGCCCAATCAGGCCGACCGGGACCGCGCCATCCAGGGGCGGCTAGCGATCGAAGCGCGCCTGGCCACGAAATTCTCCGTCGTCCTGACCGCCGGTCCCGATTCCGCCAAAAAAGAACTCCTTACGGCCCTGACCGACGCGAAGCAGCGCCGGGCCGACATCTACGATCTCGAATCCGACCTCTCCTCCGAAGGAACGCCCGTCTACAACCGAATCGGCAACGACATCGAGCAGATCGCCTTCTTCGGAGGAAGCGCGGACCTGATGGCGCGAGCCATTGCTCCGCTGATCGATTCCAAAGATCCCGAAATGCGCCGTCTGGCCCGCACCGCGGCCTTGATGGTCCGCGAGACGCCCTACGCCCAGGTCGAAAAAGCCGCCGGAGGACGAGGCAAAGACACGATCGATCTGGGCCATCGCATCGACGCCGCGGGAGATGCCGTCGAAATCTCGAAAGCCTTCCACGCGCCCCCGCCGCGCAACGCCGCCGCTGCGACTGCCGTTACCGCATCCGCCACCCCGCGAACGAAACTAGACGAAGCCTATTTCCGAGCCAACGTCGAGCCCATCCTCAAACGCAAAGGAGAAGACGGATACGCCTGCGTGAACTGCCACGCCACCCACACCCTCTTCAACGCCACATGGGAAACGGTAATGAACGTGGTCGATACGCGAGATCCCGAAAACAGCCTCCTCCTCCGAAAGCCGACCTCAACCGCCGAGTCCGAAGGAGTAGTCGGCGCGAAAACCACGGCGCACGGAGGAGGCCGCCGCTGGGCCAAAGGCTCCCCCGAATACGAAACCATCCTCGACTGGATCAAAGGAGCAGCGATCGGCTCCCCCACGGCAAGCGCAAAATAGTTACAAAATAGTCCCGATGAGATTCCTTCCCGCCGCTCTGTTGGCCCTGCTGGCCTGCTGCGCCCGGCCGCAGCCCACTTTCGACAGCATCAACGCCGACTCCCTTTTGGGCGAAATCAAAACGCTGTCCGCCGATGACTTTGAAGGCCGCAAGCCCGGAAGCCAGGGCGAACAGAAAACCATCGCCTACCTCCAGAGCCAGTTCCAGCAGATGGGCCTGAGGCCCGGCAATCCCGACGGCACATACCTCCAGAAGGTTCCGCTCGCGGGCGTCGCGTCCAAGCCCCAGACCGACATCACGGTAAAGGGAAAGAAACTCGCCCTCGAACCAGGCAAGGACTACATCGCTCTGTCCTTCCACTACCAGCCCGAAGTCACGGTGAAGGATTCCGATGTAGTCTTCGTCGGCTACGGAGTAGTCGCCCCCGAATACAACTGGGACGACTACAAGAACGTCGACGTCAAAGGCAAGACGATCCTGATGCTCATCAACGACCCGCAGATCCCCGACCCGAAAGATCCCAGCAAGCTGGATGACTCGATGTTCAAAGGCCGAGCGATGACCTATTACGGCCGCTGGACCTACAAATACGAAATCGCCGCCCAAAAGGGCGCCGCGGCCGCGATCATCATCCACGAAACCGCAACAGCAGGCTATCCCTTCGAAGTCGTCTCCGGAAGTTGGGGAAGCGAGAACTTCACCATCCAGCGTCCCGACAACAACATGAGCACCGTACCGGTCCAGAGCTGGATGACCTATGCCAAAGCGAATGAACTGTGCCGCATGGCAGGACTCGATCTGGCATCACTGAAGAAAGATGCCCTGCAGCGCGACTTCAAACCGGTCGCCCTCCCGGGAACGAAGGCCACATTCCACATCCAGAACACGCTCCGCACCATCGACTCCCACAACGTAGTCGCGAAGCTCGAAGGCAGCGACTCGACCCTGAAAGATCAGTACGTCATCTACACCGCCCACTGGGACCATCTCGGCAAGGACCCCACCCTGAAAGGCGACCAGATCTACAACGGCGCCGTAGACAACGCTTCGGGCACAGCCGGACTTCTCGAAATCGCGCGCGCCTACAGCAAACTACAACCGGTGCCGAAGCGCTCCATCCTGTTCCTGTCCGTCACTGCGGAAGAACAAGGCCTGCTGGGTTCCGAATACTACGCGGAAAACCCGCTCTATCCGCTCAACAAAACTCTCGCGGATATCAATATGGACGGCCTGAACACCTGGGGTCGAACGAAAAACATGGTCATCATCGGTCTCGGCAACTCCACGCTGGACGACACGACCGCCGCGGTTCTGAAAGAGCACGACCGCACCGTGACCGGCGACGCCGAACCGGAGAAAGGCCACTTCTACCGCTCCGATCACTTCGAATTCGCGAAGCAGGGAGTCCCAGCGCTTGATCCCGAAGAAGGCACGGACTACATCGGCAAGCCGGAAGGCTACGGCCAGAAGAAACGCGACGAATACACTACGAACGACTACCACAAGCCATCCGACCAGGTAAAACCGGACTGGGATCTTTCAGGCGCGGTGGAAGACCTGAAAATTCTGTCGGAAGTAGGCTACCGAGTGGCTCAGGGCGACACCTTCCCGGAATGGAAGCCCGGAACCGAGTTCAAAGCCAAACGCGACGCCCAAATGAAACAATAGGCCTACATGGGAATCCACGCGAATGTTCTGCACAACGGTAGAATTCGGGACGCCTCAGAACCCGCGCTGCGCGCCGGCCAACTCGGCCTTCTCGCCGGATGGGGAGTCTTCACGACCCTCAAGGTCCATGAAGGAGCCCTCTTCGCGTGGGAGCGCCACTGGGCCCGCCTGTCGCGTCACGCGAAGCTGCTCAACGTCTCTCTACCACCGGACCCAGCCGCCGTCGAAGCCGACCTGCTCCGCCTGATCGAAGCCAACGGACGTCCGGACTGCACCCTGCGGCTCGTGTTCGTTCGCAACGGAGGAGGGATGTGGGAAGGCCCCGGCTCCGCGTCGACCACCGACACGATCGCCCTGACAGCCGATTCGAAGCGATGGGGAGAAAGCGCCCGCCTCTCGATTCAGCCCAACGCGCGCTTCGCCGCGAACGAATTCGCAGGCGCGAAGGTCCTTTCCTGGGCCCAGAACCTGACTTGGGCTGAGCGAGCCCAGCGCGAAGGCTTCGATGAAACGATCCTCCTCAACGAAAGAGGCACGGTCGCCGAATGCACCTCAGCCAACATCTTCGCGGTCTTCGGCGACACAGCTTACACGCCGCCGCTGAGCGACGGCTGTCTCGCCGGCATCACCCGAGAGATCTTACTCGAAGACACGCACGCAGCCGAGCGAACACTCAGCGTTGACGACCTCTATCGAGCCGACGAAGTTTTCATCACCTCGACCACCCGTGACTTACTGCCGGTGCGAGAGATCGCCGGGCGCACCCTGAACTCGAACCCTGCCGTACGTGAACGGCTAGTCGCGTGGAAGGAAGCGTCGTACCCCGTAGTCGTAAGCCGCTGATCCCAGAATCCCGCCGAGGATCGGCCCCGCGATGGGCACCCAGAAGACCTTGGGCCCGTCCGTCAAACCGTTGTTCCGGAACCCGGCCACGGCCGTAAAGAGCCGCGGACCGAAGTCGCGAGCGGGGTTGATCGCGTATCCATGCATGCCCCCGAATGCCATGCCGATCGCGACGACGACAAGTCCGACCATGAGGGCGCCCATATTGGCCCCGGGAGGCTGATTCCGCTCATCGGTGATCGCCAGGATCAACATCAGCAGCAAAGCAGTCCCGATCGTCTGGTCCAGAAGCCCGGCGAAAGGTACCTGGGGAAAAGCCGGGAAGGTCGTGAAGATGCCCGCCGTCTTCTCCAGACCCGGATCGAAGGCCTGGAACGCCGGCATGTAGTTCCAGTAGACGATCGCCGCGGCGGCGAAGGCCCCAGCGGTCTGGACGACGATGTACGGGGCAACCTTGCGCCACGGGAAGTCTCGATACACGGCCAGCGCGATCGTCACCGCCGGGTTCAGGTGCGCCCCGGAGATGCGCCCGGCAATGTAGATGCCCATCGTGACGGCCAGCCCCCAACCGAGCGTGATGTTGGTGTACCCGCCATGCACGATCTCGCCCGGCACGCCGGTCCCGAACACCACGACCATGGCGACGACGCCATTGCCGAAAAGGATCAATACAAGTGTGCCAAGGAACTCAGCGATCAGTTCAGGGAGCATAGGAACGTGGATTCTATCACTCAGGAATAAACGCCGCCCGCAGCCGCTTCCAGGTCACATCAAGCTCTTCCGGAAGCACGCGCGTCTCGCCCACCGTAGTCATGAAGTTGGCGTCGCCATGCCACCGCGGAAGGACGTGCATGTGGATATGCCCCGCGATACCCGCCCCGGCGCTCTGCCCGATGTTCATCCCCAGGTTCAGTCCATCGGGTCGGTACGTGTTGCGCAGATGGCCCTCTGATGCCCGAACCAGAGTCATCATCTCGGAGCAGGTAGCCGCGTCGACGCCTGAGAGCGTGGAGGCATGGAGGTACGGGACGACCATCAGATGCCCGCTGGTATAGGGAAACCGGTTCAGAACCACGAAGTTGAGTTCGCCCCGGAAGACGATCAGGTGCCGCTCGTCGTCATCCTCAGCCGCTATCCTGCAGAAAACGCAGCCGTCTGACTTTTCGACCCCCGTGAGATACCGGTATCGCCACGGACTCCAGAGATAGTCCACGCCGTGCTGTCAGATAGTAGGAGCCGCGGGGGCGGCGGGGCCGGAGTCCGGATTGGTTCCCGACCCCGCGTTTACCACGTCCTTAAGTTCTTTGCTTGGCTTGAAATAGGGGATCTTCTTAGCCGGTACTTCAACCCGTGTTCCCGTCTTCGGATTGCGGCCCACCCGCGACTGCCGCTGGCGCGTGCGGAAGCTGCCGAACCCCCGGATCTCGATCTTGTCGTTGGCGCGCAGCGAGCGGACGATGCTGTCGAAGATCGCCTCCACGATGACCTCGGACTCCTTACGGGTCATCTCCACAACGCGTGAGACCTCCTCAATCAGTTCGGCTTTAGTCATCGGTTCTTCCTATCGGTCGCCCCCGCCGGGCTGCTTCAATTGTGCCAAAAGACAGCAGGATGAATCAATTACGAGAAATAAGAGTATCGCGTGACGCGCTGGAATTTGCAATCCGGTAAACAGTCTATCGCTGTCCCCGGCGCGGCAGGTAGTCTTCGAGGCTCGAACTGGCGGCGGCGGCCACCTTGCGGTATTCGTCGAGACGGGACCGTTCTTCGGCGTCGGCCTGCGCCTTCAGGCTCAGGCCGATCTTCCGCTCGGTCTCGTTCATTCTGATGATCATGAAGTTCCGCTCATCGCCAGGAGTAAGCGGCGGCGGATCGGACTTACGGCCGCTCCAGCCGGGCACCTCCGAGAAATGGCAGAGACCTTCTACGCCCTCGGCGAGTTCCACAAACGCGCCAAACCCAGCGACGCGCAGCACTTTCCCCGGCGCTGTCTCGTTAACGTTATGGTTCTGAAACCACGTCTCCCAGGCGTCGGGCTGAAGCTGCTTGATGCCGAGCGACAACCGCTTATGCTCGGCGTCGATCGCGAGAATCACCGCTTGCACGATCGAGCCTTTGCGCAGCACCTCGCTCGGATGCTTGATCCGTTTGGCCCAGGAAAGGTCGGAAATGTGTACCAGCCCGTCGATTCCTTCTTCAATTTCGATGAAGGCGCCGAAATCCGTCATGTTGCGGACCCGTCCTTCAACCACCGAGCCGATGCTGTAACGCTGCTCCACCGTGGTCCAGGGGTTCGGCTCAAGCTGTTTGAGGCCGAGCGAGATGCGCCGGTCCTTCGCGTTCACCTCAAGGACGACGGATTCCACCGTGTCGCTCGGTTTCACGACCTTGGACGGATGCTTCATCCGCCGCGACCAGGTCATTTCGCTGATGTGTATGAGACCTTCTACGCCAGGTTCCAGCTCGACGAACGCGCCGTAATCGGTCACGCTGACCACTCGGCCGATGACTCGGCTGCCGATCGGGTACCGTTCGCTCGCGCCTTCCCACGGGTCCGCCATCAGCTGCTTCATTCCGAGCGAGACGCGTTCTTTGGTCGGATCGTACTTTAGTACCTGAACCGTGATCTCAGCGCCGGTCTGGAGCACTTCGGACGGATGCGAAATGCGACCGTAAGAAATATCGGTCACATGGAGGAGCCCGTCAATACCGCCGAGATCGATAAAAGCCCCATATTCGGTCAGGTTTTTGACCACGCCGACAACGATCGCCCCTTCATGAAGCGATTCCAAAGTGATGCTCTTGCGCGCATCAACCTCTTCCTGAACCGCAAGCTTGCGCGAAACGACGACATTTCCGCGTTTTCGGTTCAGCTTGACCACTTTTACCGGGAAATCCTGCCCGATATACTGTTCGACATTTCGCACGGGGCGCACATCGACCTGCGAGCCCGGCATAAACGCCTTCACTCCGACGTCGACTGACAGACCGCCCTTTACGCGCCCGGTCACCCGGCCCGAAATCGTGAGCTGTTCGTTCAGCGCCTTTTCGAGGTTGTCCCAGATCTTGAGGCGCGCCGCTTTCTCGTGCGACAGCAGGACATAACCTTCGGAGGAATGGCCGCTATCGACCATTACCTCGATGACATCTCCGACTTGAACGCTGACTTTTCCAGCCGGATCGAGGAATTGTGACAGCGGAGCTACTCCGTCCGATTTGTAACCGAAGTCGATAAAAACTTCCGGTCCGGAAATCTTCAGCACGCGACCCTCGAGCACTTCGTGCCGAGAAGGAGGCGCCAAATGGCTGTAATCCTCCAAAAGATGCTGGTACTCGTCCGGATCCACGCCACTGACCGGCGTGTCGATCGCGCCGGTCATTTCATTGTCAGCCAAGGCCTTATGCTCCCCTGTCGCCCCGGTTTTGCCGCAATTTGGCGACAATCCAAGGGATTCTATCAACTATAGAAATGGTGGCCTGAGATTGTCAACGCCCTATAAACCCGGATGCGATTCTTCGCGCGAGCCGTAAAATAGCCCTGTATGGATCTCAAAGGCAAGAGCATCGCGATTCTGGTCGATCAGATGTATCAGGAAATGGAAGTCTGGTATCCGCTGTACCGCCTTCGCGAGGCGGGAGCGCGAGTTGTGGTTGTCGCCGCTAAAGCGGGCGAGTCTTATCCCAGCAAACTCGGCTATCCGTGCAAATCGGACCTGTCGTATGAAGCGGCGCGGCCGGACGATTTCGACGGCGTCATAGCTCCCGGAGGGTTCGCGCCCGATTTCATACGTCGCCATCCTCTCGCGATCGAGTTTGTACGGCGCATCGCGGAACAAGGCAAGCTGGCGGCCGCGATTTGCCACGGTCCCTGGGTGCTGTGCTCGGCGGGAGTTCTCAGAGGCAGGCGCGCCACTTCCTTCTTCGCGATCAAAGACGATGTCGTGAACGCTGGCGCAAAATGGGAGGATTCGGAGGTCGTCGTGGACGAGAACATCGTGACGTCGCGCAAGCCCGACGACTTGCCGGCCTTCTGTCTGGCGTGCCTCCAGGTGGCATCGCAAACGCCGGTTATGGCGTAATTTTTCCGAGAATCACGGGGCGGCGCGCGCCGGTCGCGGAAGGCAGATTGCCGGGCTGGCGGCGCCACGTGCGCCAGGCAAGTATCGCGAACGCCACTGCTTCTTTGGCGTCCGGATCGATCCCGAACTCCGCGGTAGTGGTGAGCCGCGCAGAGGGCAGGAACGCCGCAATCTGCGCCATCAAGGTTTTGTTGTGAACCCCTCCACCCGCCGCAATCACTTCTTTGGTCGCGGGCGCGTAACGATGCACGGCCTGGGCGATTGTTGCGGCAGTCAGCGCCGTGGCTATCGCAACCAGATCCTCGAGCGGCAGGTTGGTTTTCAGCATTTGTTCCACGAAATCGCGGCCGTACTGTTCGCGACCCGCAGTTTTCGGAGGTTTCGCCGAATAGTATGGGTCCTCCAGCAACCAATCAAGCAGGTCTCGATTCCAGCGCCCTTGCCGGGCGATACTTCCGTCGCGATCGTACCTGAGCCGGCCCTTACTGTATACAGTCGCAAGCTGATCGATCACCATGTTCCCAGGACCGGTATCGAATGCGATCGCTGGCTTCCGATCCAGGACGGTGATGTTGGCTATGCCGCCGATGTTCAGGGCCACTCGCGGAATTCGCGGATGGCGGAGGAGGAGATCATCGACGAACGGAACCAGAGGCGCGCCATGCCCTCCCGCGGCGATATCGCGCGTTCGGAAATCGGAGACAACCGGGATACGCAGACGTTCCGCAATAACCGCGGCTTCACCAATCTGCAGCGTGTTGACGCCCTCGTGATAAACCGTCTGACCGTGGCAGCCGATCAGGTTCAGAGAACTGATGGAAATGCGCGCCCGGCGGCAGGTTTCCGTGACAGCTTTTGCATAAAGCTCGCCCAACTCGAAATTCAGACGGGAAAGATCCTGAGGCGTTGAGAGGCTCAGAATCCGGCTCCTCACCGATTGCGAGTAGGGAGTAGTCCGAAATGCGGCCGTCTCGATGCGGCGGCCCTTAATGTCTACAACAGCCACATCGATGCCATCAAGCGACGTTCCACTCATGATTCCGGCGATTCGCATCAGCTATTCCAGATCCTTCTGAAGATCTTCGAGAAACCGGAGAGCCTCGATCGGACGCATCTCATCGAGATTGAGAGACCGAATCCGTTGTTTGACGTCGTCGGGCTGAGGCTCAAAGAGTCGAATCTGAATGGGTCCGGCCGACCGATTCTCGCGCGGCTCATGCGAGTGCAGAATCTCACGAGCCCGCTGCACGACGGAGGATGGAAGTCCGGCGAGCCGGGCCACCTCGATGCCGTAACTACGATCGGCCTTGCCGGGTTCGATGCGATGAAGAAACACGATGCGATCGCCGGCTTCCTTCACCGCGACCTGCAGGTTGCGCACGCCTTCGAGCCTTTCGGCGAGTTCTGTCAGTTCGTGATAGTGCGTAGCAAAAAGGGTGCGGGCTCGCGTGACGGTCGAGATATGCTCCACAACGGCCCACGCGAGCGACAGACCGTCGTAGGTAGCGGTGCCGCGGCCGATCTCATCGAGAATGATGAAGCTGTTCGGGGTCGCCGTGTTGAGAATGATGGCGGTTTCCGTCATTTCGACCATAAATGTTGACCGCCCGCGCGCGAGATTATCAGAAGCGCCGATTCGCGTGAAGATGCGATCCGTGATCGGCAGGAGCGCGGAGTCGGCTGGGACCCAGGAGCCTGCCTGCGCCAGGATCACGATGAGCGCCGATTGCCTCAGGTACGTGCTCTTGCCACCCATGTTGGGGCCGGTGATGATGGCGAGACGGTCAGTCGAGTCGTTCAGGTACAGATCGTTGGGGATGAATCGGCCAGCCTCTTCGCCCGCGATCTTTTCGATGACCGGATGCCGTCCCGCCGCGATGCGCATCTCGCTTTCAGAAAAGCGCGGCCGCGAGTAGCGGCTTTCGGCGGCTACCTGAGCTAACGCCGCGGAGACATCGAGATCGGCCACAGCGGCGGCCGTGGCCCGAATCGCCTGTGCGCGGTCCGCTGCCTTCCTGCGTATCTCGGCGAAGATTCGCTTCTCGATCTCGAGAATCTTTTCCTCGGCCGCGAGCACCTTGCGCTCGTACTCCTTGAGCTCGGGCGTGGTGAAGCGCTCGGCGTTGACCAGCGTCTGTTTGCGTTCGTAGTCGGCGGGCGTCAGATGCAGATTAGCCTTCGAGATCTCGATGTAGTACCCAAAGACATTGTTGAAACGGACCTTCAGCGATGCGATGCCGGTGCGCTCGCGCTCGCGCATCTCGATACGCGCGATGAACTGTTTGCCGTTGTGGCTCAGATCGCGAAGCTCGTCAAGTTCAACATCGAAGCCGGGACGAATGGTCTGCCCTTCGCCGATGACTACTGGCGGCGTATCGGCGAGCGCCGCGAGGATTGCGCCGGACACTTCAGGAACCGGATCCAGCCGGGCAAATGCGTCGGCGAGGCGGCCTGAAAGCGCATGGGTCGCGTGTTTCGTCGCTTCACCCAGTTTCGGAATCTGATCCAGCGAACGGCCGAGCGCAAGCAGGTCGCGCGGACCCGCGCTCCCGATCGTTACCTTTGCGACAAGGCGTTCAATGTCCAGAATCGACCCGAGGTGCTCACGCAGCGCCGCTCGGAAAATTGTTTCGCGGACCAGGTCTTCCACAGCGTCGAGTCGCGCCTCGATCTCGGCGCGATCGATTGAAGGGCGCAGAAGGCGCTGGCGCAGTAGCCGTCCTCCCATTCCCGTTGCGGTGCGATCCAGAATTCCGATCAACGTGGCATTGCTATCGGCAACGGCCGCAGACGTGAAGAGCGGTTCGAGCAGCTCGAGGTTGCGCACCGTAACCGCATCCAGGACCATCGTTCCGGTCCGATCGAAATGACGCGGCGGATCGAGGTGATCGAGCGCGGCCCGTTGCGTGTCTTTGAGGTAATGAAGCACCGCTCCGGCTGCGGCCACGGCGTTTGGTTTGCCGGCGAGCCCGAAACCGTCGAGCGAGTGCAGGCGGAAATGATCGCGCAGAGTGCGATCCGAGTAATCGAAGCTGAAAACCCAGTCTTCGAGCTCGGTGACGAGCCAGCGTTTGGGCTCTGAACTCGGAAACAGAGGCGCTTCGGAGGCTACCAGAACCTCGCGGGCGGCCACGCTTTCGAGCAGTCCGGCAAGTTCCGTGAGGTCCACCTCCGTCGCCCGGAATTCGCCGGTCGAGACGTCTACGTACGCCAGTCCAGCGCGGGTTCCATTTCGCGAGACGGCGGCGAGGTAGTTGTTTTCATGCGAGCGCAAAAGATGCGCGTCAGTCGCGGTGCCGGGCGTGACGATTCGCGTGACTTCGCGGCGAACGAGCTTCTTTCCCGCTCCGGCTTCCTCCATCTGATCGCAGATCGCTACCCGGTAACCGCGCCCGATGAGACGCGCGATATAGCCCTCCGCGGAGTGAAAGGGCACGCCGCACATCGGAATGGCCGCGCCCTTCTCTTTGTTTCGGGCCGTGAGCGTAATTTCAAGCTCCCGCGCAGCCGTTACCGCATCTTCGAAGAACAACTCGTAGAAATCTCCGAGCCGGAACATGAGGAGGGCCCCGGAGACCTGCTGCTTCACGGCGTGGTACTGCCGCATCAGCGGCGTGGAGGCCGAATCGGGGGTCATGGGGAAATTCCCATTATGCGGGACCGGTTCCGCGCCATTTACGCCAACGGCTCCGTGAAGGCACGGGGGGAAGCCTCTTCTATACTCAAATTTCCGTGTTTCATCATCTTGAGAAGAGGATTCAAAGCGCATTCCACGACCTTGTGAGCGCGCAGTTCGGCCTCGAAGCCGACATCGTAATCGAACAGCCGAAGCAATCGTCTTTTGGAGAACTGGCGCTGCCGGTGGCGTTTCAGCTTGCCAAGTCCCTGAGGCAACCGCCCAGGAAAGTCGCGTCAGACCTCGTGGCCATCGCGCCGCAGATTCCCGGCGTGGAAGCTCTGGAAATTGCCGGCAACGGATATATCAATGTCCGGTTCGACCGAGGTTCTTACGGTCGCGCTCTCCTGGCGGGTGAGGACAATGTTGTTGAATCGAACGCGCTCAAGACGATCGTTGAGCACACCAACATCAATCCGAACAAGGCGGCGCATATCGGCCACCTGAGGAATGCGATTCTCGGCGACACCTTTGTACGCATGCTCCGCGCCAGCGGACAGCGGGTTGAAGTTCAGAATTACATCGATAACACGGGCGTTCAGGTAGCGGACGTGGTTGTGGGTTTCCATTTCCTTGAGAAGAAAACGCCCTCCGAAGTAGCCGATCTCATTCGTGACGAGAATGAACGCTTCGATTACCTGTGCTGGGATCTGTACGCCCGCACTTCGCAGCATTATAAGAGCAATCCGGAGAGCCTCGAGTGGCGCTCTTCGACGCTGCATGCGATCGAGGCGAACGACGGCGCACTTGCCGAACTGGCGCATCTGGTGGCTGACGCGATCGTGAACGCGCACCTCGCTACCATGCTGCGGCTGAACATTCAGTACGACGTATTGCCGCGGGAGAGCGAAATCCTGCATCTCAAGTTCTGGTCTTCGGCGTTCGAACTACTCAAGGAACGCAAGGCTATTTATTTCGAGAACGAGGGCAAGAACGCTGGCTGCTGGGTCATGCCGTCCTCGGCGTTCCGGGGCGAAGGCGACGCGAACGAAGACAGTAAGGTAATCGTGCGGTCGAACAGCACGGTGACGTACGTGGGGAAGGACATCGCCTATCAGCTTTGGAAATTCGGACTGCTCGGCAAGGACTTCTATTACAAACCGTTAACGCGTTACGCGGACGGAAACGAAGTCTGGGTGTCGACGGACCAACCCCAGCCGCGCACTGCGCCAGACTTTGGGCACGCCGCGACCGTGTACAACGTGATCGATACACGGCAATCTTACCTGCAGGATGTCGTCGTTGCGGGGCTCAGAGCCCTGGGGTTTGAGGAACAGGCGGACAGATCCGTTCACTTTTCCTATGAGATGGTTGCTCTGTCTCCGCGATGCTGTGCGGACCTCGGTATCGAACTGTCGGAAGAGGACGCGCGCCGGCCTTACATAGAGGTGTCGGGGCGCAAAGGTCTCGGCGTTAAAGCCGACGATCTGATGAACAAGCTGATCGAAAGCGCTCTGTGCGAGGTGTCCTCGCGCCATCCGGAAAACAATCAGGCTTCTCAACTCGCCATCGCTACCGAAATCGCGATAGGAGCGCTTCGGTATTTCATGCTGCGCTTCACGAGGAATACGGTGATCGCATTTGATTTCCAGGAGGCTCTCAGCTTCGAGGGCGAGACGGGACCCTACGTGCAGTACGCGGCGGTCCGCGCCAGGCGCATTCTGGATAAGCTCGCGGAACGCGGCGAATCCCTTCCCGATTTCGACGCGCAACTGACGAGCGATGCGATGGGCCGGCAACTCGGGAACGAGGAGGGCTGGCAGGTGATGCTGGCCGCCTCGAAAGCCGATTCCGCGCTGGAACGGGCGGTCGACGCCGGAGAACCCGCCCACGTCGCTAGATACGCGTTTCAGCTGGCGCAGGAGTTCAGCAACTTCTATCAACGCTTTAAGGTTCTCGATGAGCCTGATCCGGAGCGCCGCGTATTCCTGCTCTGGATGACGCGCTTCTTTGCGCAGCAACTGGAGCGGACCCTCGCAATCCTGGGAATCGCGGTTCCGGAGTACATGTAATGCTCCTCGCGCTCGACGCCGGCAATACGAATGTAACGGTCGGAATTTTTCGCGGTGGCGAACTGGTGGACCACCGCAGACTTCGCACCGTCCGTGAGCAGACCTCCGACGAATGGGGCATTCTTCTCATGAGCCTGCTTCGATACGCGTCGCTAGACCCTTCGGCGGTGGACGGCATCATAGTGTCGTCCGTGGTGCCGCCGCTGAACAGCGCGTTAGCGGAGATGTCGCAGCGGTATTTCGGAATGGACGCGATGTTCGTGAGCGCGAACACCGATACCGGGCTGAAAATTCTGTATGACAATCCCGAAGAGGTCGGCGCCGATCGAATCGTGAACGGCGTCGCCGCGCTTGCTCGTTACGGTGGACCTTGCGTCATCGTTGATCTGGGAACAGCCATCACTTTCGACGCAATTTCGGCGAATTCCGAGTATCTCGGAGGAATTATCGCCGCTGGTATCGGAATTTCCGCAGAAGCTTTGTTCAGCCGCACCGCCCGGTTGCCGCTGGTGGATTTCCGCAGGCCTAATCGCGTGATCGGCACCAACACTGTCGCGAGCATGCAGTCCGGTTTGTATTACGGCGCCATAGGCGCGATCGATGGCATGATCGAACGTCTGGTTGAGGAACTGGGACCCGAGACCCGAACGGTCGCGACCGGCGGGCAGGCCGGATTAATCGCATCCGGCTCTCGCTACATCAGAAATGTCGATGAGAATCTGACGCTGGAAGGACTCAGGATTATCTGGGACCGGCGGTCCTCGGCCGTATGAGCGGCGAGCCGCTCAACTATTTCAACTACTTCACTGAGATCGAAGAGCATTTCCAGCGAGCGCGCGGCACGAGCCTTTTTCTGCTCTCGCCCCTCGATTGGGCGCTGATCGAATCGTGGAAGAACTCGGATGTGCCCCTGGAGGCGGTCCTCCGCGGCATCGACGCGGCCTTCGACAAATGGCGTTCGCGCCGCTCTCGTGCGCAGATGGTGAACTCGCTCGCCTTCTGCAGCCAGGCGGTGATGGCCGAGGCCCAAAGAATGGCTGACGGAGGTCAGCCGCGGGCGCCGAAAACGGATGCTCCGGCTTTTGCGCTCGATGAACTCCGCAGTTATCTCGAATCGAACGCAGCGGCAATCCGGCAAACCGGCGCGACGGATTTCGCGCCGATAGCCGAATCACTGGAGCGACTTACGGCCGAACTTCCGCAAGCAGCGGATGACCTCGAGTCGCTGGAACGCACGCTGACAATACTGGAAGAGAAGATGATCGCTCTCGCGCGTGCGCGTCAGCCGGTCGAAGCCGCGGCTGCCGCTCGGCGGGACCTGGAAAATTATTTACGACCGTATCGGGGTAAGATGACGTCTCCTCACCTTGCGATGCTTGAAACAAAGTTTCTAGAGCGAGCTATACTTGAAGGCGCGAAGCTACCACACCTCAGTCTTTTTTACTTGCGATAGTTGTGCAGCTTCTGTTAATATCGTGACTTCCGCCGGACGCTCGAAACGGTTTCGTAACGGATGCGTGCGGCATGCGTCATAATATTATAGGGTTTCGGAAAAACCCGAGAGTTTTACCGGACGGAGCTGCTCCGGCCGAAAGGCGGGGCGGCCCAACTACCAGGCACAATCCTCCGAGTACCTGGCAGTTTTTTGGTGAAGCGGCAGGCGCATTCCTCCGATCGCCTGCCGTTTTTTTTGTCAGTCGATATCCTTTAGATCCACTTCAAACGGACCGGCGGTGAAACGACCGTTGTCGATCCGTTCAATTCTTTCGGCGGTGTGGATTTCCCCGGTGTTGGATGCAGGGTCGATCACCCAGACGTAGCTCACTCCGAAGCGGAGATATTCGCTCAACTTGGCCTGCAGTTCGATCGCTGACTCAACGGGAGAGAGCACTTCAACGCACAGGAAAGGCGGTGACGTGAAAATCTCTACGCCCGGGTCCCCTAAAGTGACGCAGACGTCGGGAATGCGAAAACGAGCGGGTTGACGCTGTGTCCGGATCCGTTGCTCCACCCAGACTCGATAGCCGGACGGACGTCCCGCTGCGTACAGAGCGCGATTGAGCCAGCTCTGCATCATGCTATGCCGACGTTGAGGCAATGGACGCTGGACGATTCTCCCCTCGACGTACTCAGCGTCGTACTCGAAGCTGGTGTGAAGGTACTCCTCCACGCTGATAAGCTGAGCCGTCGCCATAGGGTCTGAACCCAATTTAGCCTACATCCACCGCTTAATGAAGTTCGTGTCAAAGGTCCCGTTTATGAAATCGGGTTCGTTCATGATGCGCTTGTGAAGGGGGATGGACGTATGGATCCCCTCGACTACGAATAGGTCGAGCGCGCGCTTCATTCTCTGAATGGCTTCGTCGCGATCGCCGCCGTAGGCAATCAGCTTCGCAACGAGCGAATCGTAATAAGGAGGAATGACGCCATCCTGGTAAGCGTGGGTATCGACGCGAACTCCGACGCCTCCCGGAAGATTCAGTCCGGTAATTCGTCCGGGCGAGGGAGCAAACGTCTGGGGATGCTCAGCATTGATCCGGCATTCAATTGCGTGTCCCCGTCGAACCACGGGGCCGCCCAGAATCTCGGGCAGGGTCTCACCCGCAGCGATACGGATCTGCGCTTTCACAAGATCGACGCCCGTGACTACCTCGGTGACCGGATGCTCCACCTGGATGCGCGCGTTGACCTCGATGAAGTAGAGATCACCCTTTTCATCCATCAGGAACTCGACGGTTCCCGCGTTGCTGTACCCGATCGCCTTTATAGCGGCCTTTAGCCTGGCGGAAACGCGCTCGCGCGTCTCATCGCGCAGCACTGGCGAAGGCGACTCCTCGACCAGCTTTTGATGGCGTCGCTGAATGCTGCACTCGCGTTCGCCGAGAATTTCGACATTGCCGTGCTCGTCCGCCAGAATCTGGAACTCGATGTGGCGCGGGGCGGGAATGAACTTCTCCAGGTAAACATCGGCGCTCGAGAAAGCCGCCCCGGCCTCCTGCTGCGCCTGAACCAGAAGTCCGGGCAACTCATCCGCCGAATTCACTACCCTCATGCCGCGTCCGCCGCCGCCGGCCGACGCCTTCAGAATTACCGGATAACCGATACGGTCGGCGGTTTCCGTCGCTTCTTCAGCGCTGGAAAGCACGCCCTCTGATCCGGGCAGGATCGGAACGCCATAGTCCTTCATGATGGCGCGCGCGCGTTCTTTGATTCCCATGGCCGAAATCACGTCGGGCTTCGGTCCGATGAATTTGATTCCGGATTCGCGGCACACCTCGGCGAACCCGGAGTTTTCGCTCAAAAAACCATACCCCGGATGAATCGCGTCAACGTTTGCGATCTCCGCCGCGCTGATGATTGAGGGAATGTCCAGATAACTCCGGGCACTCTTAGCGGGTCCGATACAGATCGCCTGGTCGGCGAACCGCACGGGAAGACTGTGCCGGTCGGCTTCCGAATAAACGGCGACAGTCGGAATGCCGAGGTCCTTACAGGCGCAGATGACACGAAGAGCGATTTCGCCCCGGTTGGCGATGAGAATTTTTTTAAAGGGGACGGATGCCAAAGAGGGCTTCTCCGTATTCCACCGGCTGCGCATTCTGAACGAGCTTGCTCTCTAGAATTCCAGTGACGTCCGCCTCGATCTCGTTCATGAGTTTCATCGACTCGATGATGCAGAGCACCTTACCGGGCGTGACGCGGTCGCCGATGCTTACAAATGGCGGGGCATCCGGCGAGGAGGCTTCGTAAAACGTACCTACGATCGGAGACTTCACGTAAACGAGAGAATCCTGCTCTGGCGCGCTGGGGGCGGCAGGCTGCGCGGTGTCTTTAGCGGCAGTTGCGGGGACAGCAGGCGTGACAACGGGAGCCGACGTTGCGGGCGCGGAGGGAAGGAGCACGCTCGTCTCCGTTCCCTGCGATCGCCGGATCCGCACCCGATTGTCACCGCGCTGGACCTCCAGCTCGGCGATGCCGGTTTCGGATACCAGCTGGATCAGTTCCCGTATATCTTCAATTGTCATGCAAACTTACAGATTAACAAGGGTTAGCGAGCGAGCATGGAATTTCCGCCGGACTTGTTACAGGAATGTTCGCGCCGCCAGCGGCTTTGTGATGCGCTTACAGGCGACAGATCAACAATTCGCGTTCGTAGATAATCTCGGGCGGAAGGTGATCGTGCAGGTCGATGAAGAGTTCCTCATGGCTGACAACCTCGCTCCGCCATGAGTTCCTGTCGAAGGACTGAAGTTCGTTGAATCTTTCCCTGGGGAACGATAGTCCCGCCCACTCGATGTCCTCGTAGCGCGGCATCCAGCCGATCGGCGTTTCACGGCCGACGGCCCTGCCGTGGGCGCGATCCACGACCCATTTGAGGACTCGCATGTTCTCGCGGAAGCCGGGCCAGATGAACTTTCCGCCGGAGTCTTTGCGGAACCAGTTGACGTGGAATATGCGGGGCGTCTCGGACAAAAGCCGCTGCACTTTCAGCCAATGACGAAAATAATCGCCCATGTGATATCCGCAGAACGGAAGCATGGCCATGGGATCGCGCCGGACCTTACCCACGGCGCCCGCCGCCGCGGCGGTCGTTTCGGATCCCATAGTTGCGCCGGTATAAACGCCGGAACTCCAATTGAAGGCCTGATAAACCAGCGGCATCGTGTTGGCGCGCCGTCCTCCGAAGATGATGGCGCTGACCGGAACCCCGTGCGGAGCTTCCCAGTCCGGGTCAATCGTGGGGCACTGCGAGGCAGGAGCCGTGAACCGGGAATTCGGATGCGCGGCTTTTGATCCGGTTTCCTTTGCGATAGCCGGGGTCCATTTGCGTCCCTGCCAATCGAGACACTCGGCGGGCGGCTCGTCGGTCATGCCTTCCCACCACACCCCGCCATCCGGCGTCAGCGCAACGTTGGTGAAAATGGAATTGCGCGAGAGCGTGGCCATCGCGTTCGGGTTGGTCTTCGCGGAAGTGCCCGGCGCCACTCCGAAGAACCCGGCTTCGGGATTAATGGCGCGCAGCCGCCCGTTCTCGTCGGGCTTGATCCAGGCGATATCGTCGCCGATGGTCCAGACCTTCCAGCCTTCGAAGCCTTCTGGCGGCACCAGCATGGCGAAATTCGTTTTACCGCACGCGCTGGGGAACGCGGCGGCGACGTACGTTTTTTCGCCTTCCGGATTTTCCACGCCCAGAATCAGCATGTGCTCGGCCAGCCAGCCTTCGTCGCGCGCAATGTTGGAGGCGATGCGCAGGGCGAAGCATTTTTTCCCCAGCAGCGCGTTTCCGCCGTAGCCCGAGCCGTAAGACCAGATCTCGCGGGTTTCCGGGAAATGAACGATATATTTTTCGGAGTTGCAGGGCCACGGCACATCCACCTGTCCGGGTTCCAGCGGCGCGCCGACGGTGTGCATGCAGGGGACGACGCGCTTCACGTCCTTATCGATCTCGCGGAACACCGGCATACCGATGCGCGCCATGATCCGCATATTCACCACGACGTAAGGCGAGTCCGTCAGTTGGACGCCGATCTGAGCCATTGGCGAATCGATCGGTCCCATGCTGAACGGCAGGACGTACATCGTGCGCCCGCGCATCGATCCGTCGAACAAGCCTTTGAGCTTGCGCCGCATGTCAAAAGGATTCACCCAGTTGTTCGTTGGTCCCGCGGCATCCCGGGAAAGCGAACAGATAAAGGTCCTGTCCTCGACACGGGCGACGTCACTTGCGTCGGACCGTGCGTAGTAACAGCCCGGCCAGAGTTTTTCGTTCAGCTTGATAAACGTTCCCGCCTCTACCATCTGGCCGCAAAGAGCGTCGTATTCCTCCTTCGAACCGTCGACCCAATGAATGCGGGCCGGTTGAGTGAGCTGAGCCATCTTCTCAACCCAACGGCGGAGGTGCTTGTTCTTGCTCAGAGGAAGGGAAACGTCTCGAACTTCAGGATCCTGTGTGGTGGTCTGCATATCGGCGCTGTCCGATTCTCAAAATATCAGTAAGGCGATGTCATGAAAGGCCGTCGGCGCGGAATCCATCATAAGTTCTGTATCCGAAAACAGTCTGGAACCGTCCGATAAACTGGTCTTTTAGACGCCATGCGAAGTGTGCGATGGCTGCTGCTGGTGGCGATCGCCGTCATCGCGGTCGCCGTTTTCGGGACATACAGGACGCAAAGGAGACGCGCTCAGGCTAATCAGCGCGCCGTTCCGCCTGCCGTACCCCTGGGAACTTCGGCCAACGCCTTCGATTGGGAGTGGGGCGAGAGTACGCCCAACGGAAAGCCTTCCATTGAAGTTCATGCGAAGCGTCAGACCGTTTCGCAGGATTCCAACCGAATTCAGCTTCAGGAAGTGGAACTGCAGATTTTCCAGAAGGATGGCAAGAAGTACGACCGCGTGCGCTGTCCGGAAGCCGAGATGACCGTCTCGGATAAAAAACTCTACGCCCCCGGCGAGGCCGAGATTACGCTGGATGTGCCTGTCAAAGGGGACCCGCCTCATCCTCTGACATCGATCAAGGCCGCCGGAATCAACTTCGACAGCGTAAGCGGCCACGCGGTTACGGACAAACACGTGTCCTTTCATTTCGATGGCGGCGAGGGAACTTCCGAGGGCGCATCCTACGATCCTGACAGCCGCACTCTGCACCTGGATCGGGAGGTCAGGGTGAATATGCGGGGCAAAGACCCGCAGAGCGCGCCGATGAAGGTGGAAGCGGGCGAACTGACCTATAGCGAAAAGGAGGGCGTGATTCACCTGGGGCCGTGGTCTCGCCTTACCCGCGCTGACACGGTGATTAATGCCGGCGCGAGCGTGGTTAAACTCCTCGATAAAAAGATCGACACCGTCGATGCTGTGGATGCGAAGGGAGTCGATAAGCGCTCTGACCGAAATCTTGAGTACTCGGCGGCGAACATTCACGTGAAGTACACCCCGGACCATCTGATGGAAAAGCTGAACGGCGCGGGAAACGCGCGGCTGGTGTCCCACGGCAAGGGTTCCGACACCACAATGCTCGGCGACACGGTCGATCTTTTCTTCAATACTGAGACGGGGGAGAGCGAACTTGCCAGCGCGGTAGCGCATGGGCACGGATCCATCGAATCGAAGCCCGTCCCCGATCCGAAGGGCATGACTCCGGATACCAAGGTCATGAAGTCGGAAACCCTCAATCTGTTCATGAAGCCGGGCGGCAAAGACCTGAGCCGCGTCACTACGAACGCTGCCGGAACTCTTGAGTTCCTTCCCAATCAGGCGGCGCGCCACAGACGCCTTCTAAAGGCCGATCAGATGGATGTTGCGTACGGCGATAAGAATGAAGTGCAATCCTTCCATGCGGTGAACGCCGCTACGGAAACGTACCCCTCCGAAGAAGAGCGCAAGCGAAAAAAGACCGGCCTTGAGACGGCCTACACGTCCAGCAAGGTTATGGATGCCTCCTTTGACGAAAAGGGCGAGATCAAGACCATGAAGCAGACGGACAACTTCCGTTACAGCGAAGGCGCGCGCAAAGCACAATCCGACTTCGCAACGCTCGACAACGCGACCAACGTGATGAATCTTGAGAATCACGCCCGAATCTCGGACGACACCGGAACGACCATCGCGGATCACATTCAGTTGCAGCAATCCACCGGAGATTTTGACGCAAAGGGGCACGTCTCCACGACGCGCCTGGCCGATGCGAAGAAAACCAGTTCGGACATGCTAGATAAAGACGAGCCGACGCGGGGGATGGCTGATCATGTCATTTCGGCGGAGCGCAACCACCTGATTCACTACATCGGGAACGCCGTTTTATGGCAGTCTTCCAACCGGATTCAGGCAGACAAGATCGACGTGGACCGCGATAAGAAATCGATCCTGGCTGACGGAAACGTCGTGTCTCAGTTCCTCGACAACAAAAAGGATGACGACGGTAAGCCCGTTGCTCCCGCAGGAACTCCGGTATTCACGATCGTGAAAGCGCCGCATATGGTTTATACGGACGCGGACCGCACCGCTCTTTATACGGGCGGCACGGACTTCTGGCGGCCCACTCTCACGGTGAAGTGCCTGACCCTGAAGGCATGGCTGAACGACAACAATTCCGACGCCGACTCGCGCCTGAACCATGCCGTCGGCGATGGCAAGGTCGATATCGTTCAGATCGCCAAAGACCGCAAGCGAGTGGGCACTGGCGAGCACGCCGAATATTACACGGATGAGGGCAAGATCGTCCTCACCGGAGGAGAACCAAAACTGGACGATTCGCTGAAGGGTCAGACGGTGGCCGATAAGCTGACATATTTTACGGACGACGACAGGCTGTTGCTGGAGGGAGCGCCAAAAAAACAGGTACGCACGCATCTGCTGAGGAAAAAGCGCACCTGATGCAGCTTCTCGAGACCTCAGAAATATCCAAGTCCTATTCGGGGCGGCGCGTCGTTCACGACGTATCGCTGACCGTCGCCCGCGGCGAAATTGTGGGCCTGCTGGGACCGAATGGGGCGGGGAAGACCACATCGTTTTACATGGTGGTCGGGCTGATCAGTCCCGATTCCGGCAAAGTCATGCTCGACGGCATCGACCTCACCTCGATGCCGATGTTCCAGCGCGCGCGCCACGGGATCAGTTATCTCCCTCAGGAAGCGTCGGTGTTTCGCAAACTGACGGTGGAAGATAATCTGATGGCGATCCTTCAGACCCGCCGCATGACGGGACGGGAGCGCCGCGACAAGATGAATCAGCTCGTCGCGCAGATGGGACTGGAAACGGTGCGACGCAGCAAGGGATACATGCTCTCGGGAGGCGAACGGCGCCGCGTTGAGATAGCGCGGTCACTTGCCATCGATCCCAGCTTTCTGCTGCTCGACGAGCCGTTTTCGGGCATCGATCCCATCCAGGTGATCGAACTGCAGAAAATCATTCTCGATCTGAAGCGCGACGGGCTGGGAATACTGGTGACGGACCACAACGTCCGCGAGACGCTGAGCGTCACCGACCGCGCCTACATCATCAGTTCGGGACAGATTTTCCGCAGCGGCAGCCCGGACCAGCTTGCGCAGGATCCCGAAGTCCGTCGCGTTTACCTGGGCGAATCGTTTAATTTCTGACCGATCGGCGAAGAAGCCGTCGGAAGCCGTCGTGGGACACTGGACTTTGCGCAACCCGCGAAAACTCTATTACTGGAAGCTGCCCTCGGGCGATGTCCAGCTGGGCGAGCGAACACTCGTCATGGGCATTCTGAACGTCACACCCGATTCGTTTTCGGATGGGGGGCGCTACAGCGATCCCGATCAGGCCTACGCCCGGGCCCTTCAAATGGAAGAGCAGGGCGCCGACATTATCGATATCGGCGCCGAATCGACCCGCCCGGATTCCGCCCGCATCTCGGCCGAAGAAGAATGGCGCCGTCTCGTTCCGGTGCTGAAGCTGCTGAAAGACAAGATCTCTGTTCCGCTTTCGCTCGATACCTATAAATCCGAAACCGCCGAGCGCGCTCTGCAGTACGGCGTGCAGATTTTCAACGATCCCACGGGTCTCACCTTCGACCCGGCGCTCGCCAAGACGGCCGCTGACGCGAAAGCCGGCCTGATTCTCAACCACATGCGCGGTCTCCCGGAATCGTGGGCGAAGCTTCCGCCACTCGGTAACCCGGTGGCGACGATCGCGAAAGATCTCGAGGCCACCACCAATCGCGCGCGCCGGGCCGGCGTGGAAAAGAATTGCTTGGTGATCGACCCCGGCATCGGGTTTGGCAAGCGTAAGGAGCAGAACTCGGAGATACTGGCGCAGTTGCCGCGTCTCGCCGAACTGGGATATCCATTGCTGGTCGGCCCCTCGCGTAAATCGTTCCTGAATCAGACGGATGATGCTGACGCTCTGTTCGCGACGGCCGCGGCGGTCACGGCCGCGGTCCTGAACGGAGCCCACATTGTGCGGGTGCACGATGTGAGGCAGATGCGAGCGGCCGTGCAGATCGCCGATGAAATCGCGAGACTGAGCGGAACTCAGCCAACGGAAGAGGAACGGGAGGAAAGACCCGTTCCGCGGGTCCGCCCGGCATCCCGGCCATCTTTTGGGGAAGAGCGGCCGCGCCCACCGCGCCCGCCGCTGTCTCGTCCCGCGGCCTCGGAGCCGCCGCCCGCGCCTCCCGCCGACAAGCCTGAGCCGCGACGAGAATTCCGCGGCAAGCCGGAGCGAGGCGGACCTCCCAGGGGTCCGTGGCGCGATCGCCCTCGAGAGGACCGCGGCCGCGGTGATCGTCCAAGGGAGGGTCGTCCCTTCAGTGACCGCGGGCGAGAGGACCGCCCTCCGCGCGAAGGCCGCCCTCCGCGGGAAGGCCGTCCTCCGCGCGAAGGCCGTCCTCCGAGAAGAGACGGACCTCCCCGTCCGTTTGGCCGGCGTCCATCCGGAGATGAGCCCGCCGGGCGGCCACCCAAAGGACGGCCTCCTCAGGGACGCCCACCTCAGGGACGCCCACCCCAGGGCAAACCTCCGCGCCGGCCGTTCCGCAAGAGACCCTGACATGCCGTGGACGAAACTCGCTGACGCTTCGGAGCTTGCGCCCGGAACGCTCATGGAAGTGGATCGCGACGGATTGCAATACGCTCTGTGCAACGTCGGCGGTGAGGTGCGAGCGCTTGCCGGGGTCTGCCCGCATCAGGGCGGCCCGCTGGGCGAAGGCGCGCTGAACGATGGCGTGATCACCTGTCCCTGGCATATGTGGGAGTTCGACTCGCGCTCCGGCGAATGCGTATTCAACCGCGCCCTCACGATCCCTGTCTATCCGGTTCGCGTGGAGGGCGGCGAGGTCCTGGTCGATATTGCCTGAACTTCCCGAAGTAGAAACCGTGGTCCGTTCGCTGCGTCCGGCCATTGTCGGGCGTCGCATCCTGAATGCCGAATTCGGGCAACTGCGGGTACTGATCGGCTCGCCCCATAAGACCGCCGAAGCGCTCGCCGGACGACGCATTAAGTCTATTGAGCGTCACGGAAAATTCATTGCGATTCGGCTGGATCGCGGCTATCTTGTGGTCCATCTCGGGATGACCGGCAAATTGCTCGTAAACGCGGGGCCCACGAAATGGACGCACGCGGTTTTCGCTCTCGACCGCGGCACCATGATCTACGACGATCCGCGGCAGTTCGGGCGAATCGAGTATAGCCTCGATCTTCCGGAGCGCGTTGCCGCGCTCGGCCCGGAGCCGCTGGAAGTATCGCTTGAAGATTTCGCCGGACGTCTGAAAGAGCGCCGCTCATCGATTAAAGCGGTTCTGCTGAATCAGGCGGTTGTGCGAGGCGTCGGAAATATCTACGCGGATGAAGCGCTGTTTCGCGCGGGCATTCATCCGAAGCGAATGGCCGCGTCGCTCGGCGCGTCGCGCGTCGCAAAGCTCTTTGGCGCCATGCGCGAGGTCCTTGCCGAAGCGATCGAGAGCCGCGGTTCCTCGGTTTCGAATTACGTCGATGCCGAAGGGCGCAAGGGAACATTTCAGCAAGCTCACCGCGTCTATCAGCGTGGTGGCGAGCCCTGCGTCACGTGCGGCGCAAAGATCCGCCGCATCGTTCTTGCGCAACGGGGTACCCACTACTGCCCCAAATGCCAGAAATAAGCCTTCAGTGAAGCTGTAGAGTCGCGTACCTGGCGATAGCCGCGTACCAGGCGGCGCTGCCGGGGCTGGCCCCGTCCGGCGGGTTCAAAACGGCGTCCAGGTAGAGATCCCGCCGCAGCAGGTCGTTATAGCGATAAGTCGTTTTGTTAAGGTCCGGGCAGCCCACAGACGCTACAATCCGCGGGGTGCAGTACGACTGTGTATTGCCATCGCCGTAATCCAGGAGGCACGTCCCGTGGTCCGACGCTCCGCTCAGGAATCCGGAGATCTTGCTTCGTTTCCCCTTGGTTCGTTGCCCCAGATGCAGTCCGTTGGTTCCCGTTTCACTGGTGTGGCAGCCTCTGCACGTATTGATAGACAGCGCATGCCTCACCTCCTCGAGCTTGTTTCCGGGCAGGACCTTAAAATCCAGGCCAAGGACGTGGTCCTCAGTGGGTTCGATTAGCTGCTCGCTCGCATTCAGAGCCGATTCGTGGAATTCATATCGAGAAGCGAGGATCCGCATATCGTGGCCGGCGGCGAACTTGCCGAGCGCGCTTCCCCGGTCCCAACATGTCGCCAATTCGCCCGGCAGGTCGCGCTCAAGGCTTTCCGGCAGGAGTTTGCCGTCGGGCTGGAAGATGTATTCGCGGACGGCCCAGTCGGCGCCCGCGCTTGCTCCCGCAATGCGGATACGCGCTTTGACGGCCGTCCCCAGCCAATAATCAAGCACCTGTGACAGCCTCTCACCGTACGCAGGAGCCGCGATATCCAATGCCGAAAGAGAGTGCCAATCGCGGGCAAGGCGCGGAAATTCATTGGGATCCGAAGACGATTCGCACGGCAGGACAAATTCGACGATAAAGCGTAGATAATCGAACGTCGCGGTCAAATTCGCCCGGACCCCTGCGAATTCCAGGCGAATCTCGGCGCCGCTCATGTCTTTCCCGGGCTCGCCCCGATGCGCGCAGCCCGCAGGGTCAGGCACTGCGGTATCGATGCGGTTTACGATCGCCAGAAGCCTGACCGGAATCCGCAAAGCCGGATATTCGCCTTTGTCGTTTTTCCAGCCAGCCTCGAAATCAGCTTTGACGGCCTGAATCAATGAACTATTGGCCTGCGATAACAGTGGGTTCTTTGGGTCGTATGGCTTCTCCAGGTCCTGCCGCCACCCATCCGTGGCAGCCTGAACTTCGGCTGGAGTCACGGTCCCTTTACGGGCTACTGTCATGCCGCGCTGAAAGACCGATGCGAACGACCATTTTCCGTGCGCTTCCGAGCACGGCGCCACATCCACTTCGCAGGATTGAAAATCGGTGGAATCCAGCACGCGAGGATCGCGGATCAGCAGTGATTGCTCCGCGACCTTAACGTGATTCTGGCTCACTCGGCTGGGAACCGGAGCCGACTGAACTACCGCGCGATTGCGAAACAAAGGGCCCGCGGCGTTCCCATTCTGCCCGCGGGCCGCGGCGGCAACGAGACACAATCCCGCCGTAAGAAGACACAGAGCCGATCCAGGCCGGTTCTTCATGTTTTGCGCTTCCGCCTTTGGTCAGCTCAAAGGGTAGGGGCTTGCTACGGGGTATAGGTGAGGATGCTCGCCGTCGGGAGACCAGAACTGCAACTTCGCGTTGCAGCCTTCCGACCACTCACTGCTGGAAAGTCTGATAGCGGCGGCTCCAACATCGGAATTCGATGCGAGTTTATTTATGTCGGCGCTATCCGGGGAAGTCAGCATCTCAAAGTTGTTTTTTTCAAACCGCCCCGCAGCGAAATCCGTCAGAACCTGCTCGTCCACTGACATCAGTCCCAACGCCGTGTAAAACCAATTACTCCGACCGCCGGCCGAAATGCCTGTGTTGCCGATCGCCGTTGCCAAACCGCCCAGGTTTGCCCGGAAATCCGTCGAGGAAAGGCACCACAAAAGCTCCCCGAGAGCCATAATCGAGAGCGGCCCTTGAAGGTTTATAAGCTGGCGCGCATCATCATAATCCCTCTTCGGGATTACCGCCCAGCCTTGGTTCGGAACCGCGTACGCGCCAGCCGCAAATCTGTCCAACAGCGACTGGCGTAGGTCAGGGTCGGTTGTTAGACGCCCGAGCGTCTCCCAGAAATCGATCACTACGTGCCTCTCTTTCGACGACAGCCATCTCGTCCCTACAGCGTTGCAGCGCGGAGTACTTTGGCGTACCGTTCAGCCAGTACGCCTGCACTTGCCTGTATAAGCGTAAAGAGTCGTCGAATCGGGCCATACGCACAAGGCATTTAGCGCGCGTCGCCCAGCCGAGTACCATTAGCCCGGGAAAAAAGTGCTCCAGAATGCGGCCGCGCTGCTCTTCGAGAGCGTCGCTGATGCCCAGGGCTTCGACCGGACTGCGGTTCCGCGCCGCCCACTGAAGCTGGCTGAACCGCGCGGGTGAGTCCCCCCAGAGCCCGGCAGCCTGATACAGTAACGCGCCCGCCTCTTCCACATCCTTCGCAAGCGTTCCCTGTACCAGTAGCCGGACCCCCTGCGTACGAGTCGAAGGCCAGCGCTGCTCGATAACCCGCAGTTTGTCCAGCCCCTGGTTCGCCAGATCGGTATCCTGGGCGGCGGCCGCGATCAGGCTGGCGTCGCGAAGGCCGTCGAGCGTGGCCGGCTGCGCATCGAGCGCGATTATTTCCGCCGCCGCGCTTCGCGCCCTTGAAGGCCGATCCATCAAGAGTTGGAGCCAGCCCAGCCAGGCGCGCCGGGTGATGCTGAAATTCTCCTCGCCCATAGCGCGGTCCCACGCCAGATCCGATTCGAGCGTCGCAACCGCCTCTGAAAATCGGGCGCTGAGGATCAGGGGGGCACAGGCGAGCAGCCGTGCCCAACGCTCCCGTCGCGCGTCAGACCCCATCCGCCGGAAAGCTTCGGTGGCTTGGGCCATGTCCCCCTTGCCCATCCAGGCAAGCCCGGCGCCCCAATCAAGAAAAGTACTTGTATTGCCCTGGCCGCGGAAGGTCCTCCATGCCTCAAGCGCCTCATCGAACTGGTTCGCTTGCGCCGAATTCACGATCAGTTCGCCCAGATTGTTGTTATTCGGGTCGAGTTCGACGGCGCGCCGGTTATAGGGCAACGCGTCCGACGGCCTGCCTGTAAATACGTAGGCAAACGCCACATTCCTCTGATAAGTCGCATCCTCTGGGTAAAGAGAAGCAAGCCGTCTTGCGCTTTCGAGCGAGCGCGCGTTGTCGCGAACGAAGTTATAGTACTGAAACTCGATCCAGCCGCGCTCTCGTTCCGCTAATCGGTTCCGCAGCGCATACGCTTTCTCGAAAGACGGCAGCGCGGAAACGAGTTTGAACAGGGCGGTCAAAGCCAGGGCGCGGAATGCGTGCGCCATCGCGAACTGAGAGTCAACGGCGATGGCCTGTTCGAACCAGGTGATCGCGGATTCGGCTTCCCCGCTGTCGTACAACCGAACGCCCCGAAAATAAAAGTCCACCGCTTCGAGCGATTGCGAGGTGACCTGGCCCAGCGACACATGCGTCGTGCGTATCGCCTGTTCCGACTCCCCGAACTCGCGGCGCAGCTTCTGAGCCACGCGGTCCGCAAGCGGCACGATATCCTGGGAACTACGCGCCTGCTCCTCGAACGCGACCGCGGCGGCGGACCGTCCCGGCTCAAACACCTGAACCGCCAGTTTGAGTCCGTTGGCCGCTTCCGTGACCACTCCTTCGATCAGCAATGCGATTCCCTCTCGCCCCGCCGCGGCCAGAATATCGGCCCGATTCGCTGGCAGCGATGTTGGGCGCTCCGCCCGATTCAGCATGGAACGTAGAGTGTCGTCGGGCGCCACTGTTACGTTGAGCGACTGCCGGATGGCGGTGATCACAAGGTCTCTGAGCAGTGACGACCGGGGGCCGCCGGCGGGTCGAAAAGCGTTAAACGCGATTCGCTGCCGCGCAAGCAGGGCGATGCGGGGGTGGGTGTAGTTGTATCCTTCCCAGGCAGCGGCGCCTGCGGCGGCAAAGCCAACCGCGATGAACATTCTGCGGCGCAATTTCGCGCCGCTGAGTTCCGCAATCACGGGCCTGAGGGACTGCGGCCGTCGCCTGGGATCGGCGGAAGAGCACTCTGCGGCGAGGCGATGGCCGGGGAACAACTCGCCCAGAACCTTCCCGAACGCGTAGATGTCCGTCACGACAGTCGCTGATCCCCCGGCCTTTAACTCGGGAGCCATATAGTCGTTGGTCCCTGCCGGCAGCGAAGAGGTACTTGCAACGCCGCCTTCCCCCAGCACGCGAGCCAGTCCGAAATCTGTGATTACCGGCTTCGGGTGAGGCGACGCTCCCGTAACAATTACGTTGGTGGGTTTGAAATCGCAATGAACGATTCCCTTCAGGTGCGCCGCGTACAGCCCCTCCGCCAGCCCGAGCGCAATCCATTTCGCTTCGGACGGCCGGATCCCCGATTTTAATCGGGTAGCCAGATTATCGCCGTTCAGCAATTCCATGGAGAAGAAGGCCTGGTCGCCTTCACCAAAGAAATCGAATATGCGGCATACGTTGGCGTGGGTTACCTGGTGAGCGTTTCGAACTTCTTCCAGAAATCGCTGCCGGATGACCGGATCTCCGGCCAGATGTCCGCGAATGGATTTGATCGCAACATTCTTCCTGAGCACTTCGTCGTAGGCGAGATATACCTCGCCCATACCGCCGAAGCCAAGAACGGTCGAGATCACGAATCGTTTGGCCAGGCGATCCCCGGGACCGAACCGGCGCGAAGTAATGGCGGCCGCGAGAGGAAACGGCTGCGCCAGAAATTCGGTCTCGTCAGCGCGATGATGATCTTCGAGGAGTTTGCGCGCCTCCGCGGATATCTCTGGATCTTCTTCGTGCGCCAGGACGCTTTCCGGTTCTTCCGAGTCGAGCGCCCGCTCGAATAGACGAATTACAGCTTCCCATTTCGCGGAAGCGCCTCCGTTTTCGCATTTCATCTGCGTGACTTATCCGCTACCTACTTAAGCGTGGCGTGTGGGCCGGGCTGGTCATTCGTCCGAAGAATCGCCGTTTCCGGACATATAACGAAAAAGCCAGGCTCGGGCGAATGCCCAGTCCCGGTTCGCCGTCTTCGGAGCGACGTGTAGCGCTTCCGCCGCTTCATCCTGCGTCAACCCGGCGAAGTATCGAAGTTCGACCACCTTCGCGGCGCGCGGATGAACTCGCGCAAGCTCGTCGAGGGCGCCGGCAATTTCCGAAACCAGTTCCCAATCCTTGTCCGCGACACTAAGATGATCGTCAATCGGCGTCATCGGGCATCCGTTGCCGCGCTTTCCGGCGCTCCGCCGCCGGGCGTAGTCGACCAGAATGCGGCGCATCGCCTGCGCGGCGAGCGCCAGAAAATGACTCCGGTCGTTTACTTGCGGGAGATGGTCACCCATAATCCGCAGGTAAGCTTCGTTGACCAGAGCGGTAGGCTGCAGCGTGTGATCCTTTCGTTCGCGGGAAAGGCAGTTCAAGGCAAGCCGATGCAATTCGCCGTAAACCCGGGGCAGGAGCTGCGCCTCAGCATCTTTGTCGCCCCTCGCGGCCAGATGGAGCAGTTGGGCCGTATCTCCTGCCAGCATACTGTGCAGATTCTAACTTAAGTCCTCGAATCTTTCATGCAAATTGTGGCGAAATCAACCACTTATACTTGAGATTCGAATGCCCCGGGTGATCAAGGCGGTTCTCACCGCGCTCGCGCTGACGGTTTCCGTCCAGGCACAAACTACGCAAGGCATCATCTCAGGGAAAATCGTTGATTCCGTCACCGGGCGCCCTGTTGCGGGCGCTTCCGTGTCCTACAGTGCGGCGTTGGCGTCCACCGTTACGCTTCGGAGTGACATCGGGGGCTATTTTTTTCTCCCGTTGCTGTCTGCCGGCACCTACGCGATTCGCGTTTCCGCCGATCACTATCAGCCGCAGGAACTTCAGCAGATCGAACTTCCGGTTGCCGGGCGGGTTCAGGTAGATTTTCGGCTGCGTCCCCTGAGCGACGTCTGGGAATCGGGGCAGTACCGAAGCGTGTTTCTGCCCGGGACGAAAACGATCGTGACGGTCTATGGTCCCGACGTTGATCCCAGCCGCTCCGGAACCTTCGAAGCGATCAAGGGCCAGCGCGGCACGCTGGATACCTCGCAATCCTATGTAATCGATCCGGTGGAAATCGGGGATCTGCCGCTCCTCGGGCGCGATGTCTTCGCGATGCTCGTCAGCTTGCCGACCGTAACGGCCGACAGCGGTACCGGGCGCGGACTCGGCGTCAGCGTTGCGGGCCAAAGGCCGTCATCCTCGAACTATCTGCTCGACGGCGTCGAAAACGACAACTACCTGATCACCGGGCCACTCGTTCCGGTTGCTCCCGAGGCCGTTCAGGAATACCGCATTTCGACTAACAACTACTCCGCTGAGTACGGTCGGACGGCGGGCTTTATCGCCAACGCTGTGACGCGCGCGGGAGGCAATGCATACCACGGCATGCTGTACGAATACCTGAAGAACGACGCTCTTAACGCCGCCGATTTTCAGGACAATCTGATGGGCCTTGGGCGGCGTCCCGACAAAGAGAACGAGTTTGGTTATCAGGCAGGGGGCCCAGTCATTCCCCGCGGCGGCTTGCGCTCGCGGCTTTTCTTTTCCAGCGCTCTTGACCGCTTCATAAGCCACAGCGAACAAAATAAACAAACCTACGTCGTGCCGAGCCCTTCTTTTCTCACGCTCCTCGGCTCGTTTGTGGGGCCTACGACTCGCCAGCTACTCACCGAATTCCCGCCGCCTCCGGTTTCATCAACCGGATTGTTTGGGGAATACGAGGCCGCCCCCCCGGCCGTAGTTGACCGTACCATCGCGCTCGAACGCGGAGACTACACAACCAGGAGCGGGCGCGATCACCTCCTCGCGCGACTGGCTCTCGCCCGAACCTCGGAGCCCGACTTTATCTGGTCTCCGTACTCACAGTTCATCTCTGGACTGAATCAGGATTCGACCGGCATTTTCGCCGGATGGCAGCGTTCGTGGACGCCACGCCTGACCAGCGAATTCAAACTCAGCTATACCGACGACAGTCTTTCCTGGGACCGCGCTCACCCCGAAATCCCTACGCTCCTCGACGTGTCCGCGATCGAACCGATCCCCACCACCCTGCCGGGAAGTCCTGCCTTCTACGGCTATCGGAACCATAACCGCTCGTTCGAGACCATCTACAGCGGACTCTGGACGCGCAACAAGCACGTAATAGCTGCCGGCGCCGGGCTACTTCTCCGTTACAACTCCGGCTTTCTTACAGCGGGCCGCGACGGCGAATACCTTTTCAACGGAACCGCTGCGTTCGCGAGCGATCTCCCGTACACATTTGCGGCTGCCATCGATCGCGAGAACTCCACGCCTCAAACACCGAATTACAACCGGTTCTGGCAATATGTCCAAACCTACTTCTTCGCGCAGGACAGCTTCCGCGTTACGCCTCGCTTGACCCTGAATTACGGGATTCGCTACGAGCGATTCGGCGCGCCGACCAACACGGGCGCCGTAAAGGACCTCACGGTTTCGCTTGGCGCTGGCTCTTCCTTTACCGCACGGCTGGCCTCCGCCTCGCTTGTGGCTCCGGGACCGGGTGACCAGCAGGAGTACGGACCGGATAACAACGATTGGGCGCCTCGTTTCGGTTTCTCGTGGGATGCGCTCGGAAACTCGAAGACCATTTTGAGAGGCGGATTCGGAATCTTCTACGACAGGCCCTTCGACAACCTTTGGCAGAATGTCCGCAACAACAACATCCTCCTGCAGTTCTACCAAGTCAGCGCGCCGCTCAACTACCTCGCTCCCGTCAACTCCGTACTCCAGATGTTTTCGAATCAGACGCCGGCGCGCGATTTTCCCAGTTTGACGCTTCTCGATCCCCATCTGCGGGACGGCTATTCGCAATCATCGTTCCTCGGGGTTCAACAGCAGGTGAGGGACGATCTCGTCGTAGAAATCAATGGCACAAGCGCTTTAGGCCGCCGTCTGATCACGACTGATATCGTGAATCGCGCCTTCACCGTTCCGAGCGACAGCGGAGGCCTTCGTCCGAACGAAAACCTGCCTGATATCGCGTGGCGCTCGGGCCAGGGCTTATCCGATTACTACGCCTTCAGCGCGCTCGCCCGTTACCGAACCCGCTCTCTCCTTTTTCAGGCCGCGTACACCTGGAGCCATTCGATCGACAACCAGAGCGACCCGCTTACGGGCGATTTCTTCGATCTCAATTTCTCCGCGATCGCCGCCGGAGGCCAGACCGGTCCGCGCTCCGCGTTCACGCGCCAGTATGACAGCAGCGGTGATCGCGGCAGCTCGCAATTCGATCAACGGCACAATCTGTTCCTGCTCGGCATCTGGCGTCCGGAGCCCCGCTGGCAAACCGCGCGCTTCCTTACGAGAGGATGGAGCTTCTCCTGGCTCGCGGCATTCCGCACCGGGACGCCGTACACCGTTAACGCAACGTCACCCGATGTTCCCGATTCGGGCGGCGCAATCCTGAATCAGAGGGCAGATCAGATCTCTCCCAACGCGACTTACTCGAATCCGATACCCGGGCCCGGCGGCGTGTACCTGCTGAATCCCGCGGCGTTTGCGACTCCGGCGGCGGATCAGCCGGGCACGACCTCGCGCAACGAATTTCGCGGACCGGGTCTGTATTCCCTGGATGTGTCTGCCGCGCGTTCGTTCGCTATCCCACGCCTTCGCGAAGGAACGACATTCACGCTTCGCGCCGATTTTTTCAATGTTCTGAATCACGCCAACCTCGGCAATCCGGACAATCTTCTGGGCGATCCGAACTTCGGGCTTTCCACTTTCGGGCGACAGGGCGTCGCTTCCGGCTTTCCCGCGCTCGCGCCCCTGAACGAAACGGCGCGCCAGATACAGATTCTGCTCCGGCTTCAGTTCTGAATGCGGTGAGTTGTCCTATAGTGAAATACAGAGGAACGCGCCGATGTTCCAGGCAGTCAAGTGTCACGTGCGGTACTGGGGTTTCCTGCTGGCGAAGCTGATTGGCGCGGCGTTCGGCTCCGCGGCCGCTCTGTGGTTCCTCAATCTCTTCTGGTATCCCGAAACGCCCTGGTTCCACTGGAACCGTTATCAGTTCGGTTTCGATCTGCTTTACACCACTCTCGCGGGCGTCTGGTTCCTCTTTTCTTATGGGCTCTTCTATCTTGCGATCTGGGATCAGCGTTACCGTTGCCGGACTTGCCAGCGCCGTCTGGTCATGCCTATCGAGACCGGGTCCTGGGGTTACATGCTTCAGTTGGGCCGCCCGCGCATTGAGTACATCTGCCCTTACGGTCACGGCAAGCTGAACGTGGAGGAACTCCAGATCTCAGGCAAAGTTCAGCCGGAATGGACGGAACACGGCGACATCTGGGATGAACTTTTCGCCGCGGAATCGCGATCGAATAATAGTTCTTCGGATTACGACCGTTGAAGCTGCCGCTCTGGCGACTGATCACCGGGATCGCCGTGCTCGGCGGTTTCGTCCTCGTGATGATCACGCTTGCGCCCGTGTACATCGACAACTACCGCCTGCGCTCCTACGTGCGTGAGCTTGCCGCGGCGCCGCAGGCTTCCGCGGAATCGGACGACGCGCTCCGTTCTGAAGTCGTCGCACGGGCACATCAACTCGATCTTCCTGTGGCTCCCGGCGACGTGCGCATCACTCGGCAGTCGGGTAAGCCCCATCTCGATATGAGCTACAAAGTCAAAATGGAGTTCACTGTCTATCAGGTGGACCTCCATATGTCCGCCGGGAGCCGATGACCCGGCGCGAGCGGCTCCTTCGCGAGTTCGGCAAGTGGGACGTCCGCGAAGGTTCGCCGGGGCCCTTAGGCGCCACCTGGGTCGAGCCGCTGAAATCCTGGAACTTCGCCCTGTACTCGCGGCGCGCGACCGGCGTCACGCTCCTTCTCTACGGTGAGAAGGATTCCGTCAATCCGATTCGCGAGATCGTTCTGAATCCCCGGATGAACAAGTCGGGGCGAATCTGGCATTGCTGGGTACCCGCCGCGGAGGCGCCGGGAGCTGTCCGCTATGCCTATCGCGTCGATGGTCATTACAATCCCGGCGCCGGTTATTGTTTCGATCGATCGAAAATCCTTCTCGATCCGTTTGCGCACTCGGTCCACTTCCCGGCTGCGTACAGCCGCGATGCCGCAGCGCTGCCCGGGCCGAACGACGGCCGTGCGCCGCTGGGCGCCCTTCCCACTCGTGAAGAAGAGGACTTCGACTGGGGTAGCGCCAACCTTCCCCGCCATAGCCACGATCTGATCGTTTACGAACTCCACGTCAAAGGATTCACCTCCCGCGCCAACTCAGGCGTGGCTCCCTCGAAGCGCGGCACGTTCGCCGGGCTTGTCGAGAAGATCCCCTATCTCCTTGATCTCGGTATCACCGCGGTCGAGCTGATGCCCGTCCATCAGTACGACCCCTGCGAAGGGAATTATTGGGGCTACATGACCCTCAACTTTTTCTCGCCTCATCGCGCTTATGCGGCGGGCGAGCCGATCGATGAGTTTCGCCGGATGGTCAAGGCGTTTCACGAGAAGAATATTGAGGTCTGGCTCGACGTGGTCTACAACCACACCAGCGAAGGCGGCGCCGACGGCCCCACTTACAGCTATCGCGGCATCGACAACCAGTCGTATTACATCCTCAGCCGCGACCGAGCTACCTATGACAACAGCTCCGGCTGCGGCAACACAATGCGCTGCGACAGCCCGGCCGCGCGCGCGCTGATTCTCGAAAGCCTTCGTTTCTGGATGAATCAGATGCGGGTCGATGGTTTCCGCTTCGATCTCGCCTCTATCTTCACGAGGCGGTCCGACGGATCCGTTAACCTCGACGATCCTTTGCTGATCACGGACATCGGGCTTCTCGCTTCCCGCAATGGCGCCCGCCTGGTCGCGGAGGCGTGGGACATCGGTAGCTACCTGCTGGGCCGAGCGTTCCCGGGCATCAACTGGCGTCAGTGGAACGGCAAATTCCGCGATGACGTGCGAGACTTCGTGCGCGGAATGCCCGGCCGCACCGGCGCCCTCATGATGCGCCTCTACGGAAGCGATGATCTTTTTCCGGATAATCTGAGTGATTCATACCGCCCCTTCCAGAGCGTCAACTTCATTACGGCTCACGATGGGTTCTGTCTCTACGATCTCGTCTCCTACAACATCAAGCACAACGACGCCAATGGCCACGGCAACAAAGATGGCAACGACGACAACCGGAGCTGGAACTCCGGCTATGAAGGCGTTGAGGGCGCTCCGCAGAAAGTAGTGGATCTCCGCAAGCGGCAGGTGCGGAACTTCATGTGCCTCCTGATGCTCGCAAATGGCACGCCGATGATCTGCGCGGGAGACGAATTCCTGACTACGCGAAAGGGCAACAATAACGCCTACAATCAGGACAACGAGCTGAACTACCTCGATTGGGATCTGCTCAAAACCAATCGCGACATCTTCAGTTTTCTTCAACGTCTGATCGCCTTCCGCAAAGCCCATCCGTCGATCGCGCGCAGTTCCTATTGGCGCGGCGACATCAAGTGGTACGGCTGCGGAGCGTTCACCGATCTCTCGGAAATGAGTCGGACGCTTGCTTATTGTCTGCACGGCAAGTCCGTCAACGATTCCGATATTTACGTCGCAATCAACGGGAGTGACCGCCCTGAAGTATTCCACATTCAGGAGGGCCACGCGTCTGATTGGATACTGGTGGCGGACACGTTCACGCCCGAGGCTACCGGAACGGCGCTCGAGAGCCTCAGCTACATCGTCGGGCCCAGGACTGTCTCCATCTTCGTATCGAGAACGTGAGCGTCAGGCCTCGATTGAGTAATCGAACTCGTAAGAATGCTCGCCTGGGGCCCATCGATTGTCTCCGCCGATGCCATCCGGCGTCAGCGGAACAATCTTCACTTCGAACGTGCCAGTCGCGCGCGCCGTCATTCGATTATCCTATCGGCACCTGCTCAACGATTTCGATTCCGAAGCCCTCGACGGCCACGATTCGTCGCGGATGATTCGTCAGCAACCGAATGGAGCTGAGCCCGAGGTCGGACAGAATCTGCGCTCCCAGGCCCACCTCGTGCTGCGTAGGCGGCGACGATGCCGAGGGGTCATGGGCGATGATCGTCCCGGCCTCCGCGCGCATCCCAGGCGCTGTGGGCCGTAAATAAACCAGCACGCCCGAGCCGTTTTCCGAAATCTGCTTCAGCGACTGATCGACGACGCCTCGGCAATCGCATTGAGTCGATCCGAAAAGGTTCCCGTATGCGCAGTGGGTATGCATCCGGACCAGCACGTTCTCCTTCCCCGCCACATCGCCCAGCACCAGCGCTACGTGTGAATCGGGCGTTAGTTCGCTGGTATAGAGAATGGTCCGAAATTCCCCGAATTTGGTCTGAATTCTTCCCTCGGCGCGCCGCTGAATAGATCGTTCGTGACGCAGCCGATGGCGAATCAGATCGGCGACGGAAATCATCTTCAGGTCGTGGCGCACGCAGAAGTCGCGAAGTTGCGGAACGCGCGCCATCGTGCCGTCTTCATTCATGATTTCGCAGATAACGCCGGAAGAATTCAGTCCCGCCAGCCGCGCGAGATCCACCGATGCCTCGGTCTGCCCGGCCCGGACCAGCACGCCCCCTTCTCTCGCGCGCAGCGGGAAAATATGTCCCGGCCGCGCCAGATCGCTCGGTTTCGCCCCCGGCTTAATCGCCGCCAGAATCGTCAATGTCCTGTCTTTCGCGGAAATTCCCGTCGTTACGCCTTCTTTGGCATCGATCGATTCGCAAAAAGCGGTGCCGAAATTCGAGGTATTAATCGGCGACATCAGCGGCAGCCGAAGCGCGTCGCAGACCTCCGGAGTGAGGGTCAGGCAGATCAGCCCGCGACCGTGCGTCGCCATGAAGTTGATGATCTCCGGCGTTACCTTTTCGGCCGCGATTGTAAGATCGCCTTCGTTCTCGCGGTCTTCATCGTCGACGACCACGAGCATGCGTCCGGCGCGCGTCTCCTCGATGGCTTCCGGTATGGAGGCGAAAGACATATTCGAAAAACCACTATAACGTTTACCCGAAGTATGATGTCTTAACGTCGTAATCTATGCCCCGCGCCCTTCCGCGGTACGCCCTTCTGGCCGCGCTGATCGTGGCCGCCATATACGTTCGCGGGTCGGACATGCTCGACCTGATCGAGTCGCTCCGTCACGGCGCCTCGATTCCCCAGGCGCCTCTGACGCTCAGTGCGGCGACGCGTACCATCGCTTACGGCGAATATGCCGGCGACCAGATCCTCGCGATGGACGGCAAGCCGTTTAATGCCGCTCAGCAGCTCGCCGAAGCGATCCATAACCACAAACCCGGCGACCAGATGGCGCTGACTCTCAGTCTTCCCAGCGGTCTTGCCGTGGAACGGACGATTACGATTGGCAGCCAGGCGGGCGAGTTCGATAACGTGGGAAAAGTCGCGATCAACATAGCTGGCGATATCGTCATTCCCGTTGTTGCGATCTTCCTCGGAGCCTTCGCCGTCGCGATCCGTCCCTTCGACTGGAACGCATGGCTGCTGCTCGGTCTCACCGTGGGCTTCAGTGAGGTGGTGAATCGCTCATACGGCGTTCTGGGTCCGTTTCAGGCCATCTGGAATCTGATCTGGGCCGCGCTGTGGCCCATCTTCATGATGCTCTTCGGAATCTATTTCCCGGAGCTCTCCCGCTTTGAGCGAAGCTTTCCCTGGCTGAAGTGGATCCTGCTGTTGGTGAGCCTGGGCATCGAGTTCCTCTTTGCAGGCATCGTGATCCTCTGGCGATTCGATATCAACAGCGCCCTGCCCTTCCGGCCGCTGTTGGTACGCATGTATTTTCTGCAGATTGTCGTTGCAATGCTGGCGGTGAGCACATACTTCGCTAATATTTCGATGAAGTCGGCTACCGATCCGTCCGCGGATTCGCGCCGCCGTCTGCGCATTCTGATATGGGGCTCGCAGATCAGCCTGGCGCCCACGTTCCTCGCTGCTATCTACGCGCTCGCCCGCGGGCAGGGTCTTTTCACCGGCCTCCCTTGGGCTTTGGACGTAATTGCGCTGCTCTTACTGACGCTTTTCCCCCTCACGCTTGCCTACGTCATTGTTGTGGAGCGCGCAATGGACCTGCGGTTCGTGATCCGCCAGAGCATCCAGTACGCGCTCGCCCGCGTGGGGCTCAGAGTGGGGCGGGTGGCTCTGATCGCAATTGGCGTTTACCTGATCGTCGGCGTGATGTCGAAAAAACAGCGGGGCGCCGGCGAGTGGGCGCTGGTCGCCGGCTCGTGGATGGGACTGCTTCTCCTTCGCCGCCGCTCCGCGGACCGCGCATCGCAATGGATCGACCGCAAATTTTTTCGGGAGGCTTACAACGCGGAGAAAGTCCTTGCCGAACTGGCGCGTGACGTTGGCCGCTACGTCGAAATCCCGCCCCTTCTCGAAAATGTTGCGGGCCGCATATCCGCAACGCTTCACGTGCCCGACATCGTGATCTTGCTGCGGGAAAAATCTTCATTCATAACGCGCTACTCGACGCGTGCGGGCGAGCCGATGAATCTCGAATCCTCCGGAAGTCTTGTAAAGACGCTCCGCGACCGCAACGACGCGCTCACCGTTTATCTCGACAAACCTCCTCTATGGCTCGGGTCGCTCGACGCGAAAGAGCTGCAAGCGATCGATTTCATGCGGACCCAGCTTCTGCTGCCGATCTCATCAAACGACCGCCTCACCGGAATCATGAGCCTCGGTCCGAAGCTCTCCGAGCAGCCTTACACGGAGTCGGATATCCGCCTCCTCCAGGCCGTCACGTCCCAGATGGCGCTTGCGGTGGAAAACAGCCGGCTCGTCGCATCCCTCGCTGCGGAAGCAGCGGCGCGGGAAATCGCCAATCGCGAACTTGAGATCGCTCGGGAGGTTCAGGAGCGGCTGTTCCCGCAGAAGTACCCGGCGATCGACGGACTCGACTGCGCCGGCTATTGCCGCCCGGCTCGCGGCGTGGGCGGCGATTATTACGACTTTCTGCAACTCGAAAGCGGCCGCCTGGGCATTGCTGTTGGAGACGTGTCCGGGAAGGGAATCGCGGCGGCGCTGTTGATGGCGAGTCTGCAGGCGTCCCTGCGCGGCCAGGCTGCGGCGGGCGTGCGCGATCTTTCTTCTTTAATGGCGAACGTCAACAAACTCGTTTACGAAGCATCCACAGCGAACAGATACGCCACGTTTTTCTATGGCGAGTTTGACCCCGCCTCGAAAATCTTCTCGTTCGTCAACGCTGGCCACAACCCACCGGTGATCCTCCGCGGCGATCAGACGTTGCGCCTCGAAGCGGATGGGCCGGTCGTCGGCCTCCTTCCCGGCGCGAATTACGGCCAGTCGCAATGCCATCTGCAGTGCGGTGACATTTTCATCGCCTACACGGACGGAATCAGCGAGGCGCTTAACGAAAAGGAAGAAGAATGGGAGGAAGAGCGCTTTATCGCCGCCGCGCGTCAGTGCGTGACTCGTCCTGCGAAGGAGATGATTCAGGAAATCTTTCGGGCCGCCGATGCCTTCACCGGCTCCGCCCGCCAGTATGACGACATGACGCTTCTCGTCATGAAGCTGGCTGTCTGATCCGCCGAGTCGCCGGCGCCGCCCGCCCTCGATTCTTTCCCGCAAAGTAAGCGCAGCAGTCATTCAGCGCGCACGCGTCGCATTTCGGATTCGTGCGCTTGCAGATCTCCTGTCCATGCCGCTTGAGCAATAGGTATGCTTGCGATCTCGCGTCCAGCGTGGCAGGCGTTCCGCTCTCGATCCCCTCCTGCGCTTCCCGGTATGTGACGCCGTAGTTCTCCCGCTCCAGTCCGCGCTGAATGCGCACCAGTACATGTGGGCAATTCGACGGCACGGCCGCAACAGGCGCGAAGCCCGCGAAGAGAATGATCCGGTCTGCGCCGGGATCCGCGATGTTGGGAAACTTCTTCAGCGCGGCCCGCGCCTTGGCGATCGGCATCATCCGAAGCGCTCCGCACAGGTCCCCTCCGAACTCCTTCAGGACTCTTTCCGCGATTTCATGCAAACGCCGCGCGCGAATCTCCGGAACCATTCCGCCCGCCCGCAGCGCTTCTGACAGGCCCGCCGGATCAGCCGAAAAGAGACTCCCTGGGTCGGTCGCGAATTCGCGTGTGAGCGAAATCCATCCCTTCGCGCACGCCGCATCGCTCGCGGGATATCCGCAATGCCACCAGATCAGGAAGAGATACGGGTCGGTAGGGAAGGATGGTTCTTGCGGTCCATAAACTGCCGCAAGCTTTTCGAAAATACCGGAGCTCACCGCAAACCGGACGTCAGCATCTGAAGCAGCTCATTCTCGTCAATCACGGGAATGTCCAGGCTCCGCGCTTTGGCTAGTTTCGATCCGGCATCGGCCCCTGCGACCACATAGTCGGTCTTGCGGCTGACGGCGGAGGCCACCTTGCCCCCGGCGCTTTCAATCTTCTGTTTTGCGTCTTCCCGGGTCAGCGTGCCGAGCGCGCCGGTGAGCACGAAAGTCAGGCCAGCCAAAGGGCCTCCCGCTTTCTTCTTCATGGCAAATTCGAACGAAAGGTTGGCCGCCTTCAGACGCTCTATCAACGCGCAGTTCTGGGGCTCGCGAAAGAAAGCGAATACGCTCTCCGCGACCTTCGGGCCTACTTCTTCCGCGCCTTGCAGGTCCTCCCGGGTCGCGGAGGCGATCTTGTCCATCGACCCGAACTGCTCCGCCAGGAACTGCGCCGTCCTTTCGCCCACAAAGCGGATGCCCAGCGCGCTGATGACGCGCGGCAGCGGCAGATATCGGGAACGATCGATGTTCCGGATGATATTCGCGGCGGATTTCGGCCCCATCCGCTCCAGTCTGATCAGGTCCTCAGCCGTCAGGTCATACAGATCGGCGACGCCCTTCACCATTCCGCTGTCGACGAGTTGATCGATCAACGCCTCGCCGAGCCCGTCGATATTCATCACGCCACGCGACGCGTAATGCCGGATCGATTCCTTTAGCCGCGCGGGACAATCCAGGTTGATGCATCGGCTCGCCGCCTCACCTTCCTCGCGCACCACCTTGCCGCCGCAGACCGGGCACTCCTTCGGCATGCGGAACGGCTTGCGGTGTGTTCCCTGCATCTTGACGCGGACTACCTTTGGAATGACGTCGCCGCTGCGCTCCACCACAACCGTGTCGCCGATCTGTAGACCCAAACGCCCGATCTCGTCTTCGTTGTGCAACGTGGCCCGCGATACGGTCACGCCGCTCACTACCTTGGGCTCCAGCAGAGCCACCGGCGTGAGCGCGCCCGTCCTTCCCACCTGAACGGCGATTCCGGTAACCTCAGTCTCCACCTGGCGCGCTGCGTACTTGAACGCAATGGCCCATCGCGGAGCCTTAGCAGTGAAGCCCAACCGCCTCTGTTGCTCGATGCTGTCAACCTTAATCACGACGCCATCGATCTCGTAGGGAAGGCTTTCACGATGCGCTTCCCACTCGCGGCAGAAGGCCAGGGCCTCCTCCACGTCCGCGCAAAGCCGTCGTTTCGGGTTCACCTTGAAGCCGTGATGCGCCAGCCATTCGAGCGATTCCCAATGACTCTGGAACAGTGGGCCGCCGGATTCATCCAGCAGGAAGTAGGCGTAAAAATCGAGCCGCCGGGACGCCGTAATGCTGGGTTCAAGGACCCTCAGGGAACCGGCCGCCGCATTACGCGGGTTGGCGAACCTTGTAAGCCCGTGCTCTTCGCGGGTCGAATTGAGCCTTTCAAATGCTGCGAGATTCATCACGACTTCGCCGCGCACTTCGAACGCCTTCCCACCCGCCACGCGAAGCGGAATGGAGCGAATCGTCCGCGCGTTTTGCGTGACGTCTTCTCCGATAGTCCCGTCTCCACGCGTAACGGCCCGCTGATACACGCCGGCGGCGTACCGCGCCGCCATCGAAAGCCCGTCCATCTTAAGCTCCGCGACGTACCGGAACGCGGCTCCGCCCAGAAGTTCGCGCACGCGCGCATCGAACGCGCGCAACTCGCCCTCATCCAATGCGTTGTCGAGGCTGAGCATCGGTGAAGTGTGCGGAACCTTTTGAAAACCTTCGCGGGGCTTACCGCCCACTCGTAACGTGGGCGAGTCCGGCGTCTGAATTTCCGGATGCTCTTCTTCCAACTTCTGCAGACGCCGCATCAGGGCATCGTATTCCGCATCGCTGATCTCGGGCGCGTCGAGAACGTAATACTGCTTTTCGTGATGCCGAATCGTTTCCCGAAGCGTCTCTGCTTCTTTTTCAGGAGTGACGGAAGGCTTGGCGGACATTTCGCTATAATCGTGGTCTTCGACTCTCAAGATTATCGCTCAACTACGCCATCGAATCGGCATCGTTTATAATCCGTTTGCCGGCGGCCTCAGAGGCCGGAAGCATTCCCGTCTGGACGACGCGGTACAGGTGTTTCTGCGCGCCGGCCACGAAGTTGAGCTTTTCGCCACTCCCGGCCCGAACAAAGCGGGCGAACTCTCGCGTCTTGCCGTTGCCCAGGGCTGCGACCTCATTCTGGCCGCGGGCGGCGACGGCACAATTAATGAAGCGGTCAACGGAATGGCCGGTTCCGAGGTGCCATTCGGAGCCTTGCCCGCCGGAACGGCGAACGTTCTCGCAAACGAAGTCGGGCTCAGTTCCCGCCCCGACCGCGCAGCCGCCCAGCTTCTCGATGCTGTTCCCACACGCATCGCCCTGGGCGCGCTGGACCGTCAGGGCCACCCCCGCCGCCATTTCGTCCTGTTGGCCGGCGTGGGGCTCGACGCTCGCATCGTCTATGAACTCGACCTTGGTCTCAAGGCGCGCATGGGCAAGTTCGCATATTGGCACGGCGGAATCCGGCAACTGGGCCGTCCCGTACCGCGGTTCCACATTACGGTGGACGGACAAACACACTACGCCAGTTTCGCCCTCATTACGCGCGTGCGGAACTATGGCGGCGATTTCCAGATCGCGCGACGAGTAAAGCTCACGGACACAGATTTCGAAATCGTCATCTTCCAGAATCACCACTGGCTGGGTTATCTACGCTTCTTCGTGGGCGCGGTCACGAACCGGCTCTATTCCATGTCTGGGGTGACGGTGCGCCGGGGCTCTGTCGCGGCGCTCGATGCGCCGGACGACGACCGTATTTACGTTCAGGCGGACGGCGAAGCCATCGGTAATCTCCCCGCCACCATCACTGCGCTTCCCTCCGCGCTGACTCTGCTCATCCCCAGGGGCTACGCTGAGATGTAATCTGGGACGGTATTCGGGTTTGCTTTTCCGGGTTCCACTTCAGTATGCGCACCCATACAACTCCCACACACCCGCCCACGGCCGAACATTCCAGACTTGCCGAGGCGGGAGAGAAGCAGGCTCACTGGAAACGGTGGGGCCCCTACCTCAGCGAGCGGGCATGGGGAACCGTACGCGAGGACTATAGCCCCAGCGGCAGCGCCTGGGATTTCTTCCCGCACGATCACGCGCGCTCCCGCGCCTACCGCTGGAACGAGGATGGAATCGCCGGGATCTGCGACCGTCACCAGAAGATCTGCTTCGCAATCGCGCTCTGGAACGGCGCCGACGCCATTCTGAAAGAGCGCCTTTTCGGTCTGACGGGTACCGAGGGAAACCATGGTGAGGACGTCAAGGAATGTTATTACTACCTCGACAGCACGCCGACCCACTCGTACATGAAGCATCTGTACAAGTACCCGCAGTCGGCCTTTCCATACGAACGCCTGGTCGTTGAGAACCGGATCCGCACCCGTGCCGAGCCAGAATTCGAACTCGAACAAACCGGCATTTTCGACCATAGCCGATACTTCGACGTTTTCACCGAATACGCGAAAGCGTCCTGCGAAGATATCCTGATTCGCGTCACCATCGCAAACCGCGGGCCGCATCCGGCAACCATTCATCTGTTACCCACGATCTGGTTCCGTAACGTCTGGTCCTGGGGCCATGAAGTGAAGCGCCCGTGGATGCGACGGGTCACGGGTTCGGCCAACACGATCGAAATCAACGAGCCTCAGTACGGAAGGCGGTGGATGATCTTCGAGGATGCGCCCACCCTGCTTTTCACGGAAAACGAAACCGATCACGCTCGCCTCGCTGGCCGCCCCCCGGCCGCCATGAAGAAAGACGGCATCGGCGAATACGTCATCCACGGCCGGCACGATGCAGTTAATGCCGCTCAGGTCGGCACAAAAGCGTCGGCGTATTACCAGCTCGTTGTTCCCGCGGGCGGCGAAGTCGTCGTCAGAGCGCGCTTCACAGACTCTCATTCCGTTCCCCATCCCGGATCGCCGGAGTTCGACACGGTTTTCGAAGACCGCATCAGCGAGGCCAACGAATTCTATGCGACGGTGATTCCCTGCAGCCTGTCCTGTGACGCGAAGAACGTCATGCGCCAGGCGTTCGCAGGGATGCTCTGGTCGAAGCAGTTTTATCACTACGTCGTTCGCGACTGGCTGAACGGCGATCCCTCCGGCCCGACCCCGCCATCCTGCCGGCGGAACGGGCGCAATCGCGAGTGGCTTCATCTCTACAACGCCGACGTCATCTCGATGCCCGATAAGTGGGAGTATCCGTGGTACGCGGCGTGGGATCTCGCCTTCCACTGCGTTCCTCTCGCGATGGTCGATCCCGATTTCGCGAAAGAGCAGATCGCTCTGATGGTTCGCGAATGGTACATGCATCCGAACGGGCAACTTCCCGCCTACGAATGGGCGTTCGGCGACGTCAATCCGCCCGTGCACGCGTGGGCGGCCTGGCGCGTCTACAAAATCGACAAGAAACTGCGCGGCGTAGCCGACCGCACCTTCCTTCAGCGCATCTTCCACAAGCTGATGCTGAACTTCACGTGGTGGGTCAACCGCAAAGACTCCGAAGGCCGCAACGTCTTCCAGGGCGGATTCCTCGGACTCGATAATATCGGCGTCTTTGACCGCAGCGCGCCCCTGCCTACGGGCGGCTGCATTCAGCAGGCCGACGGCACCGGATGGATGGCGATGTACAGCCTGAATCTGCTTGCCATCGCTATGGAACTGGCCAAAGAGGATCCGTCTTACGAAGACGTCGCGAGCAAATTTTGGGAGCACTTCCTCCACATCGCCGACGCTATCAATAACTTGGGCGATGATGCGGTTGGCATGTGGAACGATCAGGACGGCTTTTTTTACGACATCCTCTCGCTTCCCGGCGCCGCCTCGCAGCCGATGCGGATACGTTCCATGGTTGGATTGATTCCGTTGTTCGCCGTGGAAACTCTGGAGCCAGAGATTGTTGCAAGGTTGACTGGCTTTAAACGCCGCATGGAGTGGTTCATCGAGAACCGTCCCGATCTCACCCGTAACGTGGCCAGCATGAAGACTCAGGGGATGGGCGGCCGACAGTTGCTTTCGCTCGTCGGCGAGGAGCAGCTACGCCGGGTGCTTCAGTTCATGCTCGATGAGAACGAGTTTCTGTCTCCTTACGGAGTCCGCGCGTTGTCGCGGGCCCATCGCGATCTCCCGTATGTTCTGCGCGTCAACGGGAATGAATACGCGGTCCGCTACGAACCCGCGGAATCCACCACGGGACTTTTTGGCGGCAATTCCAACTGGCGGGGACCTGTATGGTTTCCCGTCAATTTCCTGTTGATCGAATCGCTGCAGAAATTCCACCATTACCTCGGGCCCGATTTCAAAGTCGAATGCCCCACCGGCTCCGGAAACTACATGAATCTCTGGGAGGTGGCGGCGGAGTTATCGCATCGCATCACGCGCATTTTTCTGCGCGGACCCGATGACGCACGTGCGGCGAACGGCCACGACCGGCGGTATGCGCACGACCCGCACTGGCGCGACCTGGTGCTTTTTTGCGAATATTTCAATGGCGACACCGGCGCGGGACTCGGCGCCAGCCATCAGACCGGCTGGACCGGAATCGTCGCCAAACTGCTCAAGCAGAGCGGAGAATAGGTGATCGACTTCGGCGAGGAGGTCTGCCAGGACCTTGACGCCGCGTTGGGACGGGAGTGGCTGGAGACCAACGGCCTCGGCGGCTTTGCGTCTTCGACGATCGCCGGCGCGAACACGCGCCGCTATCACGGCCTTCTCGTCGCCGCGCTTCGCCCGCCGATCGACCGCTACGTGCTTCTTTCGAAACTGGACGAGACGATCGTCCTCAATGGCCGGCGCTACGAACTCGGATGCAACCTCTATCCAGGCGCTACGCATCCCACAGGCTATCGATTTCTCAAGCGCTTCCGGCTCGATCCTTTCCCCATATTTACTTTCGAAGTCGAAGGTCTCGAGATCGCGAAGCGCGTCTTCATGCTGACCGGCGAGAACACGACCGTCGTGGAATACGAATGCCAAGGCGGCGCATGCGCCCTAGAACTGCGCCCGCTCATCGCTTTTCGGGACTACCATTCCACAACTCACGAGAACCCGAATTTCAACCCGGCTTATATTGAGCAGGCTGGCGAGGTCGTGATGCGTCCTTACGAAGACCTCCCGCAGCTTTATCTGGCTCACAACGCGCGTCGCATTTCGGGTGAGGGCGTCTGGTACCGGAATTTCGAATATCCGCGCGAACGTGAGCGCGGCCTTGAGTACTACGAAGACCTTTTTCAGCCGTTCGTCATGGAGTTCGATTTGGGTCCCGGTTCTGCGGCGCGCGTCATTGCCTCAACCGAATCCCACGACATCGCACAGCAAATCACGCCGCGTCCGCGGCTCCGGGACGGGTCCTTCCGCACGCAGCTGACCGCGGCCGCCGAACAGTTCGTCGTCCGGCGCGCAGGCAATCTCCACACCGTGATCGCGGGTTACCACTGGTTCAGCGACTGGGGCCGCGACACGATGATTTCGCTCCCGGGCCTTACGCTGGTGACCGGTCGCTTTGACGTCG
>Ga0126381_100000353_pt1 | contig 49615 bp, 36 predicted proteins | sample PanSoiMetPlot_28_FD_96465 | JGI IMG/M metagenome (GOLD analysis project Ga0126381, IMG submission 96465) | Tropical forest soil microbial communities from Panama - MetaG Plot_28 | ecosystem: Environmental > Terrestrial > Soil > Tropical forest > Bulk soil | place: Panama | collected 2016-02-17 | reverse complement strand
TCCCGCCATTAGCGGAGTAGTGGGCGGAACCTGCGCCGGATATCCCAAGCCCTCCTGGCAATCGGTGTATGGCAATCCCGGCGACGGCGTCCGCGATATCCCCGACGTCTCTCTGTTCTCCGCGGCCGGCCTTTGGGGCCACTACTATGTCTTCTGCATCACCGATGGCGCCAGTTGCTCCGGTGCGCCATCCACTTGGGCCGGGGCGGGCGGAACCTCGTTCGCCGCACCCATCATGGCGGGCATTCAGGCCCTCGTGAACCAGGCGCTGGGCAGGACGAACGTCGGCAACCCGAATCCGGTCTATTACCAGATCGCGCAAGCCGAATACGCCGCCCCCGGAGGCCTCGCCGCTTGCAATTCATCCACCGGCCCCGCTTCCACCTGCGCCTTCTACGACGTCACGCAGGGCGACATAACGCTGCCCTGCGCCGGCATCTACAACTGCTTTATGGGGGGCGGCGGCCTCGGCGTGCTTTCGACCTCCGATAATGCCTACCTGCCGGCTTACGCCACCACGCCGGGCTGGGACTTCGCCACCGGCCTCGGCACTGTCAACGCCTACAACCTCATCAATGCTTATGTCGATGCCATCGTCTCCGCGGCGGCCCCGCCCCCGCCCGTGCTCGTCTCTCCGGCCAATAGCGCCACTGGTGTCAGCCTCACACCTGCGCTCACGTGGAATGCCGCCGTGGGCGCCACGTCTTACGACGTTTACTTCGGCACGGCCGCGCAGCCGCCGCAGGTTTCCAATACGACGAACCTGACCTACGCCACCGGCGCCCTGACTCCCGCCACAGCTTACTATTGGTCCATCGGCGCGCGCAACAGTCTTGGCGCGACCTCCTCCGCGGTATGGTCATTCACCACCAGTTGTGTTTCCGCGCTGAGCCCGTCGAGCGCCACTTTCGCTGCCGCCGGCGGTTCGGGCTCGATCCCGGTAACGGCGACCTCCGGGTGCTCCTGGACCGCGATAAGCAACGTCTCCTGGATCACCATCACCGCAGGCTCCTCCGGCACGGGCGATGGCTCAGTCGCCTATATGGTCGCCCCCGATGCGGGCGCGCAGCGCACCGGCGCCATCACGATTGCGGGCCAGGCCTTCGCCGTGACAGAGGGTGGAGTTTATCCGCTCGTCTCGACTCTGGCGGGCGGATCCATGCCGGCCACCACCGCCAATGGGTCCCAGCTGTCCATCCCTACCTCCTACGGCGTTGCCGTCGACTCCGCCGGCAATAGCTACTTCACCAGCTCCATTCTCAATGCCGTATTCAAAGCCGATCCGAACGGCGTCGTCACACGGATTGCCGGAAGCGGCGTTCCCGGATTCAGCGGCGATGGCGGAGCCGCGCTGAGCGCGCGTCTGAACGGTCCTACCGCGGCGGCGGTAGACTCCCAGGGCAACGTGTTTTTCACCGACACAGGCAATTCCCGTGTCCGCAAGGTGGATCTTTCCGGCAACATCACCACAGTCGCCGGCAACGGCATCTGCTGCTCACCCACCGGCGATACCGGTCCGGCCGCCAACGCCCAGATCGGCATTTCCTACGGTCTCGCGATCGATTCGTCCGGCAATCTGTATTTCTCCGATTACACCAACAACATCGTCCGCCAGGTGAACCCGTCGGGCATCATCATCACCGTTGCCGGCAACGGATCCGGCGGCTTCTCGGGCGACGGCGGACCCGCCACTGTTGCCAAGCTCAATTACCCGTTCGGACTCGCGGTGGATCCCTCCGGAAATCTGTACATCGCGGACTACATGAACCTGCGCATTCGGAAAGTCGACACCTCCGGCAACATCACCACCGTGGCCGGCAACGGCACGTGTTGCTTTTCGGGCGACGGGGGTTCGGCTACCAGTGCCCGCGTGGCTTACCCGTACGGCGTAGCTGCGGACTCGAACGGCAATCTTTACATTGCAGACACTGTCAACGAACGCATCCGCAAGGTCAATGCCTCCGGAATCATAAGCACCGTCGCCGGCAGCGGCGGCCTCGGCTTTGCGGGCGACCGCGGCAGCGCTACCCTCGCGCAACTCCGCACCCCGGAGGGCGTGGCGGTGGATTCCAACGGCAATCTCTATATCTCCGACGCCGGCAACAACCGCATCCGCTTGGTGACACCCGACGGCATCATCACCACACTCGTCGGCGGCGGTCTCAACGACGGCGGACCCGCCGTTTTCGGCCTGCTGAACCTCCCCTCCGGCGTCGTCCGCGACAACGCCGGCAATACCTATATCGCTGAGAATTACAACAATCGTGTGCGGGAAGTATCGGCCAGCGGTGTCATCACGACCATCGCCGGCACCGGCGCGTCCGGCTTCTCCGGTGACCTCGGCCCCGCCACTACCGCCCAGTTGAATGCCCCCGAAGGCCTGGCGCTCGACGGGTCAGGTAACCTCTATATCGCCGACGGCAACAACCACCGCGTCCGCAAACTCGACACTTCCGGCAACATTTCCACGGTGGCCGGCAACGGTACCTGCTGTGCCTTTAATGGCGATGGCGCCGCCGCTACCAGCGCGGACATCGGGACCCCTTATGGCCTTGCGGTGGACTCCTCCGGCAACCTATACCTCTCCGATATCACGAACAACATCGTCCGCAGAGTCGATACCAGCGGCAACATCTCCACAGTCGCCGGCAACGGCACCTCCGGATTCTCCGGCGATGGCGGCCAAGCCACTCTCGCGCGGTTGTCCGGTCCCTACGGTATCACGGTCGACGCCACAGGCAACCTGTACATCGCCGACCGAAATAACCAGCGCGTGCGCAAGGTCGATACCAGCGGCACGATCACGACCGCAGCCGGCAGCGGCAGCTACGGCTCCTCGGACGACGGAGGCGCGCCCACCAAGGCCCTTCTGGCCTACCCCGCCGGCGTGGCCGTCGACTCCGCCGGCAACCTGTACGTCGTCGATTCAGGGACCGGCCACGTCCGGCTGGTTGCGAACGGCGTGATCACAACGATTGCCGGAAACGGAGTGTACGGATATTCCGGAGACGGGGGCTTTGCCACCGGCGCCAGCTTCCGCTCTCCCTTCGCCGTGGCCGTCGACGCTTTCGGATACATTGTTGTGGCCGATCAGAGCAATAACGCCGTGCGGCTCCTGACCCCCGCCGAGGCGCAGGCAGTGCTCACGATCCAGAGCGCTCACACCGCCAGTTTTACCCGAGGCCAATCCGCCGCCTATACGCTCACCGTGAGCAACGCGGCGAGCGCGGGCGCCACGAACGGAACGGTCACCGTCACCGAACTTGCTCCCCATTTCCTGACGGTAGTCGGCGTGACGGGCGACGGATGGACTTGTACCACCACGCCGGCGCCTGCCTGCACTCGCTCCGATAGTTTGAGCGGCGGCTCTTCTTACCCGGCCATTACCGTGACGGTGAACGTGGCGTCGAACACGCCTGCCCAGATCACCAACCAGGCGACGGTATCCGGAGGAGGCGCCGGCAGTACAACGGGGGCGGAAGACCTTACTCTGGTGTCACCGGCCGCGCCGGGGTCGGCGACTGTGGTGCCGGAGCGTTAGCGGGGCAGACCCCCTGGTGTGCGGCCGGCCCCGCATGGCCCTACATATACTCCGGAATTTCGATCCCGAGCACGGCTCCCGTCCGCTCGAGCTGCCGGCGGAAGAAGTCAGTCATCCAGAGCAGGAAAACTTTCCTCTCCCGATCCTGCTCGTGAATGATCGAATACTTCTGGTAGAAGTTGCTGAAGCCCTGCGCCAGTTGAAACGCGTACTTGGCTACGTGCGCCGGCTCGCCGGCGCTCACCGCGTTGTCTACTGCCGAATCCACCTTCGATGCCGCCAGCAGCATCTGCCAGAAATCTTCCGACGCAAGCTGGCGCGCAAAAGCCGCCGCGCCCAGTTCGGCCGTGAAGTCCGGCAGCGTCTCGCCCTTCTCCTGGTATTTCGCCAGAATCTTGCGCGCGCGCACCGCCGCGTACTGCACGTACGGCCCGGTCTCGCCTTCGAAGCTCAACGCTTCCTGCAGGTCGAACGCGATCACCGTGTTGCGCGTGTATTTCAGCAGGAAATATCGTAGCGCCGCGATCGCGATCTGCGCCGCCACGCGGCGGTTCTGTTCCGCGGGCTCGTCCCCATGCCGCGAGGCCACCTCTTCCAGTGCCTTGGCGATCAGGCTGTCCATGAGATCGTCGGCCTTCACGCCCAGCCCCTTACGCCCCGACACTTCCACGTAGGGCCGCTTTCGGTCCTCCTCGGACAGCGGAATTCCCAGGTCCGCGCAGCAGCGCGGCGACAGCGCCACCATCTCGTAGGAGAAGTGCACCGACTGGTCCGCCTGCTTCGCGTACCCCAATCCGCGCAGCCCCGCGACAACCACATCCTGCAAGTACGACTGCCGCGTGTCGATCACGTTGTACACGCGCGTGCCGTGGCCGAACTGGACCGCGTGTCCCGTCTCCCGGTCCGTCGTCACCCATAGCACCCGTCCATCGGCGTATGTCTGGAACGGCGCATAGTGGAAATCCTTGCCCAGCAGCCCGAACTTCCACAGCTGATACGCGATGTCTTTCCCCACGTAAGTCACCGTGCCATCCGACCGCACGATCACCTTGCCTTCCTCGGAAAGGCCCGGCATCACCCAGCAGCCCGCGTTCTTGCCTTCGGTCTCCTTGTAGATCGCCTGCTTCTGCTTCAGCAGCTCGAACGCCGACGCCCAGAACTTCAGGTGCAGGATCTCGCTTTCCCGCGGCAGCACGTCGTACTCCACGCCCAACCGCAGCATGGTGGCCAGATGGGCGCGCACGATCGCGTCGGAAACCACCTGCGCCATCTCGGCCAGCTCGCCTTCTCCCGCTTCGATCGCATGCAGCGTCTTCGCGCGCCATTCCAGCGATTCCGGGTGGTCTGTGTAGTAGCTCGAAATGCGCGCGTAAAGATCCCAGCAATAGTAATCAAAACGCACCGCCGGGTCGACGATCAGAGCCTTCACGTCCGCCGGTGTCTTCTGTTCCAGATGTTGGAAGCCGACCACTACGTCCGCCACTTGGACACCGGTATTGTCGATGTAGTTCTGCACCTCGACGCGCTCGCCCGAAGCGCGCAGCATACGCACGAACGTATCGCCCAGCGTGGTGTTGCGCAGGTGCCCTATGTGGGCCGCCTTGTTGGGATTGATATTGGTGTGCTCGACAATGATCTTGTCGCCGTCCGCCGCCGCAGATTCTGCGGGCTTGTCCGCCATCAACGCCGCGCCGTACGCCGCGCGATCGAGCCGGATGTTGATGTAGCCGTTCCCCGCCACCTCCATGGCGGCCACACCCGGAATCGGCCCGATCTCTTCCACCACTTCCGCCGCGATCTTCTTCGGCGCCTGCCGCAACTGCTTCGCCAGTTGAAACGCGGCCGGCACGGCCATCTCGCCGAACTCACTCTGCCTCGGCTGCTCGACGGTCACCGCCAGTTCGACGCCATAGCGGATCTGTATATGCGCGCGAAAAGCGCTCGCCACTTGCTTCTCAATAGAATGGAACACGGGAAATTACGAGTATAGCAACCGTCTCAGAGCTCACAACTCGTAGCTTAAAGCTGGCAGCTATCTCGGCACCTGCACCTTGATATTCCGGAATTTCAAACCGCCCGTGTGGTCGCCCTGCAAATAGAACGGCCCCGGCTCACCTTCGTTGGCATCGAGCGCTCCGCCCGTAATGCCCTCGATTTCTTTGTGGTCGATCGTCAGCGTGCCGTCGCGCACGACCGTCACCGTGCGTCCCACCAGCGTGATGTCATACGATTCCCACGTGCCCGGCTTGCGCGGCAGATCGACGGCCGGCGCGATCCGCCCGTAGATCGACCCGATCCGGCGCTCCGGCGGATTGTGGCCCAGCGGCTCGTACTCCACCTGCACCTCATAGCGTCCGCGCAGGTAGACGCCGCTGTTGCCGTCATCCGGACAATTGAATTCGATGTGCAATTTGAAATCATTGAAGTTCCGCGCCGTCTTGATATTGGCGCCGTGCGCTTCATTTACCATCTCGCCGCCGCGCACCACCCAGTGGCTCTGCGCCGAGTCGAGAGGTTCCCATCCGCTCAGATCCTTGCCGTCAAATAGCGCCTCGGGCTCGCTCCATGTCTTCGGTTCGCTGCGTTTCAGCTCCGGCGCCCGAACTCCGGTGAGCGGCGTCTCGTTGCTTCCGTTTTTCTGAACGCCGGTGAGCCTGTCGCCGCTCGCATTCAACTCCCATGCGAGCCCCCGATTCAGATTGATCGTCAGATGCCCGCCGTCCAGTTTGTAATCCTTCACCTGGTAGACATTCCCACCCGTCGGCTGGTACCAGATATCGAGCCCGCCGCCCTTCTCCGCAATACCCAACCAACTGGCGTGATTCGGAGGCAGATCGAAATCCCACCGGCCCACGAAAGGATTGGGTTTCTGCGAGAGTGCAGGGAAAAGGCAGGCAAAGCCGGCAAGGAGCGACAAAGCGACAGGGTGTCTCATATGTCATCAGTTTGGCACGAAGGACAGAGAGTCGGGGAGCAAAGGGAGCAGAGGAGTCTGAAGCCTCACGTGACGACTCGAATTCCACACCGCGGCCTCGCCTCCTTGCTCCCTATGCTCGTTTGGGTCCCCATGCTCCCTCCTCATTACATTCCAATTACGAACGGTCTGTTCCCTCACCCCCATACTCCCCCTTACACTGAAGTTCAGTGCCCCGCTACGCAGCCATCGACATCGGCAGCAACTCCATCCGCATGGAAGCCGCAGAGGTGGCTGCCGGCCAACCCACCCGCGTGCTGGCTTCCGATCGCGAAGTCACGCGCCTCGGCGAGAGCGTGTTCCGCTTCGGCGCCGTCAGCGAAGATGCCATCAAGGCCACGTGTGACGTTCTGGCGCGCATGGCCGCTCTCTACCGCAAGCTCGACGTCGTAGGCGTGCGCGCCGTCGCCACCAGCGCCATCCGCGACACCCGCAACAAGCGCGAATTCCTCGACCGCGCCTCCGCAGCCGTAGGCACACACGTCGAAATCATTTCCGGGCGCGAAGAGGCGCGCCTCGTTCACCTGGGCGTGGAAAGCGTCTGGCCCCAGAACGGCAGGCGCACGCTCATCGTCGACATCGGCGGCGGCAGCGCCGAGATCATAGGCGGCGAAGACGGACGGCTGCGAGAAGCCTATTCCAAACCGCTGGGGGCCGTCCGCCTGCGTGAGATCTTTCTCCACGACGACCCGCCCACGCCGCTACAGCTCCACCAGATGAACGAGTTTATTGGCGACAAGCTGTCCAGCGCGGTTCGCCGTTTGGAAAAGGTCTCCTGGGACCGCGCCATCGCCACCTCCGCCACCGCCTCCGCCGTGGCCAGCGCGGTCGCCCGCGTGCCCCGCTCGCAGCGCGATGAGATTGACCGCCGCCGCATTCCCACCTCGCAGGTCCGCGTCCTCTACCGCAAGCTCGCCGAGCGCAACCTCGCCGGCCGGCGCAAAATGACCGGGATCGGACCGAAGCGCGCCGAGATTATCGTGCCGGGCGTCGCCGTCCTACTCAACCTTCTCCAGGAGTTTCACCTGCCCGCGATCTATTATTGCCGCGCCGGCGTCCGCGACGGCATCATCGCCGATCTCGCCACCCGCAATGTGGGCGCCGAACTCTCGCGTCTCACGCGCGACCAGCGCCGCGAAGTGGAAGATATGGGCCGGCGTTACGGCGTTTCCATCGAGCACGCCCGCAATGTGGCGCACATCGCCAGCCTTCTGTTCACTGCGATGCACCCCCTGCATCAGCTCCCACCTGCCAACGGCAAGCTGCTGGAAGCTGCCGCCTGCCTGATCGACGTCGGCCACTACGTCAGCAATTCGAGCCACCACAAGCATTCCTATTACGTGGTCTCCAACTCCGACATGCCGGGCTTCACGGAGCGTGAGCGTCTGTTGGTGGCGGCGCTCTGCCGCTATCACCGCAAATCGCTTCCCAGTACCATGCACAGCGCCTACCAGTTGCTCACCGCGGATGAGAAGCGCGTGCTGCTGCTGCTGATTCCGCTGCTCCGCCTTGCCGACAACATGGTCCGTGCCCCTGAGGAGCGCATCCAGAGCCTGGAATCGCGGGTGCAAAACGGGACCGTGACCGTCGTCGTACACTCCCCCGGTGATATCGATCTGGAACAATGGGGAGCGGAGCGCGCCGGCGAGAGCTTCCGCCAGATCTATGGCCGCAGCATCTCGGTAGTGAAGGCGCGGGAGTGACGTCTATGCCGCTTGAGCACAGATCGTGGGGCAGATCCGCCGCTCTAAGGTCGGCCTCATTGCACCCGGGAGCGCTAATGGATCGGGCAGAGCGGCGGGACGAGGGCGTCCCGCCGAGACCCGGGGTCTGCCCCACAGAATGTGAATTAAGATGACCCACGAGATGCGCGATTACGTGCAGCAACAAACGGCGGCTCTCCTCACCAAGCTGGCGGCGGAAGTCGACCGCGCGGCCGGTGATGCGACGCCGGATGCCATCCACGATCTGCGTGTCTCCATCCGCCGCCTCAGCCGCTGTTTGCGCGCCTTCGCGCAGTTCTATCCCGGACGCTCCTGGAAGAAAGCGCGTGCCGAACTGTCCGATCTCCTGCACACTGCCGGAGAAGTCCGCGACCGCGACATCGCGCTCGAGATGCTGGCTAAGGCCGGCATGGTCCGCCGCTCCGTCATTATCGCGAAGCTCGAAGCCCAACGCGCCAAGGCTCACGGAGAGCTGGTGGACGAAATCCGCCGCTGGCGCGACCGCAAAATCACCGGCAAGTGGCGCAGCCGGCTGGAGGTCTGAGGCGATGATGAAACAACCGGAATGGGACGGGCGGCGCAGCGTCCGCGACAATGCCCGGCGCGAGCTGTCCCCGCTGGTGGCCTCTTACTTAGACTACGTTCGCAGCCAGCTGGCTAAAGACCCGCCGCCGCCCAAGCTCCATCCCCTGCGCCTCGCCACCAAACGCCTGCGCTATACCCTGGAGCTCTTCCGCCCGATCTACGGAAAGCGCCTGGACGAACGCCTGGGCGCGCTCCGTCAAGTTCAGCAGCAGCTCGGCGACACCAACGACTGCGTCGCCGCCTGGGATCTTCTTTCCCAACTCGTGCGCCCCTCCGCGGAGCACACCCGCATGGAAAAGTTCCTTCAGCGGCGTGCCGAGAAACAGGCAGCCGATTTCCGCGCGCTATGGCAGGAGCTTTTCGAATCGCCCGGCCGCGAGAAGTGGTTTATGGATTTTCTGTCCCGCCCGTCACCAAACGCGCACACGCTTGTCCGCCGGCAGAAATAGTTTTTGCGAAGGCTCGACCGAAAAGGCGTTATACCACTGGTCCAGGTTGCGCACTGTGTCTGCGCGATACTGCTCCGGCGCGTGGCCGTCTGTCGCGATCCTCCGCCGCAATTCTGCATCCCGCAGCTTCGACCGCCAGCTCTGCGCGAAGCAGATGAAGAACCGCTGGTCGCCGGTGAATCCTTCCTTTACAGCGTCTGGCTTTCCGCCTAACGATAGCCGATAGGCGTCGTACGCGTCGTTCAGCCCGGCCACGTCGGCGATGTTCTCACTTAGAGTCTGGCGCCCGTTCACCGCGAGATCGGGAAACGGCTTGTAGGCGTCGAACTGCGCAGCCAGAGCCTCTCCGGCAGATTTGAAATGGTCGAAATCCGCCTTGGTCCACCAGTTGACCATGCGCCCTTCGGCATCGAACTGGCTGCCCTGATCGTCGAAGCTGTGGCTGATCTCGTGCCCGATGATCGCGCCCATAGAGCCGTAGTTGTGCGCGGCGTCGGCCTTGGCATCGAAGTAGGGTGGCTGCACGATCGCGGCCGGAAAGTTCAGCGCGTTTTGCAGCGGCAGGTTCACCGCATTGACCGTCTGCGGCGTCATCCACCATTCGCCGCGGTCGATTGGTTTGCGAATCTTGCCGAGTTGATAATGATACTCGAACAGCTCCGCGCGCTCGGCGTTGCCCAGCGCATCGCCTTTCACGATCTCCAGGCCCCCATAGTCGCGCCAATGATCGGGATAGCCGACACCCACCTTCAGCGTCCCCAGTTTCTGTTTTGCCTTGACCTTGGTTTCGGGCGACATCCATGTCAGCGAATCGATCCGCTTGCCGAACGCCTTCACCAGGTCGGCCACCATTGCTTGCGCCTTGGCTTTAGTTTCCGCTGGAAAATAGCGGTCCGAGTACATTTTGCCTACCGCATCTCCCAGCGCGAAGTTAGTGAAGTCGATGCCTCGCTGCCACCGCGGCCGCAGCTCCGGAATGCCGCTCAGCGCCTTGCCGTAGAAGTTGAACCGTTCGTCCACAAATGCTTTGGGAAGGTACGCCGCCGCGTCCTCGATGGCGTGCAGCGCCAGCCAGTCCTTCCAGACGTCGAGCGGCTCCTTGGCTGCAAGGGCCGCCAAACCCGTCACCGCCTTGGGATGCCACACGATGATCACTGGCACATCGTTCAAGCCCGCGGCTTGGAGCAGCACCGGCCAGTCCATCCCCGGCGCTTTCTTCGGCAGGTCTGCGCGGTTCCACGGTTGCGCGGAATGTACATCTTCCGATTCCACCCGCGTAGCGTGAACCTGCGCCATGGCCGTCTCCAGTGCGAACGCGCGTTCCGCCCGCGCCGCCGGCTCGGTAAAACCGGCCAGCTTGAACATTGCCTCGATGTGCGCCTGGTATTGCTTCCGCAGTTCCGCCATGTGTGGGGAGGCCGACAGGTAGTAATCGCGATCCGGCATGCCGAGGCCGCCCTGCAGCAGGTAGGGATACGTGTGCGCGGCGTCTTCCAGTCCCTGCGTGACCCAAATGCCGAACAGATGATCCGTCTCAAAGTTGGTGTTGTTCAACGCATCGACATCGGCCCGTAGTGTTCCACCGATCGCGCGTGCCAGCGCAGCGCGGTCCGCGATTGCCGCGAACGCATCCAACTGCGGTTTCAGCGGCGAGACACCTTTCGACTCGATGGCCGCCTCATCCATGAAGCTGGCGTAGAAATCACCAACCTTGCGGACGTCTACGCTCGCAGGGGAGCTCGCCTTGGACGCATCGTCGATCAGCTCCAGTGTGCGCTTGCGCGTCAGATCGGCCAGAATGGGATCGATGCCGTAGCTCGATTTGTCGGCCGGAATCGGCGTCGCCTTGAGCCATCCGCCATTGGCGTATGCGCTGAAATCGTCGCCCGGCGCGACCGACTTGTCCATCCCCGCCGTGTCGATATCCGCGCTCGGAGCCGCCTGTTTGGAACCGCAGCCCACGGCTGCAACGAAGAGCAGGCAAGCTGCCCACCACCCATATCTCATTCCCTGAGGTTAGCGCAGCCGGCGGCCCGGAGCCTACAACATGCAGCCCACAGCCGCCTGGGCGGCCGCTCCCTGCTTCAGCTGTCAGGTGCCAGCTTGTTTTTTAGATCGGCGCCATAATCGGCGGCGGCGGAGACGAGCGTTTCGGCGCCGAGGACGGGTTCTGCAAGAACCGGCCCAGGTCGCGCTCCGTCTGCCGCAACTGCGCCTCTGTTACCGGGTCTGGATCCTTGCGGTCGGCCACCTTCGCTCGCAGCGATGTGATCGCCGCCATCACGACTGCCTTCACGTCCGCCGTCGCGTTCGGACTCGCCCCTAGAATCATCAGCGAATCGACGAACACCCGCTGCGTCTGGCGCTGCAGCGATTTCGCCGCGCCCTGCGCCGGCGCGTCAAACACGCGCTTGGACACCGCGTCGATCAACTCGGGCAGCGTCAACGCACCCTGCTGCCGGTCGGCGAAGCTGATCATCCGCGCCGCTTTCTCTGGCTCGAAAAGCTGGTCCATCACCAGCCCGGCGACAGTGGCCGCGGCGGAAAGCTGATCGAACGCATAGCCCGTGGGCATTTCCATAGTTTCGAGCTCGGGACCTCCACGGCGGCCCGGAGCAAAATCGGCCGACACCGTCAGGCTCGAGAGAATGCGCTCCGGAATCGCCAGGCTCGCCGGGTCGAGCGTGTCGAGCAGCAGCCCAAGGAGTTCCCGCTGTTTCGCCGCAGGCACAATTTCAGTGGGAGGAATCGAGTCGCCCTTCACCGCAAAGTTGTGATACATGCCGCCGATGTAGCGCGTCGCCGTGTCGATGGCCCACCGATGGTGCAGGTATACCATCCACAGACGCATGCCGCGCAGGTTGCCGTAGGGCTCTCCCGGCTGCAACACTGCCGGCCCATACTGATCCATCAGCACCTTCCGCTGCGCGATGGTCTGGCGCAGATATTCGGCCGGATCCGCCAGGTCGTCGTACCGGCTCCAGCGCGGATCCGTAGAGGGTGTGAACAGCAGCCCCTGCTTGCGCATATCCTGGACGATCGCTTCCAGCCCGGCCGCTTCCTTCTCTTTGGGAAACTCGGTGTACGCGTAGCGCACCATGATGGTGTCGTAAGCCCCGATCTGCTTCTGGTATGCGTCCGTGAGGTCGATCTTGCCGTTCACCAGTTTGATGCGCGGCGAAGGATACTCCATTACCGACGCGCGGTCGTTCATACTCGAATTCCAGTTGTGGTCGAAGCCCAGCGAGTGGCCCACTTCGTGTGCCGTCAGTAGCGCCTGGCGTAGCAGCACAAGCTGCTGCTGGGTGTCGGGAGAAGAATAAGGCGTGTCCGGCAGGAAAAAGAAATCGTTCTGCGCGCCCGAACCGCCAGTTCCCGGCATGTAGCTCTGCCAGTATTTGCTGATGGTGCGGACGCGGTCCGATTCCAGCCGTACCCGCGCCGCCAGAATCTCACCCGTCCGCGGATCGGTCAGTCCGCCGCCGGTCGAATATCCGCGCTCGTCTCGGTCCACCCAGTAGATCTGGTTGTAGCGGACGTCCATCGGGTCCATCCCCGGCGGCATGTCGCGAATCTCCAGCGCGTTCTTGAACCCCGCCGTTTCGAATGACTTGTTCCACCATAGGAACCCATCCTTCATCGCCGACCGCGTCGGTTCTGGAATCGCCGGATCGAGGTAATACACGATCGGCTGCTTCGGCTCACTCATCGCCGCGCCGGGATTCTTCTTTTCCAGCCGGTGCCGGCGGATCCATTCCACCTGATTCCCCACCGCCGGAGGCCGCGAGTAGTCGGCGAAACTGATGCTGCCGACGCCCACGCGGATGTCCGCCCGCCGCGGCGTGTAGCCGGTGGGCGGTTCGACGAAGCTGTAGTGCAGCCGCCCCGAGAGCACGCGCGCCTCCGGCGCCGTTCGCGCCCCGCCCGTGAGCGCCTGGTAAGTCACGGTGACTTCGACTTCCGAGTTCTTCGGGAATGCCTTGGTGCGCGGCAGATAGACCGCGCTCCGTGCTGGGTCGAACTGCCAGGTGACGCCGGCCGTCAGCTCCGATACTGGACCCGGCCCTCCGCCGCGACCGCCGCGACCGCCGCGGCCTCCGCCGCCCGACCCGAAGCCGACTGCGTCGCGCACCACCAGCGGGGTTGCATCCACCACGACCTTCTCGCCGTCGGTCTTGACTACCGGCAGACTGGCGATCACCGAATCGGGGAAGGATTCTTCCACGCCCTGCTCCAGACCGGGACCGCCGCTGCCCGCGCGGAAGCGCGTGTTCTTCAGCACCACCAGCACCTTCGGTCCCACGCGCTGGAACTGGATCACGCCGCTTTCGCCGCCGCCGGCCCATTCGAAGCCGACAGTCCCGGAGCCGCTGCCCTTGGAGACTTCGGTGAAGTACAGAATGTCTTTGTCGAACTGCGTGAGTTCGAAGAACAGTTTGCCCTGCGCAGCGTCCCACAGCAGCGGAATGAATCCTTCCCGCCGCTCCATGTTCTGCGCCGACAACACGCTTTCAATGAGAAATGCGGCGAGCAAACACCGCGTGAAGATCGATTTCATATAGGTCTCCGTACGATTGCGAATCGAGTGCTACGTTTTCACGAATTATACAAGGTTCCGCGCCCTGGGATAGCGCGCGGAAAAGATGCGCGCCGGCAGCAAGACTATCGATGCTACCGCGTTGGCACTACGGTCATGCGGCCATCGGTGGCCACTTCGAAATACCGGGAGAGCATTTGTTCGATGCCGCGTGCCTCCGCGAGTTTGGCCGGGGCCGGCGGTCGTCCGTCTTCGTGGAGCACATAGATCTGAAATTGGAAGTGTCGCTGCGCGTCTTTAGGAGCCGGTTTCTGCGCTCCGTTGGCCGCGATGATGTCGGCGATCGTCACATCGACCTTGTCGCCACCATGACGATTGCCATCCGGAGAGGGGACTGAATTCGCAATGAAGAAAGTATCCGGAACTTCGTCAGGCCCGATCAGTCCCATGGAATAGAGATCGAGCGCGCTGAGGCCTGTGGCCACCCCCGGCGGAGCGATGCGGCTCGTCGTGTGGCCGTCAGGGAGTTTTTCCGCGTTCATGCCACCCATTACGGATTCCTCCGGGTAGGGTGCATCCGCGAACAGTTTCCAAACCGGGTACACGGCGGGAGCGTAGAGGAAGGGGCTCCAATGGTAGTGATTCACTGCGTCGAGGAGCGCGGAGGGATCGTCGCCCTTCCATTTCAGGGAAGAGCACCAGTGGTGGACCATCTCGTGGGCCACGTATCCGATGGCCAACGCATAGTTGCGGTACACATGATCGCCATCGTGGACGGTCTCATCGAACTCCGGCCCGAGATAGATGGGCCCGCTGGCCTGCTGGAGCTTGGCCGAGTTGAACAGCAGGTTGCCCTCCTCAGGTGAGTACGCACCATTACTGGCGCCCTGGTCGTGGATGTCGTCGATACGGAAATCGGTAACGGCAACGGCCATGTCGTCTTCCCGTGGCGCGTGCTTGTATATTTCCTGGAATGTGGGCATGCGCGCTTTGGATAGGAACGGGTACGCGAAGACTTCGTACAGATTGCCGGGGATGGATCTTTCTCCCGCCGCGAGCCGGATGCCGAACTCCAAAGTAGTTGCGATGGTGACGGACCTGAGGTCGCCCGTGGATGTGCCGGGGGACGGAGTCTCGCCGAGAGCGGTCTCAGCTTTCCATTCCAGCTTGGCCGGGTTCTTGAGAGCGATCTTGGGCAGGTAGAAGTCGACGGTATTCTCGTTTGCCAGCTCAGCAGTGCGGGCGGAACAATCGGTGGCCGCGGCTTCGTCGCGCGGGTTCATCACGATACAAAAGGTACGTGGCTTGCCGGTGTCGGCCACTTCCCAATGCATAGCGTAGCCTTCGCCATCGCTCATCGCGATGACACGGTAGCGCCGGAGCCGGTCGGAACGGGAAGGCACTGAAGCGGCGAGCGTCAGGGAGAAACGCAGATCGGCGCCGCGATCTTCGAGAACGGCGCGGCGGATGTTAAGCGTGGCATCGGCATTCGGGGCCGGCGGGAGATCGACGCGGTCGAGCGGTTTGCCGATCGATGTCGCGCCGCAGAAGACACCGACAACGCCATCTTTTTCGGCCATCTCGCCATAGCGGAATTCGATGGCGCCGTCGCGGGTGAGACGAACCTCGAAGAGATTCTCGCCGAGCGGCGGATAGGCGAGGCGCGCCGTGTGTAAGCGCACAGCCTGCCAGGTGACGATGAACGCGGCGCGAGAGGAACGGACGAACACACGCGTAGTTTCAGATGCGTTGATTCCCCAAAACGGAGCGATGACACGCCTCTGGCCCATCACGGCGCCGGTATCGAACGTGGAAGCGAGCAGTCGCATGGTGCCATCGGGCCACGTATCGCGGTCGCCTTCGCCTGCCCATTCGGGAGCGCCAAATGTCAGGTTGCCGTCGAGGTTGACATAGACTTCATTCCAGTTCCGGCCGGCGAAAGGAAAAGAGAACGGAAGCGGAGTGCGCCAGTTCAGGATCCGCGGATCGGTAAGCTTGGGAAGTTGCGTGCCGCGCTCGACGGTGCGGGGCCAGAGGGATGTGTTCAAGTTGTAAGCGGCTTCACCGCGTGGGACGAAGCGTAGCCGATGGTGTTGGAGATCGAAGTAATGCGCTTTGTGCTGAAGAAGAGGGCCGACGGGAATGGGGGTGGCAGCGCGAAGCGAGAGCGCGATGAGCTGCAGGTGAAGGTAGCGGAGGCGCATCGGGTTCAGTATCTAAAATAGGACCTCCGCGACGCAAACCTGCCTAACGGACGCCTCCCGGTCACCGAAATCGGAGCCGCGACCGTAAGGGAGCGGGCGCCGGAATAGCACATAGACTTGCCCGCCGGGAGACAGGCCCACCCGGCAGCTAGAAGCTCGACGCTAGCAGCTAGTCTACGATTCGTTCACCGTCAAACGAAACACATCCGGACGCGCGTAGTGGCCGGACACGTCGAGATCGAACTTGCCCTCGGCAATCTCGCCCACATCCAGATCGGCCGTCAGGATGCACTCCCCTTCGCGGTCCGGCCCTGCCAGTACTTTGCCGAGCGGCCCGACAATCACGCTGCCGCCGCGAATCCGCTCCGTCTCCGGCGCACCGTCCGCACACGTCCATTGGCACGCGCACAGCACAAAACAGCGGCCTTCCAGCGCGATGTGCCGCATCGTAGATTGCCAAACTTCGCGGTCGTCCACCGTCGGCGCGCAGTAGAGCTGGATGCCCTTCGCGTACATCGCCGCGCGCAGCAGCGGCATATAGTTCTCCCAGCAGATCACCGCCCCAACGTTGCCAAAGCCCGTCTCGATCACAGGCAGAGTCGAGCCGTCGCCGAATCCCCAAATCAGGCGCTCCATCGCCGTCGGCATCAGCTTGCGATGCTTGCCGGCCAGCGTGCCATCGGGCGAGAAGAATAAGACCGTGCAGTAGAGCGTGCCGCCGTCACACTCAATGACGCCGATCACCAGCCAGACGCCGTGATTGCGCGCCGCTTCGCCCAAACGCTGCGTGCCGGGCCCCGGCACCGCGAGCGCGCCCTCGTAATAGCGGCGGAACAGTTTGCGCCCCTCCGGCGTACGCGACCCTACGCGCGCGCCGAAATCAGAGCCTTTCGGATAACCGCCAATGAAAGCCTCCGGAAACACCATCAGCTTCGCCCCGCCCGCCGCGGCTTCAGCGATCAGCCCTTCGGCCTTGGCAATCGTAGCCTCGGTATCATACAGAACCGACCCTGCCTGCAGCACTGCAACACGAACCGGCATAGCTCCACAGTACATCACGCCATCCTGAAAGCGCGTACATTGTGTGATATCTTCTCTGTTTCGCGAGGACATCCGATGAGACACTTTACGCCGGCCGTCATTCTCCTGGCCATAGCCGCGATCGCGGCGGCCCAATTCATTCCCGAAAAGAAAGTGGCAATCCATCCGGCGGTCGAGAGCACGCCCGTCCGGCAGGGCGAAATCAAAGGTCCCGGCAGTGGCCTGGGCACAACTCCTCCAGCGCCGCCTCCGCCCGGACGCGGCGGGCGCGGCACAGGGCGCGGCGCGCGTGCCGGTGGGCCGCCGCCGATTCCTCCGCCTCCACCCGCGCCTGAAATCTCCGCCCCCGGCGCGGCCGTGGAGCAGACCACGCAGGGCACGCGTCCGGCAGTCGAACCCGGCGCCAGTTTTGACGGCCTCGGGGAAGGCTTCACCGGCCGGGAATTTCCGGGCGCCACCGAGGCGCCAGCAGGCGGCCGCGGCGGCATCGACATCAGCATTGCCGTCGGTCCCAATCACATCTTCGAAATCCTCAACGGCAACATGGCCGTCTTCACCAAAAAGGGCAAGAAATACCCTGCCGCCGGCAAACTCCTCTACGGTCCGGTCCCGAACAACACCGTCTTCGCCGGATTTGGGGCGCGCTGCGGCGTCAGCAACAACAGCGACTCCGTGGTCCGCTACGACCAGCTGGCCGACCGCTGGCTGATCGTGGTTCCCGTCTTCTCGCGTCCGCCCGACAACCCCGCAGGCCCGTACGCGATGTGTTACGCCGTGAGCGCCACCAACGATCCGCTCGGCCCCTACTATCGCTACGAATTTGAGCGGCCGCTGTTTCCCGACTACCCGCGGCCTGCCGTCTGGCCCGACGGCTACTACAACCCGACCAGCACCAGCGACAACCTGCTGCCTGACATCATCACGCAGAAACACGACTGCATCGCCGACCGCAACAAAATGCTGAAGGGCGAGCCCGCCACCGAGCAGTGCGTGGTGATCGACGGCGGCGTATTCATGCTGAACTCAGATGTGACCGGCCATCGTCCGCCGCCCGCCGGCGCGCCCAACATCATGATGTCCACCGGCGGCACGCAGCTCATGAAGATCTTCGAAGACGATGGCATCTACTTCTACAAGGTCCACGTGGATTGGAGCGATCCGTCGAAGACCGCCGTCTCGGCGCCGCAGAAAATCGCGGTGGCGCCTTACCACTATCTGTGTGACGGCCAGCTCAGCAATTGTGTCTCGCAGCCAGGCACGGAACGGCGCCTGGACTCGCAAGGCGACAAGCTGATCCAGGGCTTGATGTACCGTAATTTCGGCGACCACGAGTCGATTCTGGCTCAGCACTCCGTGGCCACCGCCGCGCATGGCGGCGGAGTCCGCTGGTACGAGTTCCGCCTCGACCGGCAGCACGATCCCACGCTCTACCAGCAGGGCACCTACGCGCCCGGCGGCTTTTACCGCTGGCTGGCCAGCATGGGCATGGACAAGAAAGGCGACATCGCGATGGGCTACTCGTTCGGCGGCGTTCCCAACTTCGCCGGCCAGCGATTTACAGCGCGCGCTGCCAGCGACCCCAAGGGGCAGATGACCTTTCACGAATCAGTGCTGGCCGCGGGGCAGGCGTCGCAGACCGCCGGCCTGCGCTGGGAGGATTACACCAACATGGCGGTCGACCCGTCCGACGATTGCACCTTCTGGTTCGTCGGCAACTATCTAAAGAGCGGCGCCACATCGTCGACCACGCGCATCGGATCGTTCGTGGTGCCCGGCTGCAGGTAGGACGTGCTTCAGCTGGTCCGCTATCAAGAGGAGACGTGCAATGACGATAAGCAGATGCCTGGTCGGCCTTTCGCTCATTCCCCTCGCTGGCTACGCGCAAGGTCGCCAGCAGGCTCCCGGCCATCCCATCGGTAAAATCGCGACGCAGGACAACCTGATCGTGATGACTCTGGACGAGGGAGTTCTGGGCAAGGCTAAATTGTTCGACCTCGGCGGCCGCACCGTGCGTTTCACACGCGGCGGCACCGGCTATCAGATCGAGACCGCACCTCTCCACTGGGACTCCGAATTCGGCGAGGAGATGAGCGGCTCCGAAGCCTCGCTGCACAAGTTCGCATTTCCCTTTTCCGGCAGGGATTGGGATTCGCTCTCTATCGGCATCACAGGGTCAATCGCGTTCGGCGAACAGCCGCCTGGCGCGGGCCGCGGCGGCCGCGGCGGGCGTGGCGGTGGAGTTTCCGTCGACCGGTTCGCCCAGTTGCAGCGAGCGGGCCGTACCCTCATCAACACCGTGCCGGCGATCTGCGTGTTCTTCAAGCCGCGCATGTCCGGCAAGCGCTATTGGAAGGAGCTCGACGACCGCGCCGTCATCACCTGGAGCCTCACCGAACCAGTGGGCGGCATTCAGGACTTTACATGGGCGCCAACCGTCAACCGCTTCCAGGCAGTGTTGCACAAAAACGGGACCATCGAGATGTCATATCAGGAGGTCGCCGCCAAGGACGCCATCGTGGGCGTCTATCCAATGGTCACGGACGCGCAAAAGGAGGCCGCCGTCGAAATCGACCTGGCGCATGTGAAGCCGCAGGACGGCCCATTTCCGTTGGCGTACGAAGCCTTCCACTACCTGACTTTACCCAATCCGCGCGACCTGAGCTGCACGGTGATCAAAGCTCTGGGCGATAAGTTCGACTTCCTCGTCTACTACTCCGATTTTCGTGTCGACAACCAGGAAGCGGGCACGCCCAGCACTGGCCCGCTCGGCGGCGGCCCATCCGGCGGCGCGGTCACCGGCATCGGCGCGCAGCAGCGCGGCCTCGATGCTTATTGCACGCAGGGCCGATTCCAATGGCAGTTCATTCAGCCGGTTTATATCGGCTCCAACCAGGGACGGGAGCGGCCCCCCGAGGGCATCACCGACAACAACACCCACAACATCGCGCACTACGCGCATGAGATCGGCGAGCGGACGCCCGACGGCAAGATCCTGCCCTACGACTACGCCATGTCGCAGATCGGCCACGAGCTGGGCCATCGCTGGAGCGCCTTCGCTTCGGCCAAGGTGAACAGCGAGACGATTCCGCTCGGCCCGACCCATTGGGCGCGCGGATTGCAGGCGCCGGCGCCGTTTCCGTACCAGCGCCCCACCGAAGCGTCGGCCATGGGCGGCGGTGTCTGGCAGGACAATTTCGACGGCACGTTCACCCAACTCGATGACGACTATTATGTGCCGGCGACCGGTTACTCTTATCTCGACCTCTACCTCATGGGCATGATCGCGCCGTCCGAGGTTCCCGATTTCTTCATCTTGCGCAACCTCGTCCCGGCGGGAACGGACCGCAACGGCCATCCGATCTTCAAAGCCGATCGCACCAAAGTAACCATTGAGGACGTGATCGCCGTTCACGGTCCGCGCCTGCCCGACGTCGATCACGCGCAAAAGCAGTTCAACACCGGGATGGTGGTGGTGGTGGAGCACGGCGCCAAACCAAGCCGCGAGTTGATCGAGCGCACCGAGGCCATCCGCGGGCGCTGGATCGACTACTGGGAGACCGTCACCGGCCACCGCTCATTCATGACCGCGAGTCCGAAATAGCTGCGGCAGATTCGGCCGCCGGGTTATCGTTGAATCTGTGATGCGACGCTGGCGAACCGCTCTACTCATCGGGCTGGCCTTCGTGCTGGCGGTCGCCGGCACGTTCACCTTCGCCTACCGGGCTGGCCGCCGCGCCCACATGCTCCGCTTTGAAAACCAGCCCATCCGTCCGTGGATGTCGGTGCCGTTCATTGCCCACACGCACCACGTTCCGCCCTCCGAACTATTCGCGGCGATCGGCGTGCAGCCGCGCGAACCGCACGACCGCCGGTCCGTGCGCCGCCTGGCGCACGACCTGCGCCGCCCGGTTCCCGAGCTGATGGGCGAGCTCCAGCACGCTCTCGACGCCGAGGTACACAAGCCGGGTGGCGCCGGCAAATGAGCGATCAGCTTCTCGCGTTGGTGTCGCAATACGGCGCACCGGCGCTATTCGGCATTGTCGCGATTGCAGCCATCGGCGCGCCGCTGCCGGTAACGCTGCTGCTGATCGTCGCCGGCTCGATGGTCTCGCAAGGGGCGCTCAATCTGTGGCTGGCAATCGGCGTGGTGAGCGCGGGTTCGGTTCTCGGCGATCAGTGCGGTTACGCCATCGGCCGGTGGGGCGGCCCTGCGCTCGTGGATCGCGTCAGCCGGCTGTTCGGAAAGCGCGCCCGGTTGCAGCCCATGGAACAGAAGATCAGAGCCTGGGGCGGTCCCGGAATCTTTGTGACCCGCTGGCTCATCAGCCCGCTGGGGCCCTGGATCAACCTCGCCAGCGGCACGGCGGCCTATCCATGGCACCGCTTCGTGTTTTGGGATGCGCTCGGCGAAGTGACCGGCGCAGCGCTCTACATCTCGCTCGGCAAGTATTTCAGCGATCGGGTAATCTCTCTCGAAGGCGTCCTGGGAGACCTCACCTGGGCCGTGGCCGCGCTTCTCGCCGCTGTCGTGCTGGGCTACCAACTCTTCGCGTACCTGCGGCGAACAGCTCGTCCTAGCGCAAATATTGACCCACGTTCTCCCGAGTCACAAGCTGAAACGGAATGAGCACCTGCTTCTCGTACGGCTGATGCCGGATGATCTTCACCGCTGTTTCCACGGCAGCGCCTCCCTGCCCTTTGGCATCCTGAAAAACCGTGGCGTCGAGACGCCCGTCCCGCACGGCCTCGAGCGCGTCCGCAATGGCATCGACCCCCACTACCACCATTTTTCCTTTGCGCCCCGCCTGCTCGATTGCGATGAGTGCGCCCATGGCCATCTCGTCGTTCTGCGCGAAAACCGCCTGGATGCGATCGCCGTACGACTGAATCCAGTTTTCCATCAGGTTCATGCCCTTAGCGCGGTCCCACTCGGCCGTCTGCTCGGCCAGCAGGTGCAGGCGGGGATTTTGTGCCAGCACCGCGCGCGCCCCCTGAGCGCGCTTGATCTGCGCCGCCTGTCCCATGAAACCGTGCATCATCACCACGTTCCCTCCCGGGCCTAGGCGCTGCCCAATGTATTCCACGGCCATGCGGCCGGCGTCTTCATCGCGCGATCCAACGAACGCTGTCGGCGGCGTGCGGGTTTCAGAGTTCACGTTGACAATCGGAATACCCGCGGCCAGCGCTTTATCCACCGCGGGAGCGCTGGCTTCCACTTCGCAGGGGTTGAGAATGATGGCATCGACCTTTTGCGCGATGAACGACTCCACCTGCTGCACCTGCCGATCGGCGCTGCGCTCGGCATCGTTTACGATGAGCCGCACCCCAAGTTCCTTTGCCTTCTGGTCCATCGCACGATTCAACATGACGATGAACTCGTTGGACAGGTTCAGCAGCGATACCCCGACCACAGGGCCCGTGGCCGTCCCGGATGAGGAGTGATTCCCGGAGCAGCCGGCAACAACGCACAGTGCGATCGCGAGGGGCGCGACACCGAGGTGAAACCGTTTCATGTTCTTTGTTTGCTCCTGTCGAGCCATACCGCGCCGACGATGATCAGCCCCTTAACCACCTGCTGGTAGTACGAGGAGACGTTGAGCAGGTCGAGGCCGTTGTTGATGATGCCGATGAGCAGGGCACCGAGGATCGCGCCGCCCACCCCGCCCGTGCCGCCGTTAAGGCTGGTGCCACCGATCACCACGGCGGCGATCGCGTCGAGCTCGTAGCCGATGCCCGCGTTCGGCTGGCCGGTGGTGATGCGCGAAGCCAGCACCACACCCGCCAAACCGCCCAGACCGCCGCACAGCGTATACCCGACCATCTTGATGCTGCGCACGTCGAGACCGGAGGCGCGGGCGGCATTCTCGTTTCCGCCGACCGCATATATGTACCGTCCCACGCGCATCTGGCTCAGCAAGATCCAGGAGAGGACCGCGACCACGGCAAAAATCAGGATGGGGACTGGCACGCCGGCCGCGCTGCCTCCGCCGATCCGCGTAAACGACGAAGCCAGGTTGGAAACCGGCATCCCGCCGCTGAGCAGAAGGGCCAGACCGCGCGCCGCCGTCATCATTCCCAGAGTCGCGATGAAGGGAGCCACGCGCCCGCGCGTGACCACAAGGCCGTTAGCCGCACCGCACGCCGCGCCCGCCGCAATCCCGATCAGTACGGGCACGACGGCTGGATACTGGCCGGGGTGAGCGAACGACGCGGCCGCCACTCCGCTGAACGCCACCACCGAACCGAGCGACAAGTCCACGCCCCCGGTGAGAAGCACGTAGGTCACGCCCACCGCCAGAATGCCGTTAATCGAGATCTGCCGCAGCAGGTTCACCAGGTTTGCCAAGTTCAGGAAGTTCGGCCGCAACACCGACAGCGCCGCCATGAGGATCGCGATGGCGATGGCGAGCGTCAGCTCGGCCGGCCATCGCGTGTGCGGTTTGCGATCCACGCGGGGCGGGTGTACGGTCTCAGCCTGGCATTGCATAACGAAGAATCTCATCGGGCGAGGTGGCGGCGGGCACCAGTTCGGCGGCAACACAGCCTTCGCGCATCACCAGGACCCGGTCGCTCAATGCGAGCACTTCCTCCATTTCGGAGGAGATCAACAGAATGGCCTTGCCGGCGCGTGCCAGGCCCGCGATCAGGCCGTGAATTTCCGCTTTCGCACCGACGTCGATACCGCGTGTGGGCTCGTCGAGGATGAGAATCTCTGGATCGGCGAGCAGTGCGCGTGCGATCGCTACCTTCTGCTGGTTGCCGCCGCTGAGCGATTTCACCGGCTGGCCACGGCCCGCGGCGCGGACGTCGAAGCGGATCATCTGCTCGTCAGCGGCCCGCGCCTCCACCCGCCGGCGAATAAACGGTCCCAGGGAAAACCGCCCCAGACTGGAAAGCGTGACATTCTCCTTCACCGACATGTCCGGCACAAAGCCGAACTCGGTGCGGTCTTCCGTCACCATGGCAATACCGTGGGCGAACGCCGCGGCCGGAGAGCGCACCCCAACAGCGCGGCCGTGGACCAGGATCGTTCCGGCCGTCGCGGGAGCCAGCCCGAAGATGGCGGCGCCGATATCGGTGCGCCCGGCGCCCATGAGTCCCGCCAACCCCAACACTTCGCCGCGGCGCAGCGAGAATGAGACATCGTGAAAACGCGGCGGACGGCCGAGCCCGCGCGCTTCCAGAACAATTTCACCGTGGGCGCCGGGGGTGCGGCTGGCCGGGCCGAGCGCGCGGCCCACCATCAGCGGGATGAGCCGGTCCGCATCCAGCTCGGCGGCAGGGCGCGTCGCAACCAGACGGCCGTCGCGCATAACCGTGATGGTGTCGGCGAGGCGAAAAATCTCCGGCATGCGATGGGAGATGTACAGGATGGCGACGCCGCGACGCTTCAAATCGAAAATGATACGCAACAGCAGCTCGGCTTCACGCTCGGAAAGCGCCGAGGTCGGCTCATCCATAATGAGCAGATCGGCGCGGCGCGCCAATGCTTTCGCGATTTCAACCGATTGCTTTTCGGCAACGGTGAGTTCGCGCATGGCCCGCCGCGGATCGATATTCACGCCCAGTTGAGCGAGCACCTCCCGGGCCTGGCGGTCTCGTGCCGCCTTATCGACCCAACCGGGCAGCCAACGCGTGGGCTCCTGGCCCATGAAAATGTTCTCCGCCACACTGAGCTCCGGAAACGGCAGCAGTTCCTGATGGATCATGGCGATGGCCCGGCCGCGAAAATGAAGCCGCCCGGTATCGGCACGTTCCTGCCCGGCGACAATTTTCATCAGCGTCGACTTGCCGGCGCCGTTTTCACCAGTGACCGCGTGGATTTCGCCGGCGTGTACGTTGAGGCTCACCCCGCGCAGCGCCTGAATGCCCCAAAACGATTTCGAGATGTCAATGACCTCGAGAACAGGATCGGGCATTAGTGGCCTCGGGAGGATGCTCGCACTTCCAGATGCGCAGGCAGGCGAAGGGTAGTCGTGGCCGAGTCGCAGCCTTCATGGATCCGGTCGAGCAGAATCTCCGCCGCGCGATACCCGATGTCGTACGCGGGCTGCACCACCGTGGTGATGGATGGCGAAAACAGGTCGTCCACGTTGAGCTCGTCGAAGGTCGCAAAGCCGATGTCTTCAGGAGTGCGCAGACCGCAATCGCGAAACGCGCGCAGCGTGCCCAACGCCGTGGGGCCGTTCGTGGAGAAGACCGCGTCGGGCCTTGGCACGCCGTTCGAAAGGCGCACGCGGCACAGGGCCGCGACATCGGCAGGACGCAGGTTGCCCGTCCAGATCAGTTTCTCGTCTTCGGGAACTCCGGCGCGCTGGAGCGCCTGCCGGTAGCCTTGCAACCGCCGCCGCTCATTTTTCAGCGCTACCGGACCGGTGACCAGAGCGATGCGCCGGTACCCCATTTCGAGGAGATGATTCACGCCCATTTCGGCCGCGTCGAGGTCCTCGACCGAAACCGTATCAACGGGCACGCGGTCCGGTATGCGGTCAAGACAGACCACGGGAATGCCGGCGTCGATGATGAGCGAAATCTGATTGAGCGGAGTGGGCGCGGCGGCAACAACCAGCAGAATGCCCTCTACGCGCTGCGAGCGCAGCAGCGAAAGCAGATCTTTCTGGCGCTCGCCGTCATCGTCCGAATTCACGGCGATCAGCGAGTAGTCGCGTTTGCGCGCGGCCGTTTCGGCGCCGCGAATCACGCGCGGGAAAAACGGAATCGTGAGGTCGGGAACGATGATTCCCAGCGTGCGCGTGCGGCTCGTCTTGAGACTGCGCGCCACGTGGTTCGGATGGTAGTTCAGCTTCCGGATGGCCGCCTGCACCTTCAGCCGCAGCGGTTCGCTGACGTTCACGGAACCCGTGATGACGTGCGACACCGTGCCGACGGAAACGCCGGCCACCTCCGCGACTTTTTTGATACTGGGCATCCCGGTTCCCGAGCAGCAGCCTACAACTTCTTGAGCCTGATGTTCTTCACCTCAATCTTCATCGGTGGACCACGGTGCACCTGGATGCCGATCAGTCCTTCCATCTTACGTCCGGCCGTGTCGTCGTCGATCAGCATGCTCATCAGCCGGCCATTCAAAACCTGCTCGATCGTGTTGCCGCGCGCGATGAGGTGGAGGTTGTTCCAGCCGTCGGCGTGAATGAGCTTCTTGAGTTCTTCCGCGTCGCCCAGCGAACCCACGAGCGCGGGCTTAACGCCTGCGCCAATGTAGGTGAACTGGCCGCGCATCGCCAGGAACCCGCGGCCGCGCTCTTCGTAGATCTGGCCGGTATATTGCTGCTCGCCATCCATGTCGGCCTGGTAGCCTTTCATGGCCCACTTGATGTCGGGCAGCTCGATGCTGCGAAACTGAATGCCGCTGTTGAAGCCTGTGAGCCGAAAATCGAGCCGCAGCTCGAAATCCGACGGACTGCCGCCGCGCCAGATGAGGAAGGTGTTCTGCTTCGGCTGCTTCTCCGTCGTGGTCTGGCCCACGAGGGCGCCGTCTTCCACGCGCCAGAAGCCGGGGTCGCCATCCCATCCGCTCATCGAATGGCCGTCGAAGATGGGCTGGAAGCCGCTCTCCCGGATGGGCGGGATCTGCGGACCGCCGCCCCCGCGTCCGGCCCGGGGCGCCTGCTGCGCCACTGCCAGCGCAGCCACCAAAAGCACGGTCCCGGCTCTGATAACCACACACACCCCCATATCAGGGCCGCGAGCGTGAGCGGGCGGAGTCTCGCAATCTTCCAGAGACCCGGGAGTTACGCCGCTAATTCCGACCATCGCTGCCTCCACTGGCGTGGGCCCTATCGGCCGATTGCACCTTCACCCATTTCCGGTCCGCAGCCGACCGCAGAACAGCATCGGTAACGTAGTCGGTCTCGAGCGCTTCACGGAACGTGGGTGAGGCGCTCTTACCCTCCGCGGCCGCCGCCAGAAAATCGGCCGCCTGGTGGATGAACGTATGCTCGTAACCGATCTGCAGTCCCGGCACCCACCAGTGCTTCATGTAAGGATGGTCGCCGTCGGTAATGTGAATGCTACGCCATCCGCGCGTGTGGCCTTCGTCGCGATGATCGAAGAGCTGCAGCCGGTGTAGATCGTGCAGATCCCAGAACAGGGATGCGTGCTCGCCATTGATCTCGAAGGTATAGAGCGCCTTGTGTCCGCGGGCGTAGCGCGTGGCCTCAAACGTGGCGAGCGAGCCGTTGACAAACCGCGCGAGGAACGCGCTGGCATCGTCGATGCCTACCGGTTCCACTTTGCCGGTGAGGTTGTGCTTGCGGCTCTTGATGAACGTCTCGGTCATGGCCGAAACTTCATCGATCCCGCCGTTCAGCCACAGCGCCGTGTCGATGCAATGGGCGAGCAGGTCGCCAGTGACGCCGCTGCCGGCCACCGCTACATCGAGCCGCCATAGGCCTTCGCCGCCTTGCGGCAGATCGCTGGAGATGGTCCAATCCTGCAGAAACTTCGCGCGGTAGTGGAAGATTTTTCCCAGTCGGCCGTCATCGATCATCTGCTTCGCCAGCGTGACCGCGGGGACGCGCCGGTAGTTGTACCACACCGAGTTCGGCACCCGCGCCGTCTCCACCGCCTGCACCATCGTTTCGGCTTCGGCAGCGTTGCGGCCCAGCGGCTTTTCCGAGAGCACCATTTTGCCCGCCTTGGCGGCTGCCACGGCGATCTCGGCGTGCGTGTCGTTAGGGCTGGCAATGTCGATCACGTCGATTTCGGGCGATTCCACCAGCTTCCGCCAGTCGGTAACAAACGAATCGTAGCCCCACTTTTTCGCGAACGCCTCGGCGCGCGCTGCGTTGCGGGCGCACAGCGTTTTTAGAACGGGCCGATAGGGGAGATCGAAGAAGTGATTCACCTGGGAAAACGCGTTGGAGTGCGTCCGGCCCATGAACCCATAGCCCACCATGCCGATGTTGAGGTTCTTCATGTCAATTCCACCCGTGCGCGTTGCGCACCGCGATCATCACACGCAGCACGTCGTTCCAGGTTTGGGGATCAAGCATCACGGCGTTGGGGAACATGCAGCCGTCCCAGCACATGTGCTCGAGCACGCGCGTAGGCTCGCCGTCGTCGTCCCTCAGCCACGCTCCGGCATCGCGTACGATGTCGAGTTTGCCGTTGGGATCGCGCGGCTGGCAGTGGTGGCCGGTCTTATCGTGCGAGCCCGATCCCTTCACGCTGCCATCGTTCTGCGCCACGTGGAAGTCGATGGTCCAGGGACGCAGCGCGTCCGCCATTTTGCGATAGGCCTCCGCCAGGCCCGGCGCCGCGAAGTCGAAATCCTCCGGCAGCAGCCGGTCCTCGGGTGCGTTGTAGCCGAGCGTGAACAGCATAGTGTGCGCCATGTCGGCCTGGAACCCGAGGGTCTTCGGACGGCCGACCATCTCCAGCAGTTCCACGTTGCGGCGCCAGCTATGCATGCCGCCCCAGCAGATTTCGCCTTCGGCCGCGAGCTTTTCGCCGAAGTCCTCCGCCACGGTGCAGGCGTCGCGGAACGTCTGCGCGATCCGCCGAGTGTTGCCGCCCGGATCTTTCGCCCAATCCGAAGGGCTCGACGCCGAATCGATGCGGATCACACCATAGCTGCGCACGTTGAGATCGCGTAGCTTCTGACCGATGCGGCAAGCCTTCTTCACCTGAGTGACGAAACGGGCACGGTCAGCGTCGTCGCCCATCGCCGATCCGCCGCCGGTGGGCGGCCACACCGGAGCGACCAGCGACCCGGCGCGCAGCCCCTTGGATGCAAGATTCTCCGCGAGCCGCGCGAGATCGTCGTCGGAGGAATCGATATCGGTGTGCGGCAAGGATAGAAACAGATCGACGCCTTCAAACCTCATGCCGTCGACTGCGGCGGCGGCCGTCAGGTTCAGCATGGTGTCGAGGTCGATGGGTGGCTCGGAGTCGCCGCCTTTGCCGACCAAACCCGGCCACATAGCATTGTGGAGAGCCGGGTAGCGGTTCGTTTGGGTATCTGACATGGCCCCTCCTGCTGCTGGCTTTGAAACGATTCAAGCTTGTGGGGTAGCGTATACCACCGGCCTGGATATGTCAACCGTCAGCGCGCCGAGACAAGCACGCCCCAGGGACGTTCCCCCACCTTGATCTTCTTCTCGACCGTGTGCGTAGCCACATCGATGACGGAAACATCGTTAGACGGCCCGTTGGCGGTGAACAGCAGTTTCTCATCCGGAGAAAGCGCCACACCCCACGGCCGGTCGCCCACTTCGAATGACGTCAGAATACTCATGGCCACTGGATCGATGACGAAGAGCTTCTTGCCGCGGCCGGCAGTGACGTAGAGGCGCGAGCCGTCGCGCGACATCGCCTGCCCCATGGGCTTCATGCCGTCGCCGAGCGCGATGGTGTTGGCGACGTCGAGCTTCCCGGTGTCGATGACGCTCAGAGTCGCGTCATTTTCGTTGGTAACGAACGCACGCGAGCCATCCGGCAGGAACGTGACGCTGCGCGGCCGGCGGCCCACTTTGATCGTCTTCACCGCCTGCGCCGTCGCAATATCGATCACGGTCACCGTGCCATCGTGTTCGGAGGTGGCGTAGACGTAGCGCGCGTCCGGTGTCAGGGTTACGCCCTCGGGCTCTTCACCGGTGTGGATGGTATGCAGCACCTGCCCGTGAGTGGGATCGACGAAACTCACGCCCGCGGCGTCCTCATTCGAAATGTACACGGTGCCGTCTTTGCCCACGGCGAACTGCTCCGGATCGGACCCGCCGGGAACCTTGCGCAGCATCTTGTTCTGCGCGATATCGAAGATGCCGATACCGTCGGCGGTGTGATCGGGCGGCGGCAGAGTGCTCTCATCCACACCAGGGGGGGCGAAGGGAGATCCGCTGAGCGCCACCAGGATCCACTTGCCGTCGGCGCTGGAGTGGATGCCGCGCGCGCGCTTGCCGAGCGCCACGGTTTCGACCGCCTCCATGCGGCCCGGATCGATTACGGTGAGATCGCCCGAAGCTTCGTTGCTGATATACACGCGATACTCAGGGCCAGATGAGCCGCAGCCGGCCAGCAGCGCGGCGGAAAGCAAAAGCGCGAGCTTAAGGGAGGTATTCATGGATACGTGAAGTTTACAGTAGCTTTGCCCGACGCGGAAAGGTGTACCTGCTGCTTCAGCTCGCCGAGCTTTTCGTGCCAGGCCGCCACGGTGTAGTCGCCCGGCGGAACGTTGGCGAATGAGAATTCGCCATTCGCGCTCGTGACCGCGAAATACGGGTGTTCCAGCACGCCGATGTAAGCTCGCATCCACGAATGCACGTTGCATTTCACCGGAATCATGACGTCGGCACGCGGGAACTTGTGCTCCAGGTCGGGCGTTCCGGGCGCCTGCTGCTGGTTCCACTCGCGGTTATTCGTGGGCATCGGATGAATGTTGTGCGAGACGTTGTCGCTGTTCTTCACGCCGAGCATTTGCCCGGCCTGGACGCCGATGACACGCGGCACAAACGTGCAGCCGTGCTGATCGAGCACCACCGCCTCGTGCGGCGGTTCGAATCGTTTGCCTTCCAGTCCCGACTGAATGTACACGAATGCGTTCGCCAGCCCGCCGTTCTTGCCTGTGACCACGGTGTCTTCGTACACGGTCTGTGGGCAACCGGCATCGGAGTTCGTGTCGATCTTCCTGGGCTTCACTTTCGCGCCGTGAAATTCAATGCGTCCAGTGATGGCGCCAGCGGTGGCTGGATCCACGTGGAAATACTCTACCGGCTTCGGCTTCTCGGCAACCGGCTGGGTCGGATGACTGCCGCAGCCAGTCAGAACGACGCCCACTGAAACCAAGTGCATCCATCCGCGGCGCGAGCATGACCGAGCGGGGCCCGGACCCCTGACCGTATTCCCGAAGTGTTTGCCTGATACAGCTTGTTTCGGACTGGTCATGCGCGGCCAGTAGGCGCCTGGGGATTGCCGGGGCCGAAGTGCTTGAGCATCACCAGATCTTCGGCGTCGCTGCGATTGACAATGATGACGCCGCTGCGCGCGGCATCGGCTGAAACAAACAGCTCGTCCTTCGTCATCTGCCCGTAGCGGATGAGGCTCGGCGTTTCCACTTCGTGCACGCCTATCGAACCGTGGCCCTGTGTGAGAATCAGACCGTAGGCGGCCGAGTCGCGAATCGTGACCGAGCGGCCCGGAAACACCGTGAGTTCCTTAGCGGAGTAGAAACGCGTCGAGTAGACCACCCACTTCTCGCAGTAACCGGCGCCTTCCATCTCCGCGACCGGTGCCACCGGTTTGGGATCGAACAGGCGATGGGCTTGGAAGTTCGGATCGGTGTTGGCATCCCAGTCCAACATGTCGAGCAGATAGTCGAGATCGTGGTGGTGTTCGGGTGGGACGTCCTTCACCATCAGGTCCCATGGCACCGTCCGCCCTTCCACGAGCGATTGAAACATGGCGAAAACGTCCGAGTTTACCTGGGGCTCGTAAGTCACAAGCGACCCGGGCGCATGGAGGATGCCGGGATCTACCTGCCATCCCGTCCCGGGTTTCAGCTTGTACGCCCGCGAGTGATAAAGAATACCGTTGTCGCCCTGGTTCCAGCGTTCGAGGCAGCGGCGAACGTCCGCGCGCGTCGTACCGGGTTCCAGCCCCATAAAGGTATACGGGAAGTTATTCTCCTTAAAATTGAACTGGGGCGGAAAGTAGTAAGCTTCGGGCTTACCCTTCTGGCCCACGCGGGCGGCAAACGGTTCCGTCTGGTGAAGGTGGTGGGGAATGGGTCCTAAGTTGTCAAAAAACTTACAAAGTAAATTCCAGCCTCCTTCGCGCGCCATAACATCAGCTCCGAGGAAGCTATCGCCGTGTGTTTCGATGGCCTCTTTCAGCAGCACTCGCTTATTCTGGAAGGCGATGTAACTCAGCCCTTCGTCTTCTGCTGTAAGTGGACCGTTGGCCGCTTTCGTGGTCGACGAAAACCAGCGTTCATCGATACCGCCGCGATGTCCTCCCAGGATATAGATGTCGCGCGGATCCAGCTTTAGCCGGCCTCCGGGCATCAGGAAAGAGCGCGGCACCCAACAGGGAGCCAGCCTCACTAACCCCTCTCCTGCCGCCAGCGCGTCGCGGATCAGATTCGATTTCGCCGTGGAACTTCCGGCCGGTTCGGTCTCCATCTGGGGAATCATAACTGTGCACTCAACTCCTTTCGCGAATCATCGCGACAGGCTTCTGTAGCGTACTCGCATCTGGAATTTCCTGTCAAGGGCAGCCCGGGTTTCTGTGCGATTTAGGCTTGACTTCCCATAAAGCCCGCCATATACTTACCGCAATGTTGGAAGCTTGATACGTTTCAAGCGGAGGGGGAACAAATGCGTGCGACTGTGACGTCGCCTCGGGAGTGGAGAATTCTCCTGGATGTCGCCGGAATCGCCGGGCGATTTCGGATCTTACGTGACCTGCCTTTCAAGTCCTGCACCCGCCCCCTGTCCGACACTCACCGTCAATCGGAAGGAATCCCAATCGGCAATTTGGTCCTGGAGGTTCATCGTGGTCACACCGCGAATTGTCGCCGTTGTGTCGTTCCTGCTGCTGGCTTTGTCGCCCGCGGCCAATCCTCAAACCGTAACCGGTTCAATTACCGGCACCGTTGTCGATTCCACAGATGCAGTTGTAGCTGGTGCGGAAGTTCAACTGACGAATGAGATTACTAAGCAGCAGCGCGAGTTTCTAACATCGTCTAATGGCACATTCACATTTGTAGACCTGGTACCCGGCGATTACAATCTCCATGTGACTCATCCAGGCTTTAAGACTTATGTCCAAAACCGGATTACGGTAGGTACCCTGGAGAAAGTGGATATTCACACAGTTCGACTCGATGTCGGTGATGTAAGCTCGTCGGTTGAGGTGCAGGCCGAAGCGGCGCGTGTAGCTACCGACACCTCCGACCACGCAGTGGACGTGAACCTCAAACAGATTGAGGAGACGCCGATCCGCGGCCGAAACTACGAGGCGATCATCAAGGCGCTTCCGGGCGTCATCGATATGGGCACATACGATCAGCGCGGATGGGGAACGAACTCAGCCATTGTAAACGGAGGCCAGGCCGGGCAGGTGCTGGTGACCATGGATGGCATGGCCGCTCAGGATAGCGGTGCACCGAGCCTGAGCACTTACCAGGCGCCCAGCGTAGATGCCATTGCCGAAGTAAAGCTGCTCACCGGCAACTATGCCGCCGAGTATGGCGCCCGAAATGGCGGGCAGATGAACATCACCATTAAAAACGGCACGGGCCAATTCCACGGGACTGCGTACTACTACTATCGCAACGAAGAATTCAATGCCAACGAATTCTTCAACAACCAGCTTGGCGTGGCGAAGCCGAAGTACCGTTACGAAAATCCCGGCGGGACGATCGGCGGGCCGATTCTCATTCCCTGGACCAACTTCAACCGATCGCGCAACAAGCTGTTTTTCTTCTTCTCGCTCGATAAGCTGTGGAACACTCAGAACACCAGCCTCAACAAGTACACCATGCCGACGGCGCTCGAACGGCAGGGGAACTTTTCACAGAGCGTCAACCCTAACGGCTCGCCCATTCTCGTTCGCGATCCGCAGAGCGGGGCGACCTGCTCGAGCACGAGCGCGGCCGGCTGCTTCCCCGGCAACATCATGCCCACGAGCCGGCTGAATCCCATCGGGCAGGCCATGCTCAGCCTATTCCCGCTGCCCAATACGACGGACCCCACCGGGCAGCGGCAGTATAACTTCACCGACGTCCTCAGTAATACGGACCCGCGGCTCGACAAAATCCTGCGCGTCGATTACAACATTTCTGCAAAAGACAACATGTTCGTCCGCTTGCTTCAGGACTATCAGGCCCAATCGGGGTTTGGCGCCATCCTGGGCGCGGGCGGCGACGGATGGGGCCAGTTCCCGCACAGTTATTTCATTCCCTCGGCGGGTTTTGCCATCACCTATGTCCACACCTTCACGCCCAACCTGATCAACGAAGCTACCGCCGGGCAGAACCGCGCGCACCAGCAGAACAAGCCGACCGACCAGACGGCATACAACGCCAGCCTCCTGCCGCTCAAGGTGAATGGAACTACGTATACTTTGCCCAGCATTTTCGGGGCATCGGCGAACTATCTGAACCTGCTGCCGAATATCAATTTCGGCCTGCCCTCGGGCTTTACCGCGCAGTCGGCGCCCACCGCCATCCCCAATCTTCCCTCATTCGGTTTCGACAGCCGGTGGCCCTTCGACGGTACGGATAACCTAGCGACGATCTCCGATAACGTAACGTGGATCAAAGGCAGCCACCGCGTCAAATTCGGCTTTTACTTCGAGCACGATGCGCGCAACGTGAGCGTTTACTCCGTCTACAACACCGCCGGCACTTACTACTTCGGGTCAGACTTAGGCAACCCGGTGGATTCCGGCGACCCGTTCTCCAACGCCCTTCTGGGAAGCCTCTATGGCTACGGCCAGGACAACATCAAGCAGATCAATCGCGCCCGCTACAAGCAGACGGAGCTCTTCGTGCAGGATTCCTGGAAGGTAGCGCGCCGCCTGACGCTTGACCTTGGAATGCGCTTCTCGCGGTTAGGCGCGCTCTATGAAGCGCCGGGCCAGACCGTGGGCGTTTTTCAAGGGTCCAGCTACAGCCCGCAGGCGCAGGGGCAACTGCTGTTCCCCTACTGCTCGGTGTCGGTGGCATCCACTGCCAGTTGCCCCACTGCCAATAAATTCTCCATCAATCCGGTTACCGGACAGACATTCCCCTACGCCCTGCAGGGCACATTCGCACCCGGCAGCTACAACGGTACTCCGTTCTCCGGCATCGTCCAGCAGGCTTCGGGTTCGTCCCCTTACTTCCAGACGCCACCCCTGCAATTCGCGCCCCGAGTCGGCTTCGCTTACGACCTCTTCGGCGATGGCAAGACGGCGATCCGCGGCGGCTTCGGCATCTTCTATGGCCGCGCGTTCGGCGTCGATACCCTGGGGGCCACCGGCGTAGGCATCGGCCCGCTGGCTACGCCGCCGCACTTTCTGGCGCCGATCGTCCTCAACACGACCATCGCCGGCCTCGCGGACGCGCCGCTGGTCTTCACTCCGCAAACCACCGTCGGCGGACCGCTGAGCTACAAGCCGCCGCAAACCATCGAGTGGAGCTTCGGGGTGCAGCGCGACGTCGGCAAAGGTTTCGTTCTCGATGTGGCCTACGTTGCCAACGTGGCACACCACCAGTTCAACCAGGGTCTGATCGACGCGAACGCAGTTGCGCCCCTCACCGATTGGACCCCGACCGCCAGCAGCGGCCAACCCGGGCCGGTCGCCCGCTTCCTCGACCCCACCAGCGCCAACGGCGGGACCGGTGGCTTCTATTCGCCGAACCTGATCCGCGCGCTGGCGGGAGCTTATCCGGGATGGGGCTCGATTCAGCAGTACACCCAGAATGGCGAATCCCACTACGACGCGCTTCAGGTGCAGTTCAACAAGCGCGTCGGCCGCGACTTCCACTTCGGCAGTAACTACACCTGGTCGAAGACGCTCTCTTACTCGCGCGATCAATTCACCTCCGACAAATTGCTGGAGAACATCTCTGCGAATACACGGCCTCACGCAGCCAACATCAACTTCGGCTACACCATCCCCAAAGCCTCCAATCTTTGGAAGAACAAATTCAGCGAGCTGGTGGGCGATGGCTGGAACGTAGAAGGGATCCTCACGTACTACTTCGGCACGGCGCTGACGATCGGCTGCACGCCGGCCAGTAACCCGATCGGCTTCTGGACAGGCACGCCTTCGGCCACTTACTCGGCCACCTCCGGAGCGCTTCCGTTCCGGTGCGAGATGACCGGGCCGCTATGGCTGTCAGGCAATCCAGCGCCAGGCTCGGTCGGTTCGACGGCTTCGCCGGCCCTTTGGTACAAATTCAACCCGGCGAGCTTCTCTCTGCCGCCGGTGAATTCGCTCGGCATCGGCAATACACCGCCCGCCCTGACTTACGGCCCGGGCGTGGAGAACGCCGACATCAGCGTGTTCAAACAGTTCCGGGTCTGGGGTGAGGGCAAGATCCTCGAGCTCCGCCTGCAAGCGTTCAACGCGTTCAACCACTTCAACCCCGGCAACCCCAGCACTTCGCTGACTCTGAACTACAATACCGGCGCGAATACGAACTCGGCTTTCGGAACCATCACCACCGCGGCATTGCCGGCGCGCCACGCGGTGCTCTCGGTCCGCTTCACGTTCTGATCGATCAGCGAAGCGGCACGCGGCCGTTTGCGATATTTTGTTAGCAACGCACTTTTGACGAGGTACACGATGCTACGACCCATGGCAGTCTTGATTGCCCTCTCCGGCCTGCTTTCGATTTCCGGTGCGGACTGGCTGACCGACGGCGGCAATTCGCAGCGCACCGCCTGGCAAAAAGACGAGAAGATCCTCTCGGTGGAGAGCGTTAAGAACATCAAGCTTCTGTGGAAGATCCACCTCGATAACGAGCCCCGGCAGATGCACTCGCTTTTCCCCCCGTTGATCGTGGAGCACGTAAACACGTCCGGCGGCGTAAAGCAGATTGCCATAGACGCCGGCGTCTCCGACAACGTCTATGCCATCGACGTCGAAGCCGGCCAGTTGCTTTGGAAGAAGCACTTCGTCAGCACCTGGACGCCGCCTCCCACGGGCGGACGCGGCGGCGGCATTCTTTGCCCTGGCGGCATCACGGCGACGCCTGTAATCGGGCCGGCCGCCACCTCGGGCAAATACACCATCTACACCGCGTCATGGGACGGCATGCTCCATCAACTGAACGTGGCCGATGGGGAAGACGTCGCGCCGCCAAAGAAGTTCATGCCGCCGAACGGTAAGCCGTATGCGCTCAACCTGTGGCACAACGTCATCTACACGCACACCGCGCAGGGGTGCGGCGGCAACCCGAACATCGTATATTCCTACGACCTGGCCACCGACAAGGTGGGAACGTGGGGCCCATCGGGAGGCGGCATGTGGGGACGCACCGGCCCGGCCATCAGCGACGACGGCACCATGTACACCGGCACCGGCGATGGCCGGTGGGATCCCGAGAACGGCATCTACGGCAACGGCATCATCGGCATCAAGCAGAATCCCGAAACCAAGTCGCTCGAGTTGGACGACTACTACGGGCCATCGAACGCCGAGTGGCTGGTGAAGCGCGACCTCGACATGCAGGTGACGCCCGCCATCTTCCATTACAAGGGCCACGAGTTGATGGTGGACGCCGGCAAGGAATGCCGCATGTACCTCATGGATACGAAATCGATCGGCGGCGACGACCATCGCACGCCGCTCTACCGCAGCCCGCTGATCTGTAACGAGGAGGTGAATTTCGCGTCGGCCGGCATCTGGGGGTCGCTGGCAAGTTGGGAAGATGCGAAGGGCACACGCTGGGTGCTCACCCCTATCTGGGGACCGAAGCACTCGGCTTTCAAAGCGCCGATCGAATACGGCACCGTGAAATACGGCGCAATTGTAGCTTTCAAAGTGGAGGAGAAGGGCGGCAAGTGGCAATTGACGCCAGCCTGGATCTCGCGCGACATGAACCGCGCCGAACCGCCGGTGATCGCCAACGGAGTGGTGTTCGCATACGGCAACGGCGAAGACACCGACCAGGCGTATGCCGACGTCGGCCTCGACGATACCGCCGCCCGCCGCATTCCCGGCTCTACGCATGCCGTGCTGTACGCTCTGGACGCGCAGACCGGAAAGGAACTATGGTCGAGCGGCGACCAGATCACATCGTGGAACCATTGGAGCGGCCTGTCGCTGGCCAACGGCCGCGTCTACATCGCCACCTTCGACAGCAACCTGTACTGCTTCGGAATCAAGAAATAACCGCGCCATGGGGAACTGTTTCAGGCTCACCTGGGGATTTGCTCTGTTTACCGCTGCGGTGCTGCAGCCTGGTTACGGCCAGGCTGAGGATCCGCCGGAGACCGCGCAGGCACTGGAAACGCGCCTGTCGCGACAGCGGCATCTGCTGATCGATTGGGCCGGGCTCACGCGCTACGGCAGTGAGAACGCCGAACTGCGGGCGCCCAAGGCCGGAGAAAATCGCGTGGTGTTTCTGGGCGATCAAATCACCGAATTGTGGAGCGCGGGCGGCGGCAGCTTTTTCCCCGGCAAACCCTATCTCAACCGTGGTATCAAAGACCAGACCACGCCGCAGATGCTGGTGCGCTTCCGCCAGGACGTGATCGCGCTCAAGCCAAAAGTAGTGGTGATCCTCGCCGGATCGAACGATCTCGCGGGCGCCACCGGTCCCGCCACGGAAGGCACGATGGCGGAGAATTTCACGTCGATGGTGGAACTGGCAAAGGTGAACCGTATCCGGGTGGTGCTGGCATCGGTCACACCGGTTTGCGACTGCTTCAAGAACCAGACGGCGCTCCGGCCGCAGGGCAAAATCATCAGCCTGAACGGCTGGATCAAAGATTATGCCGGGCGCAGCGGATCGGTTTATCTCAACTACTACGCGGCGCTGGCGGACGGCCGGAATTTCAAGCAGGAATTGACCAGCGACGGGCTGCTTCCCAATGCGGCCGGCTATGCGGTGATGGCGCCGCTCGCCGAAAAGGCCATTGCCGAGGCGTTGGCCGGAAACGAACAGAAAGGAGTTCAGTGATGCCTAGACTCAGAGCGGCCGCCGCACTCTCATTGGCCGGGGCCTTTTTTTGCGGGGGCAGCGCGCGGGCGCAGTTCGGCAGAGGAGCGCCGGAGTGGATGGCCGATGGCGGAGACGCGCAGCGGTCGCAATGGATTCGCTCCGACCCGAAGATCTCCGTGCAGAGCCTGAGCAAACCCGGATTTGAGATGGTTTGGAAGATCAAGCTCGCCCACGAACCGGGACCGGCGGCGACGCTCGATCGCTACATCGGCTATCGCGGCTTCCGTTCCCTCGCCCTGATGGCGAGTCCTTCGGGCGACCTGACGGGAATCGACACGGACTTGGGGCGGATCGAGTGGAAGCGAAATCTGCCGGTGAGTGCCGCGCGAGGTTCCGCAGTCTGTTCAGCAGGAATGGAGGCGGAGGCGGTGCGGCCGACCAACGCGGCATACCCCGGCGCCCCTGCAGGACGCGGAGGGGGCGGAATGTTCGGGCGCAGCGGTCCGGCCAAGAGCGGTGTAGGAGAGGCGGGTGAAGGCGCGGTGACGATCGCGGAGATCGCGGCCCGTGCCGCGGCGGCGAATCCTACGGCCGGGCGGGGCGGCCGCGCTCCCGGCGCGCCGGGAATGCCTGGTGGTCCGGAATTCCGCCGTATGCCCACCCTGCTCGACGTGCTCGCGAGCGATGGCATGCTGCATTCGATGTACATTTCCAATGGCGAGGAGCCTGCCGCTCCCACGCCGTTTCTACCCGCGGATGCCAAGGCGCACGGGCTGATCGTCGTGAACAATGTGGCTTATGCTGCCACCACCGACGGCTGCGCCGGCGCGCCGAACGGCGTCTGGGCGCTCGATCTGGCATCGAAGCAGGTAGTGCACTGGGAGACTGCGAGCGGCGTGGCGGGACAAGCGGGATTTGCGTTCGGGCCCGACGGCACGGTGTATGCCGCCACCAACTCCGGGGAACTGGTGGCGCTCGATCCCAAGACACTCGAAGTCAAGGCCACCTACCGGGCGGATGGGCAGTCGTTCGCGTCGTCGCCGCTGGTGTTTGAGCACCAGACGAAATCGTGGGTGGCGGCTGCCGGCAAGGATGGGCGCGTGCACCTGGTGGATGCCGCATCGCTCACCGGCGCGGCTTATCCGGCCGCAGCCTCCGGTGATCTGGCAAGCTGGCAGGATGGCGGCGGTACGCGCTGGATCGCGGCGCCGTCCAAAGACGCGATCGCCGCGTGGAAAGTCGCGGACCAGGAAGGTTCGCCGGCGCTGCAGCCTGGCTGGACCTCGCGCGAGATGGCGTCTCCCATGACGCCGGTGGTGATCAACGGCGTAGTATTCGCAGTTTCGAACGCTGCATCACCCGTGCTCTACGCGTTTGACGGATCGAGCGGCCGAGAGCTGTGGAACAGCGGCAAGACCATGTCGGCGCAGATTCACCACGGCGTGCTCTCCGGCAGCGACACTCGACTCTATTTAGGAACGAGCGACGGAACATTCTATGCTTTCGGTTTCCCCATTGAACATTAAAAAAGGGCTCAGGAGTCAGCAGACTGGAGTCAGAATGCCGGCGGCGGCGGTGGCCGGACTGGCGGTGATTCCCCTTCTGTTTGCCGGCGCCGCTTGGGCGCAACTTCCCGAAGGTCCCGGCAAGCCGGAAACGGAGAAGTTGTGCAGCCAGTGCCACGAACTGGCGCGATCGATTTCTCTTCATCAGGATCGCGCGGGATGGGACGCCACGGTTGCCAAGATGGTTGGGCTCGGCGCCAAAGCGAGCGATAGCGAAATCCAGTTGGTCACCCAATACCTGGCAGCTCACTATCCGGCCGACGAAGTGCCGCGCATCCACGTCAATACCGCGCGCGCCATCGAGTTCGAAAGCGGCCTCACCCTGCGGCGGTCGCAGGCCGCGGCGATCGTCGAATACCGAAGTAAGAACGGACCTTTCCACTCGATTGCCGATCTGGAAAAGGTGCCGGGGGTCGATATCGCCAAGATCGAAGCGAAAAAGGATCGTCTGATTTTCGAGGAAAAGCCATGAGATGGTTTATAGCAACGCTAGCCGCAGCGATCGCATCCACGTTGATCTTGGCGCAGCCTCCGGCACAGCCGCCGGCGGGCCAGGCGGCAGGCGCTCCCGCGGCCCCCGGCGGCCCGGGCCGCGGCGGGCGCGGCGGCGGATTCACGCAGCCCGACCCCATCGACTTCGCAGACCACACCGGTTGGAAGCCGATGTTCGACGGCGAAACGCTCAACGGCTGGGATGGAAACAAGAGCATCTGGCACGTGGAGAGTGGCGCCATCGTGGCCGAGTCCACCTGCGAGAAGCCCACGGGCACCACCTACCTCATCTGGCAGGGCGGGCAGCCGGGCGATTTCGAATTGAAAGCCGAGATCCGGGGCGAAGGGCCGGGGATCAATAGCGGCGTTCAATATCGCAGCTTCATCCAGCCGCCGCCGCAGGGCCGGGGTGGTCCGCCCGGAGGATTCGGCGGACGAGGACCGGCGGGTCCTTGCCCGAGCGGCCAGCAGCGCGGCACTCCGGACGCCGCCGGCAACGCCAAGTGGAACTTGGGCGGGCCGCAGTCCGATTTCGATGGCACCAATCGCTACACGGGCCAATACTACGAGGGCGGGACGAACCGCGGCATCGTCGCGTGGCGCGGGCAGATGGTGCGCGCGGAGGAAGGCAAGAAGCCGCGCTTGCTGGCCGTACTGGGCGACCCCGAAGCTCTGGGCGGTTATGTGAAGATCAACAACTGGAACCAGATTCACATCATCGCGCACGGCAACGAAATGATCCACATCATGAACGGTCACGTAATGGCCGTCTTCGTGGATGACGACCCCACCAAGTACCGCAGGGACGGGTATATTGGTCTGCAGATCGAGGGCACCGGAAAGGTCAGTTTTCGGAATCTCTGGATCAAAACCGCACAACCGTGAGTTGGCACGGCCGCCGCGCGTCGAGCATCGAAAACCAGAGCCTGCGCGTCACCGTGCTCCACGAAGGCGGCCACATCGCGGAAATGCTCGATAAGGCGAGCGGCGTGAATCCGCTGTGGACTCCTCCGTGGCCCAGTATCGAGCCGTCCTCGCACGACACCCGAAAGCACCCCGAATACGGCGACAATGTCGAGTCGAAGCTGCTGGCGGGCATCGCGGGACACAACCTGTGCCTCGATATTTTCGGCGGACCTTCGGCTGACGAAGCCGCCGCCGGAATCGGCGTACACGGCGAAGGCTCGGTGGCAGCTTATGAGATAGAAGCGAGCGCCGGCCGATTGAAGATGACCGCGTGCTTTCCGATTGCACAGATCCGCTTCGAGCGTACGATTGAATTATGCCGCCGCACGGTCGAGATCGGCGAGACGGTGGAGAGCCTGGCCGCCTTCGACCGCCCCATCGGATGGACGCAGCACGTTACGCTCGGCCCCCCGTTTCTGGAGTGCGGCATCACCCGGTTCGAAAGCTCCGCCACCCGGTCTAAGACATTCGAATCCGCGTTCGGCGCCAACGATTATCTCGAACCCGGCGCCGAATTCGACTGGCCGGTCGCGCCCGGCGCCGGCGGCGGCTCGGCCGACCTGCGCCGCTTCGGCGATAAACCTTCTTCGAGCGCGTTCACCGCACATCTGATGGATCCCGGGCGCGACGAGGCGTTCTTTACGGCCTTCCATCCGGCGCTCGACCTCACGTTCGGCTACACGTGGAGGCGCTCCGACTTTCCGTGGCTGGGGATCTGGGAAGAGAACCGCAGCCGCCGCCATGCGCCCTGGAACGGCGGGGCCATCGCGCGCGGTATGGAGTTCGGGGTATCGCCCATGCCGGAGACGCGCCGGCAGATGGTCGATCGCGGCACGCTGTTTGGCGTTCCCACGTTCCGGTGGCTTCCCGCCCACGGCCGGCTCGAAGCGCGGTATGCCGCGGGATTTGAGACCGGCACTCGTTGATACAATCGGCGACCATGATCGAAGCGCGCACAATCGTCGTCCCTCCGGGTGTCGATGCCGGCACCGAAATCCCCGTTACTACTGTTCGCGGATCCCGACCCGGCCCCACCCTCGCACTCGTGGCCGGGAATCACGGCTACGAGTATCCGCCTATCCTCGCGCTGCAGCGCCTCCGAGCGCGCATTTCGGCGGAACAGATCGCCGGCGCCGTGATCATGGTGCACGTCGGCAACATGCCGTCGTTCCTTGGCCGGACGGTGTATTTCAGCCCAGTGGACGGCAAGAACCTGAACCGCATGTATCCCGGCCGTCCCGACGGCACGGTTTCGGAGCGCATCGCCCACGCCATCACCACCGAAGTGATCGAGCCCTGCGACTACCTGCTCGACCTGCACTGCGGCGACGGCAACGAATCGTTGCGGCCATATGTGTACCAGACGGTCACAGGTAAGGCCGCGCTGGACGATGCCATCGCACGCCTCGTGCTGGCGTTCGGGATCGATCACATCGTGGTGGATCGCGGCCGGCCCAGCGATCCGGCGCGCTCCGTCTATTGCTCCAACACAGCGATCACCCGCGGCAAACCGGCCGTGACCATCGAGAGCGGCTATCTGGGCAACACCGATGAGGAGTCTGTGGAGCGCATCGTCTCCGGCGTGTTCGGCGTCATGCGCGAACTGGGGGTGACCGCTGCGGGCCCGCCGCCAGTGGAGCGGCCTGTCTATCTCGATCCCGTTGAAGTGCTTTCGAGCCCCGCTACCGGCCTGCTCTATCCGCACGTGGAGCGCGACCAGCAAGTGAGACAGGGGGAACTCGTCGCACACATCACCGATTTCTTCGGCGCGATCACCCACGAAATTCGCGCGCCGTTCGATGGCGTGGTGCTTTACGTGGTTGCCACGCCGCCTATCGTCAAAGGCCAGCCGGTGGGGTGCATCGGGCAACCTTCGGGTGCGACCGCTTCCTTAGGTCGCGGCTCGGATAGGAACGTGCACACTCGTGTCTGAGCCGCGAGAGCAGGGCGGCCGAGCCCACGCCGGCACTCACTCCATCCGCAATGCCCGCATCGGATCGAGCCGGGCCGCCCTGCGCGCCGGAATCACATTAGCCAACAATCCCACCAGCGCCACCAGCAGGATCACACCGCTGTAGATCAACGGATCGCGCGGGCTCACACCGAACAGGAGCTTGTCCAGCAGACCGGCCGCCGCCAACGCGATCGCGAGGCCGAACGCGGAACCCACACCGACCAGCAGCATGCCGCCGCGCAGCACGCCCGCCAGCACTTCGCCCGGGCTCGCGCCTAGCGCCATGCGGATCCCGATCTCCTGCGTGCGCTGCGACACCGTATACGAGATCACACCGTAGATCCCAGCCGCCGAAAGCACCAGAGCCACCAGGGCGAAGACGCCGAACAGCCAGGAATACGCGCGGCGCGCCCAGAGCGACTGGTCGATCTGCTCCGTCATCGTGTGAACGCCGTACATCGACAGATCGGGGTCCATCCGTTCCAGGATTTGCCGAGCCGGGATGGCAAGAGCCTCGGGGTTGGCATAGGCGCGCACGACGACGCTCAAGCTCATCGGAAACGGTAACTGCGTTTCAGGCGTGTAGACAGCGGGACGGTCTTCGCCGTCCAGAGCGTAGTGCTTTTCATTGCGCAGCAGGCCGACCACTTCCCACCAGTCGATCTTAGACTCCGTCTGATACCGGATGCGTTTTCCGATCGGATTAGCTCCCGGCCAGTGCTGATGCGCGAAGGTCTCATTGACCATGACAACCCGATGGCCCTCGTCCAAGCCGTCGCGCGCGCCCAACGGGCGGCCGGCCAGTACCGTCATGCCGATCGCATCGAAATAGCCCGGAGTGACGACCACCTGGAGCACCACCGGTGTCTTCTCGCCGGGCCCGAGCGGGCGGTCGCCTTCCGCCACGAAGAACTGGCCCCAATGACCTCCCAAGGGCGGGTGATTGGCAGCGCCCGCGGCGGCCACGCCGGGCACAGACCGCAACTGATCCAACAGCGATTGATAAAACGCCACGTTCTGCTGCGCCTTGGCGTACTTCTCGTCCGGCAGGTCGACGGAGAACGTGAGAACGTTCTCGGGCCGGAAGCCCGGGTCGAGATGCGTCACCTTATGGAACGCGCTCAGCAGTAGACCGGATGAGATGAGCAGCGCCAGCGCCAGGCCAACCTCGCAGATCACCAGAACATTGAGCGTGGCCCGGCGTGAGCGGGAAATGGAGACGCGCAATGCAGCCTCGTGCAGCGCGGCGCGGATGTCGGAGCGCGAGCCCTGCAACGCCGGACCGAGGCCGAACAGGAGGGCCGAGGCGGCCGTGATCAAGATGCAGAAAACGGCGAAGCGCGCGTCGAGTTGGAAATCGATCCAGCGCGGCACGCTGTCGGGCAGCAGCGCGACGATCGCCTCGAGCCCCAGCCTTCCCAGCAGCACGCCGGAGATTCCGCCTGCGACCGCCAGCACAATGGTTTCAGTGAGCAACTGGCGCACGAGCCGGCCGCGCGAGGCTCCCATGGCCGTGCGAATGGCAATTTCGTGCGCCCGCGACGACGACCGCACCAGCATCAACGCTGCGATGTTGACGCAGGCAATCAGCAGCACCACACTCACCGCGACCAGCAACACTTGGCTGGTGGTTTGAAAGTCTCCCAGGTATCGGGCGCGCAGTGGCGTCAGGACGGGAGAAGTGATGGTTCTGTTTACGTCCTTGCCGGTGGAGGTCACATGGCGGTGAATGCGCAGCAGGTCGGCCGACGCCTGCTCAACGGTTACGCCGCGCTTCAGGCGGCCGATGGCGGCGCCGCCCCAGCCGTTGTGCACTTGGGGGTCGGCCTGCATCGGCACCCAAACCTCGGCACGATCGGGGAAGACGGCTTCGCGGGGCAGCACTCCGATGATCTTGTACGGTTCGTCATCGAGAACGATGGAACGGCCCAGCACGTTCCGGTCGGCGGAGAACAGCCGCTGCCACAAGCCGTAGCCCAGCAGCACCACCTTTTCTCCTTTGGGCCGGTCCTGTTCGGCGGAGAAATTGCGGCCCATGACCAGCTTGAGGCCAAGCACGTCCAGCATGCCACGCGTGACCTGGGCGCCGCGAATGTGCTGGGCTGGTCCGAGTCTCGACAGGTTGAAATCCGGGTTTCGGAAAAACGCCAGCGCGTCAAACGTGGTGTTACCCGCCTGCCATTCGAAGAAGTCCGGATTCGCAATCCCCACGTACTTCAGGTTCCAGCGGGGCGCCGTTTCATTCACATCGATCAGCCGGCCGGAGTCGGGAAACGGCAGCGGCTTCAAAAACAGGCTGTTGAAGGTGCTGAAGATGGCTGCGTTGCCTGCGATTCCCAGGGCAAGCATGCCGATCACCAGAAGGCTGAAGCCTGGCTTCTGGCGGATGCCGCGCAGCGCGATTCGCAGATCGTAGAGCAGAATGCCAAGGTGCGATACCGGCCGCGCGGGCCGTTCGGGAGCAGTCCTGGAGCGCGCCCGCCGCAACGTATCGACCAATGAGGGACTGTCGGTCAGAGGCTCCAGCGCCACGCGCTGCGCTTCGTCATCGGAAACGCCCGTGTCGAGCAGCTCCCGGTAGCGATCTTCCACGTGCTGCGCCAGCTCATCGATGATCTCCGCTTCGCTCGCCCCCTCCAGCTTCAACCCGGCGAGCCGTTCGCGCACGATGCGATTCCAATCAGGCATAGTCGATTCCCGTGATGCGGCGCATAGCTTCGGCAAACCGGCGCCAGCCCTGCCGCTGCTCGGCCAGAACCTTGCGGCCCTGCGCAGTTAGACGATAGTAGCGGCGTCTGCGTTGGCCGGATCTTTCCACCCACTTGCCCTGAATCCAGCCGCGCCCTTCCAGACGGTAGAGCAGCGGATACAGCGACGCCACGTTGAACTTCAGCGTCCCATCGGAACGGGTTTCGATGAGCTTCGAGATGTCGTATCCATGACGGGCGCGGTCTTCGACCAGCGAAAGCACCAGCAGCTCCGCACTGCCTTTTTTGAGCTCGCGGTCGAGGAATGGAATAGACATATATTGCTATAAAGCATATCATTCAAAGTCGGGGATGGGGGATGGGGCAGGGGGAACGGATCCGCGCTTCGCGCGCCGCTACTTGCTGTTACTTTGTTCTCGCGCCGCCCTCGTTGCCAGGTCGTCGCAGCGGTTGTTGTCGGCGTGGTTCGCGTGGCCTTTGGTCCACACCCAGGTGGTTTGGTGGCGGGAGTTTTCTTCGTCGAGCGCCTTCCATAGGTCCTGGTTGATCACCGGCTTTTTGGACGCGGTCATCCAGCCCTTGCGCTTCCAGCCGTGGATCCAGGTGGTGATGCCGTTCTTCAGGTATTCGGAATCGGTCACCACTTCCACCGCGCAATTCTCTTTGAGCGCGCGCAGTCCTTCAATGGCGGCGCGCAACTCCATGCGATTGTTCGTGGTCTGCTGTTCGGATCCCCACAGCTCCTTCTTGTGTTCGTTATATCGCAGGATCGCGGCCCACCCGCCGGGACCGGGATTGCCGAGGCAGGCGCCATCGGTGATGATCTGCACTTTTTTCACGTCGGTCAGGCCACCGCCGCCGGTTGGCCTGCGAAGAATTCGTCTACGAGTTCGAGGATCGCTGCCGGGGCGTGCGCGTGATAAATCCGCGCCCGCAGCTCCGCGCCGTGCCGCACTCCGTGAGTAAAATAGGTCGCGAACTGCTTCATTTTGCCGGCTGTGTCCTTTTCGTCGCGCTCCAGCAGCATGGCGTAATACTGGCGCATCATCTGATAGCGGTCCTGCTGCGTCGGCTGGTCGTATCGGCCCGTCCCAAGGTACTGCTCGATCTGACGGAAGATCCACGGATTCGAGCTGGCGGCGCGTCCAATCATCACCGCATCGCAGCCGGTCTCATCCACCATACGCACCGCATCTTCGGGTGTATTGATATCCCCATTTCCGATTACCGGAATCTTCACTGCGTCCTTCACCTCGGCAATGCGAGTCCAGTCGGCATTGCCGCTGTAGCCCTGTTCGCGCGTCCGGGGATGCAACGCAATGGCCTGGAGGCCGCAGTCTTCGGCGAGGCGTGCCATCTGGACATTCACCAGCTCGCGGTCGTTCCATCCGGCGCGGAACTTCATGGTGAATGGAATGGAAATCGCCTGGCGCACTGCGCGCAGCAGGCGCTCCACCAGCGGCAGGTCGCGCAGCAGCCCGGAGCCGCCATTGCACTTCACTACCTTATTCACGGGGCATCCGAAATTGATGTCGAGGATGTCGAAGCCCAAGTCCTGACAGACACGCGCGGCGTCGGCCATCACGGCCGGGTCGGCGCCAAAAAGCTGCGCCGAAATGGGATGCTCTTCGGGCTCGAAGGCCAGGTATTTCAGAGTTTTGGTGGGCTTGCGAGCACCCTGCGCCGCGCTCACGCCGTGGGAACTGGTGAACTCGGTCATGATCAACCCGCAGCCGTCCAGATTGCGGATGAACCGGCGGAAGACCGTATCGGTGACCCCCGCCATAGGGGCGAGCACGGTAGCCGGCGCAATGCGCACGGGTCCAATCGAGAATTGAGTGGGGAACTGCCGCATGACGTTCGGTTCTTTCATTTTACTGGTTTGGCGAGCGGAAACGGAACTTGGCTCCCGCCCGTCAGAATTGGAGAGGGTGCGGGAATGAAGTCCATAAATGTTCTGCTGCTGGTTTTGGCTGGTGCCTTGGGCGGCGCGGTAGTTATGAGGGTGGTCCGTCCGCGCGCGGCCGCGCCGCCGCCGGTAGAGCAGGCGAACACTCCCTCCCGGGCCGCCGAACCTATATCGACTGCGCCGCTCACACCCACGGCCGCGCCTCAGCCAGAAGCAACTGCTCCCGCTCCAGCCCCCGCAGCGGGAACTCCCGCAGCTCCACCCGAACCGGCCGCCGCTCCGCCGGCCAAGGCTCAGGTAAAAACCGCGAAGCCCGCGCCGGTCAAACACCCGGCACCCAAGATTGTGTATTCGGACGCACGTCCATCTCCGTTCCATAAACAGTCCGTCGCGCCGCCGCTCGAGACCGCGCAGTCCGCGCCCGTTGTGACGCCGGCTCCCGTGGAGCAGGCGGCTCCGCCCACCGCTCAACCGGCCGTTCCTCCAACTCCACCCGCCCGCTCCGAGCCGGAGCCGGAAGCTGCCGCTCCGCCTCCGCCCGCTCCTCTGCCCGTTGCCCACACCGCGACGCTGAACGCCGGAATGTTGATTCCGGTGCGCATGTTGGATGGGCTCTCCTCGGAGCGGGCGCTGCCCGGCGATGCGTTCCTTGCCAGCCTCGACCATGAGCTGGTGGCTAACGGCTTTGTGATTGCCGAACGCGGCGCGCGGGTCGAGGGCCGCGTGGTCTCCGTCGACCGCGGCAACCGCGCGCACGGCGGCGCCGCTCTGGTCGTCGAGCTAACCCGGCTGCACACGTCCGACAATCAGACCGTCGCGATTCAGACCGAGACGTTCGAAAAGCGCTCCCAGCCCAACCACACCACCGATGCCGAGAAAGTCGGCGGCGGCGCGGCGGTCGGCGCGATTATCGGGGCGATCGCCGGTGGCGGGAAGGGCGCAGCCATCGGAGCCGGCGCCGGCGCCGGTGTGGGAGCCGGGGACGTGCTCCTCAGCCGCCAGCCGTCCAGGCTGCCGTCGGAGACGAAGATTACGTTCCGGTTGAAGAACACGCTGACGCTGACCGAGCGGCTCAGTTCAGATCAGGGAGTCGCCCGCTAGCAGAGCGGGGGTAAAGGAGCGAAGGAGGGCGGGGTTTTCCGGACAGGGACGCGCCCTGCTCTGCTCCTTTGCTCCCGGTTGTCCCTGCCCAGTTCGGCACCGGCGTTTTGGAGAGGCTCAATCACTCGAATGGGCGCATCGATTTTGGCCGCGGCAAGGCGGAGGCCGTAATCGGTCAAGGCTTCCCGGAAGGCCGACAAGCGGTCGAGTTCGTCGTTTTGGGCGTCGTTGGAGATTTTAATCTCAATG
>Ga0126381_100000352_pt1 | contig 49668 bp, 46 predicted proteins | sample PanSoiMetPlot_28_FD_96465 | JGI IMG/M metagenome (GOLD analysis project Ga0126381, IMG submission 96465) | Tropical forest soil microbial communities from Panama - MetaG Plot_28 | ecosystem: Environmental > Terrestrial > Soil > Tropical forest > Bulk soil | place: Panama | collected 2016-02-17 | reverse complement strand
GCGACGCATGCGCAGGCAGGCGTGATCACGCAGATCGTCGATGCGCTCCGGCCGCTTTCGCCCACGTAAATAATCGGGGCTGCCAACCACCACGAAAGAGAACGGCGGCGTTAGTCGCACGGCCACCATATCGGGCGAGATGAACTGGCCGAGCCGGATGCCGGCGTCAAATCCTTCGGCAGCGATATCGATCGGGTCCGGGCTTGCGGCGATCTCCACCTCGATCTCGGGATAGGCTTGGCAGAAGGATGCGATCAGCGGATCCAGCAGGGTCGGCACCACCGCGCGCGGCACCGTGAGGCGCAACAGCCCGGCCGGCCGCTGTCCGAGGTCTCGAGCGACCTCGCTTGCGGCGACGAGCTCCTCGAAGGCGGGCTTCGCGCGTGAGAAGAAGCGTTCGCCGGCTTCGGTGAGGCCGACGCTGCGCGTCGTGCGGATGAAGAGCGCTGCGCCGACGCGCGCCTCGAGTGCGCGTACCGCCTGGCTGATCGCCGACGGGGTCACCCCGAGCTCCGCGGCCGCTCTACGAAAGCTGCGGTGCTGGGCAACACTCAGGAACGCCTCCACGCCGTCGAGCGCGCCCTGCCTGACTGTGAAGTTCTGCTTCATAGCCTGTTGACGTTATCGCGGATAGTCGCTCGCGGGAAGCGGTCGTATGTCTGGGACAGGACCCAAAGCCTTAGAGAAACGCTGTGACCGATGTGCTAGATGGTGTGCGCGACCATTATCGCGCGACCGGCCTGACCGAGCGGCTGAAGACGGCGCTAGCTGCCCTTGGACCGGAAGATCAGCAACTCACGTCCCAGCAACTGGCCGCCCTCGACCAGTTTCACACCCGCGGGCTCGCTGCTACCGCCGAGCTTGGCAAGTTGGCCGGAGTCACCGCCGGCATGTCGGTTTTGGACGTCGGCTCGGGCGTCGGCGGGCCGGCGCGCTTTCTGGCCGCGACCCGTGGCTGCCAAGTTACCGGCGTCGACCTCAGCGAGCCATTCGTCGATGCCGCGCGCTATCTGACCGAGCGTACGGGACAGAGCGGACAGGTGTCGTTTGAGACCGCCAGCGCGCTCGAGCTTCCGTTTGATGCCGGCCGTTTCGACGTCGTGTTGCTGCAGCATGTGGCGATGAACATCTCCGACCGGACGCGGCTTTATCACGAGATCCGCCGCGTGCTGAAGTCGGGCGGCATGTTTGCAATCTTCGACGTCGTGCTGAACGACGGCGAGCCGCACTATCCCGTCCTTTGGGCGCGAACGCCGGCGACGAGCTTTCTCTTAACAGCCGCCGCAACACGCGCGGCGATCGAGCCGGCCGGTTTCCGCACACTGGCATGGCAAGACGACACCGAGGTCGCCAAGGCCTGGATCGCCCAGCTGCGCGCGTCAGGGCCACCGCCTTCGCCAAATCTCGGCGTGGTGATGGGACCAGATTTCGCGCAGCTCTCCGCCAACTTGGGACGAAACCTCATGGAAGGCCGGCTCGGCATCCTGACAGCGGTGTTCGAGGCCGCATCAATTAACACTTGATGGGAATCCAAATGTCGGCAGGTACCCGTCCACTTCGCACCGAGGGCGCCATGACTGTCCCGACGTCTCGATCACCGGGCGCCGCAATTCGGGCAGCCGCCCCCACCGCGCACCCCGCTGCGGCGCCGCGCCAAGCCTGGCTGATCGTCGCCCTCTTGTTCTTGTTCATGGTGATCAACTTCGCCGACAAGGCGGTCATCGGCATCGCCGCGTTGCCGATCATGGACGAGCTGCTTCTCAGCCCGCGCGAGTTCGGCCTGCTCGGCTCGAGCTTTTTCCTGCTGTTTGCAGTCTCGGCGGTCGTCACCGGCTTTATCGTCAACCGGGTCGAGACGCGCTGGGCGCTGTTGGTCATGGGGCTCGTCTGGGCCTTGACCCAGTTCCCGATGCTCGGGAGCGTCGGCTTTGCGACGATCATCGCCGCGCGCATCGCACTCGGTGCCGGCGAGGGGCCGGCTTATCCCGTGGCATTGCACTCGGCCTACAAATGGTTTCCGAACGAGGTGCGTACCTTGCCCACCGCCATCGTAGCGCAGGGCGCCGGCATCGGCATCATGGTGGCGCTGCCGCTGCTCAACTGGGTCATCGTCCGTTATTCCTGGCATTGGGCATTCGGCGTGCTCGGTATCGCCGGCCTCGTCTGGACGGCGGCGTGGTTCGCGCTCGGCCGCGAAGGTCCCCTGACGGCAGCCGCCGCTGTTGCCGCCGGGGCAACGACGACGGCGTCGGCGCCCGAACGGATCGCCTACGGACAGCTGTTGCTCAGCCCGACGATTCTGGCCTGCTGGTGCGCCAATTTCGGTGCCTACTGGGGCTTGTCGCAGGCGCTGTCGTGGCAAGGAGCGTTTCTGATCAAGGGGCTCGGCCTCTCGCAGAGCTCAATCGGCCTGTTGGGCGCGCTGCCGGCCGGCGCCGCCGTCGTTGTCGTCATCGCCGCCGGCTGGTATTCGCAGCGCCTGCTGGCGCGCGGCGTGTCGAGCCGGGTGGCGCGCGGCATGCTTGGCGCCGGCTGCGTCACGCTCGGCGGCATAGCATTGGCGGTCATGCCGTACGTGCCGGGCATATCCGCCAAGATCGCGCTGACGACGATCGGCATCGCGGTGCCCTCGGTCATCCACGTGATCAGCCATACCGTCGTCAGCGAACTGACGCCGGTCGCGCAGCGCGGCGCGTTGCTCGCGATCGGCACCGCGATTGGCACCTCGGCCGGGCTCCTTGCGCCCTACATCATGGGCAGCGTTGTCGAGATGGCGGCGACGCCGCTCGCCGGCTTCAATACCGGCTTCATGATCTGCGGCCTTATCATGCTTGTGGGCGGCCTGATCGGCATGGCGTTGATCCGGCCCGAGCGCGACGCGCTGCGCTGGACGAACCCGATCGCGGTTGCGGCAGCCGGCCCGGCGTGAGCAATCGCGCGGCGCTCGGTGTCGGTCCCGGCGCACGAACGGACGGCGGTGATCGCAGGTGTCGGCGTCGGGTGGATCGCGCAGATCATCTGCTCCGACGACCTCGCTTCGGGACAGCTGGTGAGCTCCGATCTTGGCGGATGGTTTCCGCCGGGCGACGAGCACCACGTGCTGTCTCCGAGCAACCGGAGCCTCTCGCCCAAAGTACGGGCGTTCGTCGATTTCCTGGTGAGCGCATGGGCGTGCAGCCGCAATGCTTGGTCTCAGCAGCACAGGCCGTCAGAAGGTCTGTCAATTGGATGCTCAGGGCGCCCTATGCGAGCCACGGTTTTTGACGCGCCGAGTTCGGCCGCGCGGCCTCCTGCTCGATACCGCTAGCGAGATCACACCACCGCTGAGAGGCTCAACTAAGGCGTAGCGCGGTGGCGCTGACGGTCTTTTTACGCCGCTGAACGGACAGTGGTGCTTTGTGGCGGATGCTGAAAATCGATCGATTGATGTCGATAGTCGTTGAAGTCGAGCAAATCTCGAATCGCCGAAATTCGCCTTGTACATCAAGAGCGGAAAATTCTGACGGATCGGGGAGTCGGTGCTTGACCATACGCGGAACAAATTTATGGCGCTATATCAATGAGTTAAGACTGATCAAAACATTAGAGTGGGAGTAGGGGCGACCGACGGAGCTTACAGCCTTCCAATCGCTCTCCTGATGCATGTCGAACCAGTATTTCTTCATGAGGTCGGGACTCGTCAGCGCCGACCATAATTGCTCGGGCGTCGTGCGGTTGTAGGTGACGTATACGAACGTCGTGCTGGCGGCGTCAGTCATGGTTTTCTCCTTCGAGGTCCCTTCTGAGTTCCGAGAGCGTGCTCAAGCGTGGCCGCTCGAACTTGCCAATCCAGCGCTCGGCCATGTCGTTGATCGGTACGGGATTGATGAAATGAAGCTTCTCTCGTCCCTGCCGCTTCCACGATACGAGATTTGCCTCTTGCAGAATTGACAGATGCTTCGCTACCGCTTGCCGCGACATGTCGAGGCCCCGACACAGCTCTCCTAATGTCTGGCTATTCTTCGCGTGCAGCCGGTCCAGCAGTTGACGGCGGCTCGCGTCCGCCAAGGCCCGGAAGACGGCGTCGTCATTCATCGCTACGATATGCAACCATTTGGTTGCCTATCAAGATGACCGACCCGTAAACTCGGAAGCCGCGCAGCGGCCCTAAAATTGGCGGTATTATGCTGTAGGCTTCCCCAGTGCTCGTGGAAGATGGGCCTATGGCGAGCACGGGGCAAACCCTCAAGCGTCTACAATCAAAAGGAGAGTTCCCGCTGCAGATCCGCTGCAGATGCAGCGGCGACTAAATCATCAGACAATTATTGATTGTAGTCGGCGGGAGCGAGCGATGGTGGGTGCTCGGGCCGGGGCGCGCCGGGTCTTCACCAAGCGTTAAGCGCCGTCTCGCAGAGTGCGCGAAGCGGAAATCGCAATCGGAGCGGGCGTTTTGGTCGGCTGGGCGCTGCGTTGGGCGTTGCTGTGCTGCGGTATCGTCCTTCTCGCTGCCGGACTGCTCGACCGCGGTGTGGCGCTTTTGCCGACTGGTGCTAGACCATCTGAGCCGAAGCCGCAAAACTCCGTGCCGGTCCCGTACGCGGCCGGCCCCGCATCCAACACGATCGTCTATCGGGCGAATGCGCTGGGCCACGTCGTTCTCGATACCGCAGTCAACGGTGCTCCGGTCCGCATGCTGGTCGACACCGGCGCCAGCCTGGTGACACTCACCCCGGCCGATGCCCGGGCCGCCGGCATCGATCCCGCTAGGCTCGTCTTCAACAGACACGTCAGCACCGCCAACGGTGCTGTCCCCATGGCGTCGGCAACGTTGCGCGAAGTCCGTATCGGCCAGCTGTCGGTTTACGACGTGCCGGCAGCCGTGCTGCAAAACCTCGACGTCTCGCTGCTGGGCATGAGCTTCCTTGGCCGGCTGCAGAGCTACGAGATGCGGGACGGCAAGCTCACGATAACTTGGTAGGTACTGGTTCCGATCGACAGGCGCGAGCTGAGGTTCGAGCGCCGAGGTTTCCGAGGCCGCGGAACGGATTTGCCGGCAGGTTGCTGTTGGGACTGAGAGGCCGAGCGGATAGGATAGCCCGGCGGGCCGCAGGGCTCAGTAACCTTCGCGCTCCATTCGCTTGCGCAGCAGTTTGCGGTAGCGGCGCACCGCTTCGGCCTTTTCGCGCGCCCGGCGCTCCGAAGGCTTCTCGTAATTGCGGCGCAGCTTCATTTCCCGGAACACCCCTTCGCGTTGCATTTTCTTTTTCAAGGCTCTGAGCGCTTGGTCAACATTATTGTCGCGAACGAGGACTTGCACGGTGGCTCTTCTCCATAGTGAGCAGCGCGGGTAAGGCGGGTCGCGGCGGCGGTCCGTCTGGAGCAAAATCTAGCATTTGGAAGGGCCGCTGTGAAGGCATGCGACGGCGCTTTACCCCGGTCCTATGCCGTAACATATTGGAGGCATGGCTCTGTTGAAGATCGCCCGGATGGGGCATCCAGTCCTGCGCGGCGTTGCCTCTCCCGTCGAAGACCCAGGCGCGCCCTGGGTCGCCCGCCTCGTCGAGGACATGATCGAGACGATGGAGGACGCCGGAGGTACCGGCCTCGCCGCTCCGCAGGTGCATCAGCCCTATCGGATCGTCGTGTTTCGGGTCTCGGGGGGGCGTCTCACCGAATTGCCGGGCGACGTCGCGCAAGACCTGACAGCGCTGATCAACCCAGTGGTCGAGACGATCGGGCCCGAGCGGGCGTTCGGGTGGGAAGGCTGCTTGTCGGTTCCCGGACTTCGAGGGGTCGTGCCGCGCCACTTGCGTGTCCGTTACACCGGAACCGGTCTTGACGGTGAGGTCATCGAACGCGAAGTCGAGGGTTTTCACGCCCGCGTCGTCCAGCACGAATGCGACCATCTCGATGGCGTACTCTACCCGCAGCGCATGACGGACCATCGGCTGCTGGTGTTTGTCGAGGAACTCCAGCGCCACCCGATCGATCTGGCCGCCTTTCTCGCCGAAAAGCGAACGGCATGAAGAGCCCGCTCGCCGAGAGCCAGCGCGGGGCGCTGATCGAGGCGATGCTACCGGACGTGCCGTTCGACGGCTGGTCCCGCGCGGCGCTGCGCGCGGCGGCCCGCCGTATCGGCGTGCCGGCGGCGGAAGCGCTGGCCCTTTTCCCGCATGGGCCGGCCGATTTCGCGGCTTGTTTCAGCCGTTGGGCGGATCGCCGGATGCTCGATCGGCTGGGCAGCTTGCCGCTCGACCAACTGCGGGTGCCGGTGCGCATCGCGCTCGCAGTCAACATCCGTTTGGAAATTGTCGAACCCTGGCGTGAGGCCGTGCGCCGGGCGCTGACGATTTTGTCACTGCCGCAGAACGCGCCGCTGGCGATGCGCCTGTTGTACGAGACGGTCGACGGCATTTGGTACGCCGCCGGAGACAGTGCGACCGATTTCAGCTTTTACAGCAAGCGCGCCACGCTTGCGGGGATTTACGCGGCAACCCTTCTCTACTGGCTCGGGGACCGCTCGCCGGGGTTTTCCGATACCCGCGCCTTCCTCGATCGCCGGCTCGCCGGTGTGGCGCGGCTCGGCGACGCGCGTCACCGCCTCCAGACGGCGCTCGACCGGCTGCCCAACCCTCTGCGGCTGCTGCGTCCGTTGCGCTGAACTGGGAAACGGACCGCTTTCTCCTTTGTCCTTCGGCTGCTAGCATTGATAGGTTAACGAGAGCGCCTCCCGCATCGGCGGGAGGGGCGCCCGAGCCGCGGGAGAGAAACGTAATGACAGCAACCGAAATCGGCGCGACCAGCTTTGCGGATGTCGACCAGCGCTCGCAATTGCGGCGCGCGGTGATCGCCAGTACGATCGGCACGACGATCGCCTGTATATGATCGGCGCCTCTTTTAGCGGGTTGTTCGGCTTCTTTTATCTCTGGCTCCTCGGCACGGCTCGCCCGGCCTGATTTTCCTCGCCATTGCGCTGTCGCTGCTGCCGATCATGACATTGTACGGCCCGCAAGCGGCACTGATCGCCAAGTCCTTTGAGCCGCGCCTGCGCTACAGCGGGGCCGGGCTCGGCTATCAGCTCGCCTCGATCATCGCCGGAGGTCCCGCGCCCTTCATCGCCGCGGCGTTGTTCGCCGCTTTTCACTCGGGCTACGCGATCGCCTTCTATATTCTCGGCTGCGGGGTGATCAGCATCATTGCTGCGTTGCTGCTGAAGGACCACACCAACAAGAACATCGACGAGCTCGACGTAAGCCCACTCTAAGTGCGGAAATTTGGGCGTCCCGAAGCGTCGGATAGGCTCTGCGGCGGATTTTCGAGGCATCAGCCGGTCGCACTCGGCTGAGGAGCCTCCTCCTTTGGTGCCTCGTTGGCTACGTTCTTACCGCGGTCCTCTGATATCCGGTTCTCAACCCGGCTCTGCAGCGTGCTCAGAAGGGATGGCACGAGCCGTTCGGCAAACCCTCCAAGAAAGCCGACGAGCACGATGCATTTCCAGCTCTCAACCGAGAGCTCCGACATCGGCGACGTCAAGACCTTGACGATGCCCTCACCAAGCACCGTACCGTTTATGATGAACAAAATTGTCGCTCCGGCAACAAACCCAGTCAACACACGCAATGCGCCCATAACATAGTTCATGACCGACTGGGCAAACGGCTTCAGATCCAGGTCCTGAACTCGCAACGCGATCGAAAACACGGCCCCGGTCGCTCCGGCAGCTGCGCCGATGAGATACGGCATCCATATGCTGCCGGGCGACAAGTGCTCTGTTTGATACAACATCCATAGCCCGACCGCCGGGGCGAGCCCAACTAGCAGACACGCAACCAAGTAACGCACCCGGTTTTCGTTGGTGAGCCGCTCCTCGGCAAGCGTCAGACCGGTGTCGAGAATCTGTCGGGCTTCGGTTGCCTTGCCTTGCAGGGCGAGATGGATCGCTTCTGCAATTTGATGATCGTAGAAGCCGCCCGACCTGAGCGAGCGCCTTTCACTGAAAATCCAACGCGCCATCTGGCTCGTCAGAAAACGCAGCCGGCAGAGTTTCTGGGATATCGCCGCATAGTCGGCGCGCTGCTCTCTTTCTCGTTCGCGGCAATCGGCGAAGTTGACGTTGACGCCCTGTCGGGTGCGATAAATCTTGTAATCTTCGCCCGACAGGTAGACCTGCCGTATCGTGTGGCCCAGCTTGTCCATCCTACCGAGCACAATTCGCGGCAGCAGTGACGACGTGTTGGAGAACAACCCGTGGCATTTTGGGCAGGCTTCGGCTCGTAGCTCTGAGACTATCTTCGCTCCCGCCGGTCCCACCGGAGTTTCCTGTTCATTCATCTTTCGATACCATTCGGCGACGAAGGTACAGGAACCGAAGCCACAGGACTTCTCTCGCTGATCCTTTGCGGGATCGGTTCCGTTTGTGCCCGTCGGCGGTGACTGTACGTCTAACTGGACGACCTTATCCTCGGACATGGCAATCTCCCATGTTTGGCTCGTGTAGAAGTGGAGCCATCATGGGCGCAGGAGCGCGTGCACGGGTGTGACCCGCTTCACATCTTCTTTGATTCTTTCGCTCGGGTGGATGGGGTTCGATCCCACTCTGCAGGATAAAACCTATTTTGCGTCGCAAGGCCCGAGATAGCGGCCGGTTATACGGCCGGGGGTGTCGACCGGTTGACCGTTGAGACCGGGAACCCGAGCCGTCAGTGTCCCCTCCATCGTATCGCCGGCGTAGCGCGCCGACCCGGCGGAACGGATCGCTCCGCGGGGCGAGTTGCAGGTCATTGCCCATGTCACGAGGCCACCCTTTCGGTCCACTCGGTCGAGACTGCATTGCCCCTCGGCCGGGATCGGGTTGGCGGAATCGATGCACGCGGTGAGTGTCATCGGAGTAATCTCGCCCGCCGGCTTCTGAACTCCGGACGGCGACTGGGCGCCGCTCGGAAGCTGCATTTGTGTCGTAAATTGCCACTTCCCGGCTCTGATCTCGTCGGCCGCTTGCGAGGCGACGGACATCGTGCTGGCAACGCACGCGGCCAGCAGAGTACCTCCCACGGCTTTGCTCATCGTTTCGACCCTTCTTGATCTTCCTGTAGGCGAACAAGCATCGCGCAATCGCATTCCAGGGGCCGCGAAGACGCTCTGGCAAATCATGTCATCGAGCCGTAGCCTGCGCGAATGTTCACCGGCATCATCACGGATCTCGGCCACATAAAGCGGTTACGCCGCCGTGATCTCGTCGATCTGACGATCGTGACCGCGTTCGACACCTCGGCAATTCCACTCGGGGCTTCGATCGCATGTTCCGGGGTCTGCCTGACGGTGATCGTTGCCGCGGAGGGAGAATTCTCGGTCCAGGCCTCGGCGGAGACGCTGGCGTGCACGACGATCGCCGACTGGCAGGAGGGAACACCCGTGAACCTCGAAAAATCCTTGCGCGTCGGTGACGAACTTGGCGGACACCTCGTTGCTGGCCATGTTGACGGCATCGCTCGCATCGTTGAGCGGCGGCCCGAGGCCGAGTCCGTTCGTTTCGCTTTCGAGGCGCCCGCTAGCCTGCAGAAATTCATTGCCCCAAAGGGCTCGGTCGCCCTCGATGGGGTGAGCCTCACCGTCAATGAAATTTCGGGAAATCGCTTCGGTGTGAACATCATTCCGCATACGCTGGGCTGCACCAACTTTGGTTCAGCATCACCCGGCCAGCGGATGAACCTCGAAATCGATCTGATTGCGCGCTACGTCGCCCGGCTTCTCGACGCTCGCGCGGAGGGCATGCCATGACCCGAACCCGCCATATATTGCTCGTCGAGGCGCCCTATTACGCGCACATTGCCGAGCATTTGCGAAAAGGAGCAGAACGGGCGCTTGCAGAGGCAGGCGCGACCCACGAGGTCATCGTGGTGCCGGGAGCATTCGAAATACCGGCGGCGATCGGAATGGTCGCTCGGTCCACCGATCGTTTTGACGGGTTCGTCGCGCTCGGATGCGTGATCAGGGGCGAAACGACGCATTATGATCATATCTGCGCCGAGAGTGCGCGCGGGCTACAGGATTTGGCGGTACGTGAAGGGCTCGCCATTGGATACGGCATTCTAACTGTGGAGAACGAAGCACAAGCTTTGGCCCGTGCTTCGGCGGACCGCAGAGACAAGGGCGGCGAAGCGGTGCGCGCTTGCCTGGCGCTAGTGGATCTGTGGCGCCGTCTCGCCGAGGAGGAGAATGGATACGTCGACAGAGCCGCCGCTCGGCAATCTGCAGCGCGAACCGCCTGAACCCGGCGCCGACAGTCCGCGGTTTGGCGGCCGGCGGCGCAGCGTGGCTCGGCTCGCCGCGGTGCAGGCTCTTTACCAGCTGGAGCTAAACCGAGGGGTGGATCCGGAGGCGGTCGTCCGCGAGTTCGCCCGGCATCGGCTTGGCCAAGAGATCGACGGCGATCGCTACGGGGACGCGGATCCTGCACTGTTCTCCGGCATTGTCCGGGGTGTCGCAACCCATCTCGACCGGCTCGACGCCTCTATCTCCGAGGTGCTGACCGAGGAATGGCCGTTATCGCGTCTGGATGCGGTGCTGCGCGCAATCCTCCGGGCCGGCGTTTATGAACTGGTGCACCGGCACGATGTTCCGCCACGCGTCTCGATCAGCGAATATACGACAATTGCCCACGCTTTCTTCTCCGGTAAAGAGCCCGGCCTTGCGAACGGCGTACTCGACAAACTGGGTCGCACCCTGCGACCTTCCGAGATGTAGCGCTGATGTCGATGGAGGCGCTCGGAGAATTCGAGCGGATCCGGCGTTTCTTCGCGCCGCTCGCGGGTCCCGGCGGGTTAGGACTGGTCGACGATGCCGGGCTGATCGATTGCGCAGCCGGGCGGCGTCTCGTCATAACCGCCGACGCAATCGTTGCCGGGGTGCATTACCTGCCGGACGATCCGCCGGATCTGGTCGCGCGCAAGTTGCTTCGCGTCAATCTATCGGACCTTGCGGCGATGGGGGCGCGGCCTCTTCACTACGTTCTGACGACAGCCCTTCCGGCCGAGCTCGGGCCGGAATGGCTCGCCCGCTTTGCCGATGGACTGGCCGAAGATCAAGCTCGCTTTGGCATCGATCTGCTGGGCGGTGACTCGGTCGGTACGCATGGTTCGGCGGTCCTGTCGCTGACCGCGATCGGCGAGGTCGCAGCAGGCCAAGAAATCCGGCGCAGCGGCGCCGAACTGGGCGATCTCGTATGGGTGTCGGGGACGATCGGCGATGCGGCCCTTGGGCTCGATTTGTTGCGCGGCTCTCATCCGGATCTCCCTCCGCAGGATCGCGACTACCTGGTCCGCCGCTTCCGGGTGCCTGACCCGCGCACCGAATTAGGTCCCCGATTGATTGGCGTCGCCCGGGCGATGATCGACGTTTCCGACGGCCTCCTTGCCGATCTGGGTCACATCTGCGAGACCTCGCAGGCGGCGGCTGTCATCGAGGTGGGGCAGTTGCCGCTGTCGTCCGCGGCTCGCCGCATAGTCGAGAGGGATCCCAATCTCCTCCCCCGACTGGCAGCCGCGGGGGACGATTATGAACTGTTGTTCGCCGCCCCGGCGGGTGCAACCGCGGCCATTACCGCCCTATCCTCACTCCTTGACCTCCCGGTTACCAGAATTGGTAGGATTGAGGAGGGAACAGGCGCTCGTCTCGTCGATGATGGCGGCCGGCCGATCCCGCTGCAGGCGACGGGCTATCGCCATTTCTGACCAGCGGTGGAGTGACAGGCAGACCACAGATGGTTGCTTAGCGGCCACTATTCTGGCATGTTCCGGCACTGACCTGCTTCCGCAGCGCCGGCATGTTGAGGGCAGGCGTTTTTATTTCTGGGGACTTTCCGGATGCCTTCCGTATACTTTCTGGTAATCGCGTGCGGCCTGTTGGCCTTGGCCTATGGTTGGTTTACCAGCCGCCAAGTGCTGACGGCCAGTGCCGGGTCTACCCGGATGCAGGAAATCTCGGGCGCGGTGCAAGTTGGCGCCCGAGCCTACCTCAACCGTCAATATCGAACGATTGCGGTCGTCGGCGTCGTTGTGCTGATCGTGCTCGGTCTTACTCTCGGGGTGCGGGTTGCGATCGGTTATCTGATCGGGGCGGTACTGTCCGCAGCGGCCGGCTATATCGGGATGAACGTTTCGGTACGCGCCAACGTGAGGACCGCACAAGCCGCGCGGAGCGGTCTCAAAGCTGGGCTTACGATAGCGTTCAAGGCCGGAGCGGTTACCGGGCTGCTGGTGGTTGGGCTCGGCCTGCTCGGCGTCGGAATCTACTATTTCATCCTGCGAGCGACTGCATCGGGAGACGATCTGCGCCCGGTGCTCGAGGCTATGATCGGGCTGAGCTTCGGGGCGTCGCTGATCTCGATCTTCGCGCGGCTTGGCGGCGGTATCTTCACCAAAGGAGCCGATGTCGGCGCTGACCTGGTCGGCAAGGTCGAGGCAGGGATTCCGGAAGACGATCCGCGCAATCCTGCCGTTATTGCCGACAACGTCGGCGATAACGTCGGCGATTGCGCCGGTATGGCTGCCGACTTGTTCGAAACCTACGCGGTGACGATCGTCGCGACGATGCTGCTCGCCGCGATCTTCTTCGCGCCGCCGCTCCGCGACAAGCTGCTCGTGCTGCCGCTGGCAATTGGCGCGGTGTGCATCGCAACCTCTGTTATCGGCACCTTCTTCGTTCGGATCGGAGCCGATAACGGCATCATGAGGGCCCTCTATAAGGGGCTGATCGCTACCGGTCTTCTGTCTATCGTCGCGATTGCCCTCTTGATTTACTTCATGCTCGGATTCTCCGACGGATTGCCGATGAGCACCGGCAGCTCGGTTACCGGAGCGGGATTGTGGCTCTGCGCAATCATCGGTCTGGCGGTTACCGGTTTCATCGTGTGGATCACCGAGTACTACACCGGGACCGATTATCGACCGGTGCGCAGCATCGCGCGCAGCTCGACCACGGGCCACGGCACCAATGTCATCCAGGGCCTCGCTATTTCGATGGAGGCGACGGCGCTGCCCGTCATCGTCATTTGTTTCGGGATCATCGCGTCCTACCTGGTTGCCGGTCTGTTCGGCATCGGGATTGCCGCGACGACGATGTTGGCGCTGGCCGGGATGATCGTCGCCCTCGACGCTTATGGACCGGTCACCGACAATGCCGGCGGCATCGCTGAAATGGCCGATCTGCCGCGGGAGGTGCGCCGCACGACCGACGCGCTCGATGCCGTCGGCAACACTACCAAGGCCGTGACCAAGGGATATGCGATCGGCTCGGCCGGGCTCGCATCACTCGTGCTGTTTGCCGCCTACACAGAGGATCTAAGACACTACTTCCCCAATCTAGATGTGCGGTTCAACCTTCAGGACCCGTACGTGGTGATCGGCTTATTCATTGGCGGATTGTTGCCCTACCTATTCGGTTCTATGGGCATGACTGCCGTTGGCCGGGCGGCGGCGGCGGTTGTCATCGAGGTGCGCCGTCAGTTTCGCGAGATTCCCGGCATTATGCAGGGTAACGCCAAACCCGATTACGGGCTTGCGGTCGACATGCTGACGCGTGCGGCAATCCGCGAGATGATCGTGCCGTCTCTGCTTCCCGTACTGGCGCCGATCGTCCTCTGGATAGTGATTTCGATCATCGCCGGGCGGGCAGCAGCCTTCAGCGCACTCGGCGCGATGCTGCTCGGAACCATTGTCACCGGGATCTTCGTCGCGATTTCAATGACCTCAGGCGGTGGGGCTTGGGACAATGCCAAGAAATACATCGAAGAGGGCCATCACGGCGGTAAGGGGTCAGAGCCGCACAAAGCGGCGGTGACCGGAGATACAGTCGGCGACCCCTACAAGGACACCGCCGGTCCCGCTGTCAATCCAATGATCAAGATCACTAACATTGTCGCCCTTTTGCTCCTCGCGGTCCTTGCGAAATGGGCGGGCTGACCCGGACGGCAATGGTCAGTTCGCCCTGTTGTCATTCGGCTTGGGACCCTGGCTGCCACCCCCGGTGCTACCTCCGCCGCCGCTACTGGCGTTGAATTTTCCGAGGTTGCCGATCAGCTGCTCGAGAAACGATAGCTCGCGTCCCGGCGCCGGGGTGGCCCGGGCGACCGGCGTGATCTGCTTCCCATCCTCCAAAACTTTGTGATCCACTGCCTTGACAACACCCTGGTCGTCGAAATTCACGATATAGACTTGCTGGTCGAGCACATCCGGGTCGAAGAAGGCGGTCTGAGAGGTGCGCCGGCTGATGTAGTACCAGGACTTGTCGTTATTGAAGACACTGACGCTCGACGGCGTGCCGAGTATTTTGGCAACCTCGTCCTTGGTTGTGCTGCCGGCATGAATCTCGGCGAACTTGTCTGGGTTGGGCAGGTTGCCGCGCTGCTCCACGGCTGGAGCGCAGCTCGCGACTAGACCCGCAGCAGAAACGGCACCGAGAAGAAAAAGCGACCGTCGCAAAGAGGAATCGGACATGGGATCACGCAATCGGCGTTCTGTTGAAACTGATCAGGACGGCGCCCACTTTTAAAGCGAACAGGTTTAACCGCGACCAGTTGGTTGTCAATGTCCGCGGTGTTTGTGGGCGGCTGCGGTGTTTCCTTTCTCCGGGCGAAATTCGGTGCGAGAGGCTGCGGATATCGCGTTCCGGCGCGTCGTGGAGCAGGCCCGTCAACCGATCTTCTTCTCGGAATATGGCGTACCCGACACGCTCGACGGGCGTTTTGAGCTGATTTGCCTCCATGCGTTTCTGTATTTTCATCGGCTCAAGGCCGAACGGCCGCAGGCGAGCAGCTTCTGCCAAAGCCTTTTCAACCGCATGTTCGCCGATTTCGACCGATCGCTGCGCGAAATGGGGGTTGGTGACCTCAGCGTCGGCAAGCACGTGAAGCGGATGGCTCGGGCCTTTTACGGCCGCATCCTCTCCTATGAAGCCGGCCTCACCGCAGATCACGCAACTCTCGCTGCGGCGCTCGCTCGGAACCTCTTCGGCACCGTTGGTGGGGCGCCGCACGCTGCCGGTGCAATGGAGGTCTACGTGCGCCATGCGGCTAAAGCATTGCACAGCCAGCCTGCCGCCGATCTTCTCGCCGGGCGGGTATGGTTCGAGGCTCCCCCCGGGCGGCGCCAAACGCGCCCCGCTCGATGACCCTGAGAGGCGAAATGAGCGCGATGGTGCCGGAATTCTCTCGCCAGGTTGCGCTCGCCCAACTGGGCGCGGGACCGTTCCGACAGCGAATCGAAGCGACTGCGGAAGAAAGGCAAAAGCTTTCGCGTCGGTTCGGCCTGATAGCCCTGGATCGCCTCGTTGCAGAGGTGGTGCTTCGCCGGCAAAGTCCAGAGGTGGTCCTCCTGGAGGCCGAATTCTCAGCGGATTTCGAGCAGTGCTGCACGGTAAGCCTCGAACCGCTCCGCGGAACGGTTTCCGACTGCTTCTCGCTGATCTACGGTCCTCCTGCCGGCGGCGAAACGGACATCGCGTTCAGCGAAGACGAGCCGGTGTACGAGCCCGTGAAAGGCAGCATGATCGACATCGGAGAGGCGGTGGCGCAGGAGCTCTCGCTGACCCTGCCGCTTTTTCCCCGCCATCCCGACGCGACAATCGATCAGGCGGCGGTGGCGGAACCGTTAAAGGGTGCGTTCTCTGTATTGGCTCGTTTGAGCGAGGAGCCAGAATGTTGAGATCATTCCTTAAGGCTTCGGGCCACTCGGCTAGGGCCATTTTGGGAGGTTGCATCATAGTTGCCGCAGCTTCTGTTTTTGGCTAATTACGCTGCTCCGGTGCAGCCTCACCCCTAACATCCGAGCTTTCTATGGCCGTTCCCAAGAAGAAAACTTCGCCATCGCGGCGCAATATGCGGCGATCGCATCATGCGCTGAAGCCGGCCGCTTATGCCGAGTGCCCTAATTGCGGTGAGTTGCGGCGTCCGCATCACCTGTGCGCATCCTGCGGGTACTATGACGGGCGGGAAGTGACCAAGATCGCGTCGGAGGCCAGCTGACGACAATACTGGGGCCAGAGGCACGCAAGGTGAACGGCGGCATCACGATCGCCCTCGACGCGATGGGCGGCGACCGTGCCCCGGGGATGGTCGTCAAGGGGGCCGAGATAGCATTGCAGCGGCATCCGGAGATACATTTCCTGCTATTCGGGGCGGAACAAAAGGTGTGTCCGCTTCTCGCTAAGGTCCCCCGCCTCGCCAGCGCGGTAACGCTGCATCACACCGACGAAGTGGTGGCCGATGATGCAAGGCCGTCGCTGGCCCTGCGAACAGGGCGGCAATCGAGCATGCGATTGGCAATTGAAGCAGTCGCCGAAGGACGGGCGGACGGGGTGGTTTCGGCCGGGAATACCGGCGCATTGATGGCGCTTGCCAAATTTGTGCTCAAGATGCTGCCGGGCATCGACCGTCCGGCAATCGCGTCGTTTTTTCCCACACGCCGCGGCGAAAGCGTGATGCTTGACCTTGGCGCCAATGTCGAATGCGACGAGGAGAACCTCGTTCAATTCGCTCTGATGGGCGATGTATTTGCCCGGACGGTTCTCGGTCTGGCGGAGCCGACAGTCGGACTGCTGAATGTCGGTTCCGAAGACATGAAGGGGAACGATGCGGTGCGCGGCGCAAGCGCGCAGCTGCGGGGCAGCGTTTCACCTGTCCACTTTTACGGCTTTATAGAGGGAGACGATATCGCGGCAGGTACCGTCGATGTCGTCGTCACCGACGGATTCACCGGCAACGTCGCAGTCAAGACGGCGGAGGGAACCGCCAAGCTATTCAGCGAGTTTCTCGAGGCGGCCTTCCGCCACTCGCTGTCGGCGCGGATAGGCTATCTTTTCGCCCGCCGCGCGCTCAAAAAGCTTCGCATGCGCAGCGATCCGCGCCGGTACAACGGCGCGATATTTCTCGGCTTGGGAGGAATTGCGGTCAAGAGCCATGGCTCGACCGACGCGTTCGGTTTTGCCAATGCCATTGGGGTCGCCGTCGATATGAAGCTGAACGGCGTTCTCGATAAGATACGCATAGAGCTGGCGCGCCTCAGCCAGGCACCCTTCGCCCCGGAACCCGCGCTATAAGCGCCTGGTAATGAATTTGCGAGCCCAGGTTGTCGGTTGCGGCGCCTATTTGCCCGACCGAATCATTACGAATCGCGAGTTGGCCGAGCGCCTGGACACCTCCGATGAATGGATTCGTCAGCGCACTGGGATCGGCGAACGTCGGGTCGCCGCTCCTGGCGAGCTGACCTCCGATCTGGCCTATCATGCGGCGCAGACTGCGCTGGCGAAGGCAGGGATGAGCGGCAGCGATCTCGATCTGCTCGTCCTGGCAACTGCCACGCCTGACAACACCTTTCCTGCGACTGCCGCCAAGGTCCAGGGCCGGCTCGGGATGGCGCGAGGCGCAGCCTTCGACGTCCAGGCGGTATGCGCGGGGTTTATATTTGCCCTTTCGGTTGCCGACAACGCTTTGCGGCTCGGTCAGGCCCAGACCGCGATTGTGATCGGGGCAGAAACGTTCTCTCGCATCCTTGACTGGGAGGATCGCGGCACCTGCGTGCTTTTTGGCGATGGGGCGGGTGCCCTGGTGCTGAAGGCCGTGTCCGCGACGTCGCCTGGCAGGCGGTTTATTCTCTCTAACCATCTCCATTCGGATGGCCGGCAATACGATATCCTCTATGTCGATGGCGGTCCATCGTCGACGGGAGCTGCGGGTCTCTTGCGGATGCAAGGCCGCGAGGTCTTCCGACAGGCGGTTCAGCACCTGAGTGAGGTGATCGACGAGACCCTTCAGGCCAATCGTCTCAGCGCAGCGGATATCGATTGGCTGGTGCCGCACCAGGCCAACAGCCGGATCATCGATGCTATGGGGCGAAAGCTCGGCTTGTCCGAGAACAAGATCGTCATGACAATCGAACGGCATGCCAACACCTCGGCCGCATCGATTCCTCTCGCCCTCGAGGCGGCGGTCGACGACGGACGGATCAAACCCGGGCATCTTGTCTTGATGGAGGCGCTCGGGGGCGGGCTCAGCTGGGGAGCGAGCCTGGTGCGCTGGTAGCACCAAAGTGGATCAAAGCTCAAAGCTTTGGAATTTGACGTGATTTTTTCGCGGGTTTAACCTTCCGCAAAACACGTGGGAGGACTGCATGGGTGGAGAAACCATTACTCGCGCCAGGCTCAGCGAAGCGGTCTATCAGGAGGTCGGCTTGTCGCGTAACGAGTCAGCCGAGCTCGTCGAGTCGGTGATCGCCGAGATTTCCGGTGCGCTCGAGCGAGGCGAAATGGTCAAGATCTCTTCATTCGGCAGCTTTGCCGTCCGACAAAAGGGACAGCGCGTCGGCCGCAATCCCAAAACCGGTCAGGAAGTACCGATAAGCCCGCGCCGCGTTCTGGTCTTCCGCGCCTCGCATGCGCTCAAGGATCAGATCAACCATGGTCTGGCGCATCCCATAGACAGCAAGAAGGCGAGGAGGGTAGCGGCGGCCAAAGTGTAACCGGCTTGAGGACATGCGGGCCCGTTGCAGGGCTTTGGGCCGAGTATTATGATCGATCTTGTTTGCGGGGCCCGCCCGGTCGGAGCGTAGCGCAGCCTGGTAGCGCATCAGCATGGGGTGCTGAGGGTCGTGAGTTCGAATCTCACCGCTCCGACCATCCTCCCGCCTTCCCGGCCGGCCAGACCGCGACGTGGAGAGGAAGAGATGAGCGCTCCCGAGCCCAACCTCGAGCCCTGGCAGTGGCCTGAGGAACATTGGCGCAAGCTTGTCAACCGCGTCCGCGCCGGGCGTAAGTTGCGCCCTCCCGAGTGGCCGGGCGGTGCGCGGTGCGCCGTCGCCTTGTCCTTCGACAGCGATCACGAGACGAGCGATCTTCGTGACGGTGGCAAGTCGATCGGCCGGCTGGCGTGGGGCCAATACGGCAATCGGGTGGGCGTGCCGCGGATTTTGCAGCTCCTGGAAAAGCACGGTGTTACGGCGAGCTTCTATGTCCCTGCCGTCACCGCGCTGCTCCACCCCGACGAGCAGCGCCAAGTCGTGGCTGAGGGGCATGAAATCGGCATTCACGGGTGGATTCACGAGCTGAACTCTGCATTGCCGCCGGAGGCCGAACGGGATCTGATGAACCGGTCGGCCGATACCCTCGAGAAGGTCACCGGCATAAGGCCGGTCGGCCTGCGCACCCCGTCCTGGGATTTCAGCCGGCACACGCTCGAGATCGAGAAGGAAATGGGTCTCGTCTACGATTCCTCCCTGATGAGTGACGAAGACTGCTACGAGCTCCTGCTCGACGGCGAGCCGACCGGGGTCGTCGAGTTTCCCGTCGAATGGGTCCGCGACGACGCCGTTTATTTCATGATGAATCGGTTTCAGTCGCTCCGCCCCTATACGCCGCCGAACGACGTGCTCGATATTTTCCGGCGGGAATTCGACGCTGCTTACGACGAGGGCGGAGTCTTTCAGCTCACGATGCATCCGCACATCATCGGTTATCGTTCGCGCATTTGGATCCTCGACGAGATCATCCGACACGCAAAATCGCGCCAGAGCGTCTGGTTCGGGACTCATGCCGAGGTCGTCGACTGGGCCAAGAACCACGCCGCCTGACACGGCGTCGGAAGCCCAGCCGCCTGCGAGGCGATGCGGCTATGTTGCGCTGATCGGGGCGCCGAATTCCGGTAAGTCGACTCTGCTCAACCGGCTCGTCGGCCACAAGCTGGCGATCGTCACGCCGAAAGCACAGACGACGCGCACCCGATTGCTCGGGATCGCAATTCAGGGCGCGACGCAGGTCATCTATGTGGATACGCCGGGGATTTTTGCGCCGCGACGCCGGCTTGACCGGGCGATGGTAGCGGCGGCGTGGTCGGGTGCGGCGGATGCCGACGAAACCGTGTTGCTGATCGACACTTCTCGGGGGGTCGATGACAACACCCGCCGCATCCTCGACGCTCTGAACGAGCGCGGCCGCCGATCGATCCTGGCGTTGAACAAGATTGATCTGGTCCGCCGCGAAAGCCTGCTGGGCCTTGCCGACGCGCTCTCGCGCCAAGGTCGTTTCGAGCCCATATTGATGATTTCCGGTCTCAAGGGCGACGGCGTGGACGATCTGAAACGGCATCTGGCCGTGAGCTTACCGCTGGGGCCTTGGCTCTTTCCGGAGGACCAGCTCTCGAACGCTCCCGAGCGGTTGATTGCAGCCGAAGTGACGCGCGAGCAAGTCTTTCTGCAATTGCGTGACGAGATCCCGTACGCCTCTACGGTCGAGACTGAGCAGTGGGAAGAAAAGCCGGACGGCAGCGTTCGGATCGAGCAGGTGATTTACGTACAGCGCCCGGGACAGCGCGCGATTGCGCTGGGTGAAGGTGGGCGACGCATAAAGGCCATCGGCAGCCGCGCCCGAGCCGAGCTCGAACATGTCTTCGGGCGCCGCGTGCACCTGTTCGTGTTCCTCAAGGTCCGCCGCGGCTGGACAGAGGATCGCGAGCGATTCGAGGCGCTCGGGCTCGATTACAACGCCTGATGGAGTGGCGTGACATTGGGTTTGTTGTGGCTGTTCGCCGCCATGGCGAAGGCGGGGTCATCGTCGAACTGCTGACGCGCGAGCACGGGCGGCACGCTGGCCTGGTGCGCGGTGGTCAATCACCGAAGACCCGGGCGGTGCTGCAGCCCGGGAACGAGGTCGCGGCGGTCTGGCGCGGGCGTCTCAGCGAGCATCTCGGCACGATTGTCTGCGAATTAGTGCGGTCGCACGCTGCCGGAATGCTCGACGATCCCGACCGTTTGGCCGCCTTGATGGCGGCGGCGGCGCTCGTTACGGCGGCTTTGCCGGAGCGTGAGCCGTCTCCCGACGTTTTCGCCTCCTTCAGTGGGCTCGTCCTGGCCCTCGATTCGGCAGCCGACTGGCCGGCGCGTTATGTCCGGTGGGAGCTGGACTTGCTCGCGGCGCTGGGGTTCGGTCTGGATCTCAGCCGCGGCGCGGTCTCAGGAAGCACGACCGATCTCGCCTATGTTTCACCCCGGACCGGGCACGCGGTATCGCGCGCGGCCGGTCTTCCCTATCACGATAAGCTATTGGTTCTACCAAATTTCTTATTGCACGCTGAGCCAGCCGACCCGCGTCAGATTACACTCGGCTTGGCCTTGACCGAGCATTTCCTGGTTCATCACGTATTCAGGCCGCAGTCCCGGACCCTTCCCGCGGCACGCGCGCGGCTGGCCGAACGCATGCGCCGCGCGGCAATGGTTGCTACGATGCATGATTAGCGTTTGGACCGCTGTCCCGCGAGAAGCGGGAATCCGGATTTCCAGCGATTATTCCTTACCCTTACCCGCGCGGAGGTGAGGGCTGTTGTTGTGAGGTACTTCTAATGGCCGTCGCCACCCTTGCCGGCGAGATCCGCAACGTCGATTTCGCCGATGCGCTCGGGGAGCGCTATCTGTCCTACGCGCTGTCGACGATCATGTCGCGCTCCCTGCCGGATGTGCGCGATGGCCTCAAACCGGTGCATCGGCGAATTGTGCACGCGATGCGTCAGCTTCGCCTCGATCCTGCGTCGGGATACAAGAAATGTGCCCGGGTGGTTGGGGACGTCATCGGCAAATTCCACCCGCACGGCGAGCTGGCGGTGTATGACGCGCTGGTCCGCCTGGCGCAGGATTTTTCGCAGCGCTATCCGCTGGTCGACGGGCAAGGAAATTTCGGCAATCTCGACGGGGACAACGCGGCGGCGATGCGCTATACGGAGAGCCGCCTCTCCGCCGTCGCGCAAGCGATGCTCGAGGGGATCGACGAGGATGCCGTCGATTTCCGAGCGACCTATGACGGCGAGGACAGCGAGCCCGTCGTTCTTCCCGCGCGTTTTCCGAACCTGCTCGCCAATGGCGCGTCGGGCATTGCCGTCGGAATGGCGACCAGCGTACCGCCGCATAATGTCGGCGAACTCTGCGCCGCACTCCTGCATTTGATCGAAAAGCCCGCCTGCGCGGTCGGCGAGCTCCATACCCATGTTCTCGGACCTGATTTCCCAACCGGCGGCGTCTTGGTCGAACCGCCGGAAAGCATTCGGCAAGGGTATGAGACCGGGCGCGGCAGCTTCCGGCTGCGCGCCCGCTGGACCACGGAGACGCTGGGGCACGGCCTCTACCAGATCGTCGTCTCCGAGGTGCCGTTTCAGGTGCAGAAAAGCCGGCTGGTCGAAAAGATCGCGGCATTGCTCGACGAAAAGAAGCTACCGCTCCTTGCCGATGTACGGGATGAGTCGACCGACGAGGTCCGCCTCGTGCTCGAGCCGAAGACCCGCAACGTCGAGGCGGAGATGCTGATGGAGCAGCTCTTCCGCTTGACAGAGTTGGAGGTGCGGGTGCCGCTCAACCTCAATGTCCTCGATCCGCTCGGCGTCCCGCGGGTGATGAACTTGAAGGAGGCGCTGCAGGCCTTCCTCGATCACCGCCGGGTAATGCTGCAGCGGCGCAGCCGCCACCGCCTCGCGGCAGTTGCCCGCCGCATGGAGATCCTGCGCGGCCAGATCATCGTCTATGTGAACCTCGACGAGGTGATCCGCATCATCCGCGAAGGCGACGACCCCAAAGCCGAGATGATCGCCCGCTGGGAGCTGACCGACCTACAGGCCGAGGCCATCCTCAACCTGCGGCTGCGCGCATTGCGACGGCTCGAGGAAATCGAAATCCGCAAGGAGCTGGACCGGCTTTCGGCCGAAGAGGCAAAGCTCACCGCGCTGCTGGCGAGCGAGAAGAGGCAGTGGAGGACGATTGCCGCGGAGGTGAAAGCGACGGCGGCCGAATTCGGCGGGGAGACGCCTGTGGGGCGCCGTCGTACTGAGATCGCCGGGGCTCCGGAGCCGATCGAGATCCCCGCCGGCGCACTGGTGGAACGCGAGCCGGTTACGGTGCTGTGCTCGGCCAAGGGGTGGATCCGGACGGTTAAGGGACACAGCGTCCCGGCGGCAGAGCAGAAATACAAGGAAGGCGATGCGCCGCGCTTTGCGGTCAACGCCGAGACGACAGATCGGCTGATCGTGTTCGGGAGCAACGGGCGGTTTTATACGATCGGCGTCGATCGGCTCCCCGGCGGTCGCGGCCATGGCGAACCGCTGCGCCTGATGATCGACTTGCCGAACGAACACGGCATTGTCGCGATGTTCCCATATCGGTCGGGCATGGAGCTGTTGGTCGTCGCCGACGACGGACGAGGCTTTGTCGTTGACGGCGAGGAGGCGGTTGCGCAGACCCGGGCGGGCAAACAGGTGCTGACGCCCGGCGAGGGCTCGGTCGCCCGGGCCTGCCTGCAGGCGGAAATCGGCGATGCGGTCGCGTTTGTCGGCGACAACCGCAAGATGCTGATCGTAAGCCTAGACGACATCCCGTTGATGACGCGCGGCCGCGGTGTCATCTTGCAGCGCTACAAATCGGGGGGGCTGGCCGATTGCAAGGTATTCCGCCTCGCCGACGGCTTATCATGGCGCCAACGCGAGAACCGTATCCGCACCGAGACCAACCTCGCCCCCTGGTGCGGCTCCCGCGGCGCGGCGGGACGGCTCGCCCCAACCGGCTTTCCCCGTTCTAACCGCTTCGGCTGAGGATCGCTCGCTAGCGATGCAATGTTTGCGGTGGCCACTCGCCTGAGCCCGCGAGGAAATTGCCGTGAAAATCGAAGAGGATGTGATGCGGCATCCCGGCTCGCGCGTGTCCCGTGAGCGTCGCGGCATCGAGCGTCAACAAGAACGAGGTGCTTTTTCGCGCATCGAGCACTACCGACAGAACGATATCCCTCATCTTCCGCCGGGCCGTGGGGGCGGCAACAAAGACGGGCTCGCCAGGATGGCATCCCGGCTCTTCCCAAACGCAAGTTTCACGCGTTGTGACATCGGCCTTGGCCAGCCGGCTTGAGAAATCGGCCCACCCTTGTCGCTCGTGCCCCGAACGAAACGGTACGACCGGCCGGACGACCCCCGAGTAATTGATGCAGCAGCTCGATCGGAACCTCAGCAAGCGGTCGTACCGAGGGCGGCCCGTCCCCTCGCGAGCTTAATTCAAAGCGTACTAGGCGGCCGGACGTGCTCGCCACCTCCTCGGCCCGCAGGCGGTCGAGATAGAGTTCTTGCCTGATCCGCGCGTCGGGAAAGGTAATGATGTCGAGAACTATCGCTGGGAGCCCGATCGAGGAGCGCGGTTCCATGTGATCGACAAGGCGAGCAGTCGGCTGGTGCGCACGGCGACTGCGGCTCGCTGCTTTGCGTTTCATCACGTGAACGCTTTCGAAGAGGACGATCGGCTCGTCATGAACGGCCGGCCCGAAAAGCGTAGCCGCAGCGGATCGACGATCAGCGGGAACTCGGCGAGAATGAGATAGCGCTCGATCATCCCGAAGCTGTACATGTAAGCGGGGCTGGTCAACCGGCAATTCGGCGGCGGGGTCCTGCCCGCCGGTGTCAATCGCGAAGCGGAAAATGCGATAAAGGCTGCGGTGCCCGAATTTCACGACATAGCTGTACGGGCATCGCCGCGCGACATCGTAAATGCGGGCGGGCGGAGGTCACCTGACCGTCGGGCCGCGCGTCGAAGCCGAATACGCGCTGTGTTTCCAGCGTTTCGGGATCGAAGATGACCGGTATCGTGGTTTCGGTCAGCGCCACGATTTTGCCGTCGAGCGCTTGGACGCTGACGTTGCCGTTGTCGATGAGCTTCGGCGGAAAGAACAGTGCTTTCAGGCGGCCAAGCAGGCCGGAGCAGGGGTCGGTCGCGAATTCGCGATAGGCGATCCCGCCTTCGCTGATTGCCCCAAATCGGCCCGCTCTCCGCCGAATCGACAACTGTGAACCGCAGAAGAAACCTGCAGCAAACAAATAGGGCGGATTTAGCGTAGAGGCCGGGCGAGAAATCCTGCGGCACCGATTCACTTATCTTCCCTAGAGAAAGCCGTGTCCATCCTTCCGCCGCACGAGCCTGAGATCGTTGGTAAGGCACTGCATCTGCTTGGGAAGTTCGCGGCAACGCAGCCATGGGTCCCGGCGCTCGACGGGGCAGCGAGAGCGGAAGTTGCCTGTAATCATCGATTTGGATACTTGTCCAGCCTCGCAGCGTAATCCGCCACCCCATTTTGAGGTGGCGGGTTACGCCTACGGCTAACTCGCCCGGTCCAGATCGACCGCCGCGGTGTTGGCACCGCACAGTAGCACCGCGACGCGCTCGCCGCGCGCGGGGCGATAGGCGCCCGCGAGAAGTGCGGCCAGCGCCGTGGCGCCGCCAGGTTCGGCGGCCACCCGCAACACCTCCCACAACGCGCGCTGAGCGCTCCGGATCGCCTCGTCGGAAACCAGCACGGAGCGCTCGACAAAACGCCGGGCGATCGGGAACATCAATTCGCCGACGCGGCGCGGCGCCAGCGAGTCGGCGGCGATGCTGCCAGCTGGTGCGTCGACCGGGCGGCCCGCGGCCAGCGCGTCGTGCAATGTCGGTGCAAGTTCCGGCTCGACCGCGACAATGCGGATGCGGGCGGCATACCACGCGGCAATGCCGCCGATGAGCCCGCCGCCGCCTACGGCGGCGAGCAGCGTGTCGATTTCCGGCGCATCTTTCTCGATCTCGATCCCGACCGTGCCCTGGCCGATCATCGTCTCGGGTTGGTCGTACGCGTGAATGTCGAGAGCCCCGGTGCGAGCGACGAAGTCCTCGCTCGCCGCCAAGGCATCGGCGTAGCGGTCGCCGACAACGACAAGCTCGGCGCCGTAGCCCCGAATGCGCTCCATCTTTGCCGGTGATGTGATGCACGGCACAAAGATTGTGGCGCGAATGCCGAGCCGCATCGCCGCATAGGCAACCGCGGCGCCGTGATTGCCGCCCGAGGCCGCTGCGACACCGGCCGCCGAAGCGGGACGGGTCAGCAGGTTGGCGAAGGCGCCGCGCGGTTTGAAGGAGCCGGTGTGCTGCAGAAACTCGAGCTTCAGCGCAAGCGGTGGCGCGTCAAGGCCGAAGTCGCGCGCTTCGAGGGTAATGATCGGCGTATGCCGCACATAAGGTCGGATCAGCGGTTCGAGCGCGGCGATCTGGTCGCGGTCGACCGTCCTCGGTGTTTCCGAGCCGGCAGAGGAAACCTGCATTGGAGTGACACCATCGATATCAGCGCGGTGGTGGTCAAGAATACCGCGCGGAACTCCCGCTCGAGGCAGGAAACTTCGCCGTCGGCAGGTCTATGATGGTTTTATTGCACCGCCAAATGGCGCATGCTGCCGTTCCAGCGAGGGGGGACGGGATGCGCGCGCAACGACTGACAACGATCATTTTCATCGGGATGCTGCTCGGCATCGCGGTCGGCTATGCCTGTCACGAGCTGTGGCCCGATCCGCAGACGGCGAAAACGATCGCCGGCTACATCTCGCTGTTCACCGACATCTTCCTGCGGCTGATAAAAATGATCATCGCGCCGCTCGTCTTCACGACCTTGGTGGTCGGGGTGGCGCATATGGGGGACACCAAGTCGGTCGGTCGGATTGGCGGCAAAGCGATGCTGTGGTTCGTCAGCGCCTCGCTGGTGTCGCTGCTGCTCGGCCTGATCATGGTCAACATCCTGCGTCCGGGCGACAATCTCAACCTGCCGCTGCCCGACGCGAGCGCCGCGACAAATCTCAACGCGGCCTCGCTGTCCTTCAAGGATTTCGTGACTCACCTGGTGCCGAAGAGCGCGGTCGAGGCGATGGCCAACAACGAAATCCTGCAGATCGTCGTCTTCTCACTGTTTTTTGGCGTCGCAGCGGCGGCGCTCGGCGAACGGGCGCAAGGGGTTATCAAGATTATCGACGAGACCTCGCAGATCATTCTGACGATTACCGGTTACATCATGGCCCTAGCCCCGATCGCCGTCTTTGCAGCGATGGCGGCAACGGTGACGACGCAAGGCATTGGTATTCTGGTGACTTACGGCAAGTATCTGGTCATGTTCTATCTGAGCCTCGGCGTGTTGTGGCTGGTCCTCATCGCCGCCGGGTTTCTCTTTCTCGGGCGCGCCGTGTTCCGCCTGATCTCGTTGATCCGCGAGCCGTTCCTGTTGGGCTTCAGCACGGCGAGCAGCGAGGCCGCCTACCCGGTGACGATGGCCCAGCTCGAGAAGCTGCCGGTCAGCAAGAAGATCATCAGCTTCGTATTGCCAATGGGATATTCGTTCAACCTGGACGGCTCGATGATGTACTGCACGTTTGCAACGATCTTCATAGCCCAGGCCTATAACATCCCATTGTCGGTCCCGCAGCAGGTCACGATGCTGCTGATGCTGATGCTGACCAGCAAGGGCATGGCAGGGGTGCCGCGCGCCTCGCTCGTCGTGATTGCCGCGACGCTGGTGACCTTCAACCTGCCCGAGGCAGGGCTGTTGCTGATCATTGGTATCGATCAATTCCTCGATATGGGCCGCACCGCGACGAACGTCATCGGCAACAGCCTGGCAACGGCGGTGATCGGCCGTTGGGAAGGCGAAACCGCCGAGACGATCGGCGTCCCGGCGGAGGCGCAGGCGGCATGATGCTGCGCTTTCTGCTCGCTGCGGCGCTGATCGAGCTGCTCCTGGCATCTCCAGTTGGACGTGCCCAAGAGCTGACCGGCACCCTGAAAACAATCAGGGAGAGCAAGTCGGTGACCCTCGGCTACCGCGAGAGCTCGATCCCGTTCTCCTACGTCAACAAAGTTGACGAGCCGATCGGCTTTTCGATTGATCTGTGCAACGCAGTCGTCGACGAGGTGTCGAAAGAGTTCGAAGGGGTCGAGATTGCGGTCAAATACCGGAAGGTGACGGCAGAGACGCGGATTCCCGCCGTGCGCTCGGGCGAGGTCGATCTCGAATGCGGCTCGACGACGGCAAATTTCGAGCGCAAGAAGGAAGTCGCGTTCTCGCCGATCTTTTTTGTCGCCGGCACCAAACTCTTGGTGCCGCGCTCATCCGGCATAAGCTCCTATCGTGATCTGCGCAACAAGACGGTCGTCGTGACCGCCGGCACCACTAATGAGGCAGCGGTGCGGGCGATTTCGGAAAAACAGCACCTCGGGATTAAGATCTTGGTCGCCAAGGACCACGGCCAGTCATTCGACATCCTCAAAGAAGGCAAGGCGGACGCTTTCGCCACCGACGACGTGTTGCTTTACGGCTTGGTTGCTACAACCAAATCAGGCGACCGGTATCACGTCGTGGGGGAATATCTGTCCTACGACCCTTATGGGCTGATGTACCGCAAGGACGATCCGGACTTCGCCGCAATCGTCGACCGGACTTTCAGCCGCCTCGCCCAGAGCCGCGAGCTCGTGCAGCTCTATAACAAGTGGTTTCAGCAGAGGCTGCCTACGGGCGAGACCTTGGACCTGCCGATGAGCCCACAGCTCGAGGAGATATTCCGGGTCGAGGGCGTCCCCGATTAGGCGGCCTCAGTGTTTGACCGACGAGTAGGGCAGGATCGCCTCGCCGGCTTTGTATTCGTCGGGCCATAGCAGGACCTCGCCCTTGCCGTCGCGGAAGTCGTCGATGCTCGTGCCGGCGATGTTCTGGAATTGCACCGTCATCAGCCGGGCCTTCTTCCACTCGCCCTTCTCGCCGAATTCGACGTCGCCGACGACAGTCTTGAAGGTGTGGCTGCGGATGTAGTCGGCGATTTTGTCCGGTCGAGGCTCTTCACTCCCTCGACGGCCTCGCCGACGACCTGCAGATCGGCGTAGGCCCAGGGCGCCAGGTAATAGCCGAGCGGATCGACGCCCTTGCCGGCTGCCTGCTCCTGATAACGCGCGAGGAATTCCATCACGCCGGGAAACTGCAACGTAGGGGCCGGCAACCAGAAATCGAAGGTAATGATGCCGTTGAGGATCGGTCCCAACGAGGTCTTGATCGACGTGCTCTGAGGCCCGGTCATCGTGCCGCAACAGATTTTGGTGTTGAGGCCCAGCTCGTGCAATTGCTGCGCGGATCAGGCCGACGCTGTCCGGCGAGTACGAGGCGATATAGACAATGTCGGGGTTGGTTGCTTGGATCGCGCGGATAATCGGCGTGAAATCGGTCGTCGTTGGGGGATAAGTCTTGTCGTAGACGACATTGAGCCCGGCCTTTTTCAGATTGACGCGAGCCCCATCGGCGGTATTGCGCGTCGCCTCGCCATCGTCAACCGCCAGCGCGATAGTCTTTAGCCCGAGCTTGTCCTTGTTGGCCTTGACTATCTCGAAAAATCCCTCGGAGATCGCGGCGCGCGGGTCCGGCCCGACGGGCAGCATCGAGAAGTACTTCGGATAACGGAACTCTTCGTTGACGTCCATTGCGAACAGACCCATGAAGGTCTTGTTGTGCTGGATCACGACCGGCAAAGCAGGCGCCGTGACATTGGTGCCATAGGCCGAGACGACGAGGTCGACTTTGTCGACATCGAGCAGTTTGGTATAGATGCCGGGCACCAGAGAGGGATTGCTCTGATCGTCGTAATAGATTAGCTTGACCGGGCGTCCGAGCAATCCACCCTTTTTATTCGTATCCGCGGCCCAAATTTGCATCGCCAGCAGTCCCGAGGTTCCGTTGACCGCTAACCCGCCGGTCAATGGCATGCTGAACCCGATCGTGATCGGCGGCCCCGACGGCGCCTCTGCCATCACTGCGCCAGTCGAAAGTAGCAGCATTGTAATCGCCAACGCAGACCATTGCGCCGCCTTTCCAAACATTTCCCCTCCCTCCCGTTCATTCACGCAAAAACGCAGTGCAGACTTACCAGCCCAAGGAAGCTCACGGCTGGACCCTATTTTCTCGCAAGGGCGACGAATCAACTGTCAGTGGGGTAGCAGGCTCGATCCCATGAGGAATTCGTCGATGGCGCGGGCGCACTGGCGGCCCTCGCGGATTGCCCAGACGACGAGCGACTGGCCGCGCCGCATGTCGCCGGCGGCAAATATCTTAGGCACCGAAGTGTGATAATCAACGGTGTTGGCGCGCACATTGCCGCGCGGATCGAGCTCGACATTGGATTGTTCGATCATGCCCGGCCGGTGAGAGCCCAAAAACCCCATTGCCAACAGCACGAGATCGGCCCGCAACGTGAAACTGCTGTGCGGAATCTCCTGCGTCACGAAGCGGCCGTCCGCATTTTTCAGCCAGTCGACGCGAACGCATTCGAGGGCCGTCACGTGGCCGTCTTCGCCGATCGCCCGCTTGGTCAATACCGACCAATCGCGCTCGCAACCTTCGTCCTGCGAGGAGGAGGTGCGCAGTTTCATTGGCCAATCGGGCCAGGTCAGCGCCTTGTTCTCGCGCTCGGGCGGCTTTGGCAGAATTTCGAGCTGGGAGATCGACAGCGCTCCTTGCCGCACCGAGGTGCCGACGCAGTCGGAGCCGGTATCGCCGCCGCCGATCACGACTACGTGCTTGCCTTCGGCAGTAATCGTGCCATGCGGCGCGGCGCGTTCCTCATCGTCGCCGGCATTGCGCTTGTTCTGCTGCGGCAGGAAATCCATTGCGAAATGGATGCCGTCAAGCTCGCGGCCAGGCACTTCGAGATCGCGCGGCTGCTCGGCGCCGCCGGTCATCGCAATGGCGTCGAACTCGTCGAGCATCGATGCGATAGGCAGATCGATGCCGACCTCGATCTCGGTCCGGAAACTGACGCCTTCGGCCTCCATCTGCGCAACGCGGCGGTCGATCAGCCACTTCTCCATTTTGAAATCCGGGATGCCGTAGCGCAAGAGGCCGCCGATGCGGTTGGCCTTTTCGAACAGCATCACCCAATGCCCAGCGCGCGCCAATTGCTGCGCGCAGGCCAGTCCTGCGGGACCGGAGCCGACGACCGCAACCCGCTTGCCGGTGCGCTGCGCCGGAACAACCGGCTCGATCCAACCTTCCTGCCAGCCACGGTCGACGATTGCGCACTCGATCGTCTTTATCGTGACTGGATTGTCGTCGATGTTGAGGGTGCAGGCTGCCTCGCACGGCGCCGGGCAAATGCGGCCGGTGAATTCCGGAAAGTTGTTGGTCGAATGCAGCGTCCTCAGCGCCGCTTGCCACTGTTCGCGATAGACGAGGTTGTTCCAGTCGGGGATCAAATTGTTGACCGGGCAACCTTCGTGGCAGAACGGAATGCCGCAGTCCATGCAGCGCGCCGCCTGCTTGCGGTTCTCGGCGTCGGTCAGCGGCTTGACGAACTCCTTCCAGCTCCGGCTGCGGACTTCCGGCTTCTCATAGGGGCGATCGCGGCGCTCGATCTCGAGAAAGCCGGTCGGCTTACCCATCGGCCGAGATCCGCGGCTGGGGCAGGCAAGCCCCCTCCCGAACCCTCTCCTGCATCCGGGGGAGGGTATGGGTGGGGGCGATCATTCCGCCGCCTCGATGCGCGCCGATTGGCGCTCCGCCCGCAATTCGAGCAGCGCGCGGCGATAATCCTTCGGGACGATTTTCACAAACGAGGCAAGTGTATTGTCCCAGTCTTCGAGCAGTGTGCGCGCGCGGGCGCTGCCGGTATAGAGATGATGGCGTTCGAGCAGAATGCGCAGCCTTGCTGCATCGAAGCACAACGGGTCGCCCATGCCGTTGTCATAGACGCTCGGCGCTCGCTGCCTGGGCCGGTCTTCGGGCTCGGTATCGCCCTCTTCCTCGGCCGCAAGCACTGGACCGAGCTCGACTTCGTTGCGGTTGCACAGGCTGGCAAAGCGGCCATTGGGATCCCAGACGTAGGCGATGCCGCCCGACATGCCGGCAGCGAAATTGCGCCCCGTATTGCCGATCACGGCGACGACGCCGCCGGTCATGTATTCGCAGCCATGGTCGCCAGTGCCCTCGACGACCGCGACGGCACCCGAATTGCGCACCGCAAAGCGCTCGCCTGCGACCCCCTCGAAATACGCTTCTCCGGCAATCGCGCCATAGAGCACTGTGTTGCCGATGATGATGTTTTCGGTCGGCTCGCGCCGCGTCTCGGGCGGCTGGCGGACAATCAGGCGACCGCCCGACAGGCCTTTGCCGGTATAGTCATTGGCGTCGCCGTAGAGCTCCAATGTGACGCCATGGGCGAGAAAGGCGCCGAAGCTCTGTCCGGCATTGCCGCGGAAGGTCGCCCAGATCGTGTCCTGCGGCAGACCGGCATGGCCGTGGCGGCGCGCGACCTCACCTGACAGCATCGCGCCGACCGTGCGATGGACATTTCTGATTGGCCGCTCGATGCGCACCGGCCCCCGGCTCTCCAACGCCGGCTGCGCTTCGAGGATTAGCTCATTATCCAGCGCCTTATCGAGATGGTGCTGTTGCCGCTCGCAATTACGGGTCGCGACGCCGGGTTTGACCGGCTCCTGGTACAGTAACCGGGTGAGGTCGATTCCCTTCGCCTTCCAGTGGTCGATCGCCTGCACCATGTCGAGCTTGTCGCAGCGGCCGACCATCTCGTCGAAGCGGCGGAAGCCGAGCTTCGCCATAAGCTCGCGGACTTCCTCGGCGACGAAGAAGAAGTAATTGATGACGTGCTCGGGCTCGCCGGTGAAACGCCTACGCAATACCGGGTCCTGCGTCGCAATACCGACCGGGCAGGTATTCAGATGGCATTTGCGCATCATGATGCAGCCGGCGGCAATCAGCGGCGCGGTTGCAAAGCCGAACTCGTCGGCGCCGAGCATGGCTCCAATGACGACGTCGCGGCCGGTGCGCAACCCGCCGTCGACCTGCACGGCGATGCGGCCGCGCAGGTCGTTGCGCACCAAAGTCTGCTGCGTCTCGGCGAGCCCGATCTCCCAGGGCGAGCCGGCATGGGTCAATGAGGTGAGCGGGCTGGCGCCCGTGCCGCCCTCGAAGCCGGCGATCGTAACGTGGTCGGAACGCGCCTTGCTGACCCCGGCGGCGACCGTGCCGACGCCGACCTCGGAGACGAGCTTCACCGAAATGCGCGCGCGCGGATTGGCATTTTTGAGGTCGTGGATCAGCTGCGCCAGATCCTCGATCGAGTAGATGTCGTGATGCGGCGGCGGCGAAATGAGGCCGACCCCGGGGGTCGAGTAACGCACGCCGGCGATGATCTTGTCGACCTTGCGGCCAGGCAGTTGCCCGCCCTCACCGGGCTTGGCGCCCTGAGCCATCTTGATCTGCAGATCGTCGGCATTAACGAGGTATTCGGTCGTAACGCCAAAGCGGCCAGAGGCGACCTGCTTGATCGCCGAGCGCATCGAGTCGCCATTGGGCAGTGGCTTGAAGCGCTGGGCTTCTTCGCCGCCCTCGCCGGTATTGGACTTGCCGCCGATGCGGTTCATTGCAATCGCCAAGGTCGTGTGCGCCTCGCGGCTGATCGAGCCGAAGCTCATAGCGCCGGTCGCAAAGCGCTTGACGATCTCGCTTGCCGGTTCGATCTCCTCGAACGGCACCGGCTCCGGCGCGAATCTGAAGGACATCAAGCCGCGGATCGTTAAACGCCGCTCGCTCTGCTCGTTGATCGTCGCTGCAAAGGCGCGGTAATCGGCAAGGGAGTTGCCGCGGACCGCATGCTGTAACTTCGCGACCGATTGCGGCGTCCAGGCGTGGTCCTCGCCGCGAAGGCGAAAGGCGTAATCGCCGCCGAGATCGAGCATATCCTGATAGAGCTGATTGCCGCCGTAGGCGTTCTTGTGCCGCGCTACTGCTTCCTGCGCGATCTCGCGCAGTCCGACCCCTTCGATCGTCGTCGCCGTGCCGGCGAAGTATTTTTCGACAAAATCGCTGGCGAGACCGACGGCGTCGAAGATTTGCGCCCCACAGTAAGACTGGTAGGTCGAGATCCCCATCTTGGAGATCACTTTGAGGATTCCCTTGCCGAGTGCCTTGATGTAGTTCTTCTGCGCCTGCTCGGCGCTGAGCGGCAGATCGTTCTCGACGCAGATCTGCTCGATGGTAGCGAAAGCGAGGTAGGGGTTGATCGCCTCTGCGCCGTAGCCGGCAAGCGCGCAGAAATGGTGCACCTCGCGCGCCTCGCCGGTCTCGACGACGATGCCGGTCGAGGTGCGCAGACCCTGGCGGATCAAGTGATGGTGCACCGCCGAGGTGGCCAGCAGAGCCGGGATCGGCACCCGCTCCGCGGATACTGCGCGGTCGGACAAGATCAAGATGTTTTGGCCGGCCGTCACCGCGTCGGTTGTTTCGCGGCAGAGACGCTCGAGCGCCGTTGCCATCCCGTCGGCGCCCTCTGCGGCGGGCCAGGTCGCGTCGAGTGTGTCGGTGCGAAAAGCGCCGACCAATTTTTCGATCGCATGGATTTTCCTCAGATCGCCGTCGGTCAGGATCGGCTGCGACACTTCCAGCCGGTAATGCGTACCGGCCTCATGCCCCAGCAAGTTCGGCCGCGGTCCGATCATCGACACCAGCGACATCACCAATTCCTCGCGGATCGGGTCGATCGGCGGGTTGGTGACCTGCGCGAAATTCTGCTTGAAATAATTGTAGAGCAGCTTGGGCTTGTTCGACAGTGCGGCTATGGGCGTGTCGGTGCCCATCGAGCCGACCGGATCGTCGGCGTCTCGTGCCATCGGCTCGAGGAAGAACTGGATATCCTCCTGCGTATAGCCGAACGCCTGCTGCCGTTTGAGCTGAGTCGTCGGGTCGTTGGGCCGCGCCGGTACAGTGGCCCGTGAGAACTCCTCTTCGTGCTCCTCTGCCAGGTTGGGCAGCTCGTGTAATTTGACCTGGGTCGCTTCGAGCCATTCCGCGTAAGGATGCTCGGCTGCCAATTTGCGCTTGATTTCGTCGTCGTCGACGATGCGGCCCTCTTCGAGATCGATGAGCAGCATCTTGCCCGGCTGCAGCCGCCACTTGCGAACGATCTTCTCCTCGGGGACCGGCAATACGCCAGCCTCGGAGGCCATGATCACGTGGTCGTCGTCGGTGACGATATACCGCGCCGGCCGCAGGCCATTGCGGTCGAGAGTGGCGCCGATCTGGCGGCCGTCGGTGAATGCGATCGCCGCCGGACCGTCCCACGGTTCCATCAGCGCCGCGTGGTACTCGTAGAATGCGCGCCGCTGCGGGTCCATCAGCGGATTGCCGGCCCAGGCCTCGGGGATCAGCATCATCATCGCATGCGCGAGCGAATAGCCGCCGCCGATGACGAGCAGTTCAAGCGCATTGTCGATACAGGCGGTGTCGGACTGCCCCGGTCCGATCAACGGCACCATCTTGGCGAGATCGGCGCCGAGCAATTCCGAGGTCATCGCCTGCCGGCGCGCCGCCATCCAATTGACGTTGCCGCGCACTGTATTGATCTCGCCGTTGTGGCACAGGAAGCGATACGGGTGCGCCAGACGCCAGGACGGGAAAGTGTTGGTGGAGAACCGCTGATGGACGAGGGCGAGCGCCGAGACCGTCAGCGGGTTGCGGAGGTCCTCGTAAAAACTTCCGACCTGCGGGGCGAGCAGCAGGCCCTTGTAGACGATGGTCCGCGTCGAGAAGGACGGCATGTATAGATGCCGCATCGCCGGCAGTCCGTGATATTCGGCGAGCGTTACGACGGTGTTGAGGGCCTGTTTGCGGATCGTCAGAATCTTGCGCTCGAAAGCATCCGAGTCGGCAACCTCCAGGCGACTGGCGACGATCGCCTGACTGATCCACGGCATCGTCTCGATGACGGTGGCGCCGAGCCCCGTCGTGTCCGTCGGTACGTCGCGCCAGCCGATGAGAGTTTGTCCCTCGGCCCGGATAAAGGACTCGACATGCTCCTTTGCGATCGCGCGCGCCCGCTCCTCCCATGGGAGGAAGCACATCGCGACGGCATAACGGCCGGGCTCGGGAAAGATCAGGCCCTGGCGCTCCGCCCAGTCGCGCAATAGCGCGTCCGGCATCTGGATGAGGCAGCCGGCTCCGTCGCCCACCAGCGGGTCCGCGCCGACGGCGCCGCGATGGTCGAGGTTGACCAGGATCTGCAAGCCGCGCGCGATGATGTCATGCGATTTTCGGCCCCGGATGTTGGCGACAAAACCGATGCCGCACGAATCATGCTCGTTGCACGGGTCGTAGAGGCCTTGGCTCTCCGGCACTGCCATCGCGTATGCTCTTCACCTGATCTTGTTGACGCGAGTTTGACGGTGCGCCGCCCGACGCGAAGCGGCGCGAATGCCATAATATGCACAAGATCGGCGAGGACGCGAATCGCTTTAACGCTGGCTTAAATTCCACATCAATCGCTTAGCCGTCCTGAGGGCGGGTACCTCCGATCGAAATGCCGGTCGGGGTCAGCCTCCTGAATTCCTGTGGCATAATGGCGCGCGCCGCGGGTCCTGCAGCTCCCGGGCGCGGACGCGTCTGAGGCCTACGTTTCGAGGGTTGGCAAATCTGACGCGGGAGCGTGGCCGCTAGGAAATCAGTCGATTGTGGGAGCGGTCGGCTGGTGGCGCCAGTGCGTCTATGAGGGCCTGGATGTAGCCGTAGCAATAGGCGAAGGCGGTGGCGGAGGGGTCGCGGCCGTCGATCTGCGGCACGTGGTCCGGCATCAGCATGTATTGGTAGCCGACATCGCGGTAGGCGGTGAGTGAGCGCGGCATGTCCATGTCCCCCTCGTCGGGGAACGCCTCGATGAAGTCGAGCTTCCTCCCCTTGATGTTGCGAAAATGGACGTTGAAGATCTTGCCGCGCTCGCCGAACCAGCGGATCACGTCGAAAATCTCGCTGGCCGGGTCGTCGAGCATTTCGGCTATTGTGCCCTGGCAGAAATTGAGCCCGTGATAGGGGCTCTCATGCATCTGCACGAACCGCCTCAGCCCGTCTACGGTCCCGAGAACGCGGGTCACGCCGCGGTAGCCGGGGGGCGTGTAGGGGTCGTGGGGGTGACAGGCGAGCCGCACCTTCGCCGCAGTAGCGACCGGCACCACGGCGGCCAGGAAATGCTCGATCCGCTCCCAGTTCTCTTCCTCGGAAACGATACCAGCTTGCGTCGGCGGCGCGTCCTGATCGACGCGCGCCCAGCGGAACGCGGCGTTGCGCGAGCCGCCGCGGCCTGGCTCGCGCTCGGTCCTCGGGATGCCGATGATGCAGAGATTGTATTTGGCGGCGGGGATGCCCGCCTCGGCGAGCCGTTCGATCAGGCGGCAGATGCTGTCGATCTCACGCTGCCGCTCGGGGTCCTTGCCCACCAGAATGTGCGGGCTTTCCTGCTGCTCTATCGGTCGCGACGACAGCGGCAGTTGCACCATATCAAGCGACAGACCGAACGACTCGACGTGATCTTTGTGGCGGCATAGGTCGTCAAGGCTCCAATGATGCGGGTTGCCGGGCGGATCGACGCAGACATGATGCACGCCCAGCTGCGCCCAGACCTTGTAGTCGGAATCGTCGCGCGGCCGGATTTGTGTGCCGACGTACACCGGCGCCTCTAGAAAAACGCGAGGGTGCGGATTTCGATGCTTTCGCGCGGCCGAGCGTCCGGCGTCGTCGTCGGGTCATCGAAGGCGGTATGCGCGGTGAAACGGGCGCGGCCGTCCTTCATTGAATCATAGACCTTGAACACCAGCGCCTCGTCCGGCCGCATCTGCGGGAACCAATACCAGCGGTGTGCCGGGTTGTAGGTGATCGCCGAGGTCTGGCCGATGCGATCCTGATAACGGCGCTCGGTCACCACCATGTCGTCCGGCGACAGGCTCTGCGCATCGGCGATCGCCAGAGGCCAGCATTCGACCGGATGGCGGATCGGCCGCCACACCTGCACGATCGCAAAACGGCGCTGCAATAGCTCCTCGGCCTCATCCGGCAGCAGGTTGCGCACCCGCTGCGGCGCCGACCATTCGGTGTAATCGTTGTGCACGCGGCGCACGACTTCGCGGATCTTGGCGGCCTCGCGCAGCTCCTGATCCGGCGTGCGTAGCGTATGGTCGAATACGACGACGCGCGAGGCGCCGCTTTCGGCTTTCACGAGCGCTTCCATCTCCGGGTAATAGACCCGGCGGATCTCGTCCTCGTCGTAAAAGTCGCGGACTTTCGTGTCGCAAAGCACAAAGCGAAAACCGTCCCGCTCGAGTGCGAAGCGGTCGGTATAAAGCCGGCCGTTGTGCAGCACGACCGAGTGGGGGTCGGATTGGCCGCCGCCGACCCGGGTGTCCGTCCCGCCCGGGTCGCCGACCAACGAGACCGGCATGACGCCGGTGTCGATGAAATAATTGAGTGTCGCTTCGATCGTTTCCGGAACGGTATCCAGTTCGGCTACTTGCAACATGACGGCTCTCTCGCGGCAATTGATTAGCCCGATGATAGGGTCGCCCCCCGGCCGAGACAACTGCCGCTAGGGACGCCAGCCCTGATAGCTCGGGTGATCCGATCCGATCGGTAGGGTTACGGCTTCCCCCGTCGCGGCGGAAGAATAGAACGCGGTGACGAGCTCCAGCGACAGGCGGGCGTCGGCAAGGGTCACCGGCAGCAGACCGCCCGTCGTGAGCGCTTGATGATAGGTGTCCATCAGTCCTGTGAATTGGGATGGGGTCGCGCGAAAGCCGGCCAGTGCATCGGCAATGTGTCGGGCGACCTCGGGTGAAGCGGGGATGATCTCCCAGGGGTCGTCGCCGGGCGCATAAGGTGAGAGCGAGCTCTCGAACGTCACATGCTCGAAGCACAGGCGCAGCCGGCTGATTTCCTTGTGCGAGCCTAGTGTGGCGGCGAGCGAGGCGAGGGCGCCGCTCTCCATGGCGAGGCTCGCAACGGCGCAGTCCTCGACCTCGACCGCATTGACGCGCGTCGCGGTGCGCGCAAACACCGAGGCGACCGGCCCGATCAGGTATGTCAGCAGATCGTGCGCATGGATTGCCTGCGACAGCAACACTCCGCCGAGTGCTGCGTCCCACCGTCGCCGCCACACTGTCGCGTAGTATTCGGGCGTGCGCCGCCAGCCGGTCTCGACAGTGGCGAGGTAAGGCTTGCCGGCAAGGGCCAGTTCGATGATCCGCTTTGCCTTTCGCACTCCGTTGCCAAAGCGGTATTGAAACACCGGCAATACACGCCCAGGCCCCTGCCGCTCGGCGGCAATGACGCGGTCGATCTCGGCGAGCGAACCCGCCAAAGGCTTCTCGCAGACGACGTCTTTGCCCGCTGCTAGCGCCGCCAAGGTCTGCGCGACGTGCAGCGCCGGCGGCGTGCAGATGACGACAATGTCGACATCATCCATGCGCAATATTTCGTCGAACGACGTCGTGCGACGCGCAATGGCGAATTCCTCTCCCACCGCGGCGAGCCGTCGCGCGTCGACATCGCACAAGGCCAGTAAGCGAAATTTGTGGGGATGCGCCCGGCAGCCTTCGATGTGGGCGCGGCCGATGCCGCAACCGGCGATAGCGACTGTCCAGAGCTTGTCATCCTCGCCGGACACTTGCCTAGAGCCACTTCTTATAGCCGCGGCGTAATGCCTTGCCGAGGCGAAAGGCATTGTCTGTCCAGTCTCCTTTGGGTGAGGCGGGAGAGACGGCCTTTCTCAACTCTTTGAGCTGCTTGCCGAAACGGAACGCGTTGTCCGTCCAGTCACCCGAAGGCTCTCCGACCTTCTTGAGCCGCTGTTCGAGGCGGGCCTTTAGGGCCGCTGCATTGGCTCGCTCGTGCTCAGTAGCGCTGGCATCGTCGGCCAATGCGGACAATGCTCTGAGCTTGCGACGCAGGCCTGCAACCGAACTGATGAACGCGCCGGCCGGCATCAGGGCAGAGCCTCTGAGCGGGTATAGCGGCGCCACGCGCTCATCTGGACTGCCGAGGTCAGGCAATGGACCACGACCGGCTTGGTCTTCACCGCAAAGGCGCGCGCAATGCCGTCTGAGACCTCGGCCTCGGTGCGGATCGTGATGCCTTCGGCGCCGAACGAGTGGCCCCATTGCGCGAAATCCGGATTGGTGAGCCTCGTGCCCTCCATGAACGCGCGCTCCGGATAGCGCACATAAGAATGCATCCCGATCGTGCCGTACATGCCGTTGTCCGAGACGATCATGATCGGGTTCGCGCCGTACTGGCAGGCGGTGGCGATCTCGTTGCCCATCATCAAGGCGCCGCCGTCCCCGAGAAAGGCGACAACCTGCGTGCCCGGTCGGCGCAACCCCGCCGCGACCGCCATCGGCATGCCGGAGCCCATCGCGCCGACGACCGAGGCCAAAAACACCTGGCCCTGGCGGAAGCCGAGATAGCGATGCACAAAGCTGGCGAAATTGCCGGCATCGGTCGTGACCGTGGCGTCGGGCGCCAGGTGCTTGTCAACCTCGCACACAACGGCGGCGAAATTGACGCCGTCGCTGGTCGGCTCCCACTCCTTCGCCAAGAGCTTGCGGTGAATTGCGTGCAGTCCATCGACCCAGCCGCGGCGCTTGCTGGGATCGGCCGGGGCTCCGCGCCCCAGCAAGCCCTTAACAACCTCATAGGGGCTGCACGGCATGCCGAGATCGGGCCGCCATACGCGGCCGACCTCGTCGGGGTCCGGCCAAATGTGGACGAGCGGCAATTGCGGCTGCGGCACCGTCGGGAAGGTGTAGGACTGACTGACCGAATCCGTCATGCGCTCGCCGAGCGCCACCATCAGATCGGCGTGCTTCATCTCGCCGATCAGCGCCGGCGGCACGCGGATCCCCATATAGCCGCCGTAATTCGGATGCGTCGCGTCGAACAATTGCGGCCGGCGATGGGTCGGGCTGATCGGCAATACCCACTCCTCGGAGAACCGGTTGAGATCGGCGAAGACGGCTTTGTCATGGACGGCATCGGCCAATATTGCGCCGCCAACGAGAACCAATGGCCGCTCGGCGTTGGCCAGCATCCGGGCGAGCTTATCGAGATCCTCGGCGCGCGGTCCCGCGACGACGCGCGGCCGTGCCGGATCGAGCTCGGCGTCGGTTTCTTCGTCGAAAATGTCCTCTGGCAGGATAATCGCGACCGGACCCGGCGTGCCGCTCTCCGCCACATGAAAGGCGCGAGCAATCGCTTCCGAAGCCTGCTCCGGTGTGTTGACCTCGACGACCAACTTTGTGACATCCGACAGCAGGCGAGAATAGTTCTGCTCCTGCAACGCCAACCGCCCGAAATCCTTCCGCTCGACCTGTCCGACGAGCATCACAACCGGCGTCGCGTCGTGATAGGCCGAATGTAATGAAACCATGGCGTTCGACAGCCCCGGGCCACGCGAGACCATCGCTACCCCGGCACGGTCGCGCAGCCGACCGTCCGCCACCGCCATGTAGCCGGCGCCGCCTTCGTGTCGGCAGACGATGACACGGATCGAATTACGTTCGATCAATGCGCTGGTCAGCCCGACGTAGCTCTCGCCCGGCACGCAATAAACCTGGTCCACGTCATGCGCTTCGAGGCTCTCGGCCAACAGTCGAGCAACGGTTCGAGCCATTGATCAATTTCCTTCCGCTTTAGCCTCTGCCCCGCGAGCGATGCGGAAACGCTATTATGCTATAGGTGTCGCACGGCGGGGAGAGTGAACAGGCGAATTCAAAGCTGTTCAGACGCCCCGCGGCTCTTGGATCGGGTCGAGAGGCCAGACGGGGCGGCGGACGCTGGTGAATAGTTCGGTAGTGTAGATTTCCGAGCACAGCGCGCCGGTGTCGACGAGGACCACCTCGCGGGCGATCGGTTCGAAGGCGGCGCGGAAATGCTGCATCGATTTGACCGCCACGGTACGGTAGCGGGCCGGATCGATGCCGAGCGAAGTGAACTGGCCGAGATCGACGGCTTGGCCGTTGTTGGTGATCACCACGATGTCGATGCCGCCGACGCGAAACACCATGGATGGGCCGTAATTGCGCTCGACGCCGCCGCCCATCGGTCCATAGGCGATGAAGCGGCCGTTAGTGAGGCAGACGATCTCACCATTCAAAGAGAGGGGGCCTCCGCCCATTAACGGATCGATCTTGCCGCCGAGGGTCAGAGTCGTCCTCGTCCCGACCCCGGCGCGCATTCCCTCCTGCAGCGCCTCTGGGTCACAGATTGCGTGGAACGCAACGCTTTCGACGCCGCTCTCGACGAGGCCTTTCAAAAATGCGGTCGCGTCGCCATAGCCACCCCCGCCGGGGTTGTCGGTGTAATCGGCGACGACCAGCGGCTTCTCCCCGGCCTTGCCCTGCCGTGCGAGCGCCACTGCTTCTGCCACCGGCAGCAATTTGACCGTCGTAAAGTCGCGAGTCTCCCACGCGTAATCCATAAATTCTTCAGCTATCGCCTGCGCCCGCGCCGCGTCGCCGTCGACGGTCACCGTAACCGAAGGACCAACGTCATGGATATTGGCGCGGCTGAACCCGGCACAGACGCTGACGGCCAATGCATCGCCTCGCATTTCGAGGGCATCGCCACGCGCGATCAGTTCGGCCATCGGGCCGCGTTGAGTGCGACCGTGGTCCAGCCCGTAGAGCATCGGCCGGCGCGCGATCACGGTTTTCGGCCGGATCTCTCCCTGCATCGCGCGTTGCAACAGTTCGGCGCCCTGCCAGGCCCGCTCGTACTGGTCGATATGCGGGTAGGTTCGGTAGGCGATCAGCGCACTGGCATTGTCGGCCATGCGCCGCGTCACATTGGCGTGCAGGTCGAGGGTGACGACGATCGGCACCTCGGATCCGAGCCGGCGCCGCAGTCGAGCCAGAAACTCCCCCTCGGCATCTTCGTAGCTCTGGCTGACCATCGCGCCGTGCAGATGGAGCAGCGCCCCATCGATCGGGCCCTTCGCATCGACCGCGTCGAGTATCATCCCGGCGATCGTCTCGAATGCGTCGTCGGTGACGATGCCGGACGGGTTGGGGTTGGCGGAGACCGGATGAACCAAAGTCCAGCCGAGCTTATCGGCCGCCTCGAACGTCGCGCCGAAGGCCGACCGGGTGCCGCGAAAAGCCTCCGGGATCTCGTTCTCGAGATGGTAGTCGCGGCGGCGGATCACCGCCATGTCCGTCGGCACACGGCTGAAGGTGTTGGTCTCTTGCATGAACCTCGCAGTCAGGACGCGCTTCAAGGGGTCACCTCGTCGATTGCGGCCACGAGCGGCCGGCGCAATTATCCGCGCTGGCCAGAACCGGAAAAAGCGGATGCTATGGCGATCAGCCTCGGGAGGACAGCATTTCTGAAGTCATGGGAGATCCAGCCCGCTGTTGTCGCTTCGGCGTCGCTGAGTTCCGACGGGCTGTGAGCCGCAAGCATGTTGATGCTTTACGACGACCACGGGGTTATCCGCAAACTGCCGGATGTCGCCGCGGGCACCGTGCTGTCGTCCGATGTCGTGTGGATCGATTTGTTGGCGCCGGAGGCAAGTGAAACCCGATTGATCGAAAGAGCGACCGGCCTTGCCGTACCGAGCCTCGAAGAACTGAGCGAGATCGAGAGCTCCAGCCGATTGCGGGCTCGGGATCACGCGCTCTATCTAAGCGTGCCTTTGATCTACACCGCCGAACCCGATCAGCCGATGTCCACCCCAGTCGGGTTCGTCCTGACCCGTGATCGCCTGGTAACGGTCCGCTTTGCCGAGTTGCCCTCTTTCACAAGCCTCGCCGACATCGCCGCCTCGCCGGATACCCCTCTCGTCACCAGTGCGAGCATCTTCAGCGACCTGCTCGAGGAGATTGTCGACAGGCTCGCTGACGCGCTCGAACGCAGTGCGAGCGAGCTCGACAGTCTCTCGCACCAGCTGTTTCGGGCGGGGCCGGCCAGTCCGGCGAGCCGACGCCGGTCGGTTGGGGAAGCCGATCTCAGGGTGATCCTGCGCCGCGTCGGCCACAACGGGGACCTTGCCTCGAAAATCCGGGACAGCCTCCTCGGGATCGCACGAATCGTGCCGTTCGTTTTGACACTGGCCGCCGACTGGTTGCCGCCCGAGGTAAAACCGCGGCTCGACACATTGCGTCAGGATGTCGCTTCGCTGAACGACTACGACGCGCATCTCGTCAACAAGGTGCAGTTGCTGCTCGATGCCACCTTGGGTCTGATCAATATCGACCAGAACAATATCATTAAGGTTCTGACGATCGTCTCCGTCGTCGGTGTGCCGCCGACGCTGGTTGCCAGCATGTATGGCATGAATTTCAGGCACATGCCCGAACTAGATTGGGCGTGGGGCTATCCCTATGGTCTCGCAGTAATCGCTCTTAGCGCAATCCTGCCGCTGCTCTGGTTCAAGTGGCGTCGATGGTTTTGAGGGGGAAGAAGAGCAAAAAAAGCTTGGCGCAGGAGGCCGTCAGGAAATCGGCTGCATGGCGGCCGTGCGTGCTTCGAGACGCGCCATCAGCATGAGGTAATTCTTTGGTCGATTAAGAAAATTCCTCATCCTGAGGAAGCTGCGGAGCAGCTGTCTCGAAGGACGCACGCTGCTGATCCAGCTGATCGTCAATTTCCTTACAGGCTCGAAGGCTGGGACCCAGGTGTGCAACCGGCCTTGCAGGTGTGACAGGATTGATGATGTCGACATTTCTCCAAAGTCGCCAGGTAAAGCCGCCGGGCGGGTCTGAACATTAGCCGACCTGGTCGGACGACGTGGAACAAATAAAGAAGGATGATGATCGGGATTGGAATCCCGACCAGCCACAGCAGGATGCCTTTGCCCATAATTGTCTCTTCGCAGATAATGAACACCTATTTCTTGCCGGCAATCTCGCGAGCAGCCTCCTTACCGTGGCTGACTGCGCCCTGGACCCGGCCTTCGGCTTGGTCAGCCTTGCCCTCGGCTTCCGTCTGAGCGTCGCCCAGAGCTTTGCCGGCCTGTTCCTTGATCTTGCCGGTGACCTTCTTCACGCCTCCCGCGATACGATCCTTATCCATTACCGATCCTCAGCGTGGTTTAATCACACTGGTAACGCGGTAATTCGCCCACTAGTTCCGCTGGAAACTGGGGCGCTACAGATAAGGGTCTTCCCGGCCGGGAGGAAACAAAAACGCCCCCGAAATTCGGGGGCGTTCTGCGATTAAGCACAATCAAGCAGCTTGGCGCTGCGGCTCTTGCTCCTGCTGCGGCACAGCCAACTGCTCCGATTTTCCAGTCCCGATCTGCACCTTCCGCGGCTTCGCCGCTTCCGGGACCTCGTGGACTAGATCGACATGAAGCATCCCGTTGACGAGGCTGGCGCCGACCACCTTGATATGGTCCGCAAGACTGAAGCGCCGCTCGAACGCGCGCCGCGCGATACCGCGGTGCAGATAGCGGCCTCCGTCTTCATCCTTCTTCGCCTTGCCGGTCACCAGGAGTGTGTTCTCCTGCGTGGTGATATCGAGCTCATCCTGCGAAAAACCAGCCACTGCCATAGTCAGGCGATAGGCGGCGTCGCCAGTCTTTTCGATGTTGTAGGGCGGATAGGCGAGGGAGGCGTTGTCGACACGCGTGGCGGCGTCGACCAACCGCGTCAACCGGTCAAAGCCAATAGTCGAGCGGAACAGTGGGGAGAAATCGAAGCGGTCCATAACCACATTCTCCTTTGAGCAACATGGGGTCCGACACCCACCGGTTCGGCTGGGTGCCATTTACTTGGTGCGCAGTCCCGACACTGGCGACCGCGCAGTGCTAAAGTGGTGATTGCAGACTATTTTATCAAGGGCGTACCGATGCATTAACGGACCGGCCGGAGATCCTCAGCGCTTTATACCGAACCCCTGAAAGCGCTTGTTGAAGCGGGCCAGCTGCCCACCAGTGTCGACCAGGCGTTGCTGTCCGCCGGTCCAGGCGGGATGAGATTTCGGGTCGATGTCGAGCCGCAAGGTGTCCCCCGACTTCCCGTAGGTGGAGCGCGTCTGGTACGAGGTTCCGTCCGTCATCACGATGGTTATCTCGTGATAATCGGGGTGAATTCCTTCTTTCATCGCGAACAGTTCTCCATACCGCTTACTCTTATATCGAAGCTCAGCCCTGCTGCGCAATGTCGCCCGGATCTAGGCGTGAGACGCCCGCGCGGCGAGGGCAACCAGGTCGAAAACATCGACGAGCCGGGCAACATAGTGATCGCGTATCGTGTGGTTTGGACCCGTCTTGCCGCACAACTCGGCCTCCATTATCTGCAGAAGCCGTTCCAGCCTCCGCCGATGCAGCCCCAACCGGCGCTGCAACGGGTCCGTCACGATCCCGGAAAAGGCAGCTAACACAGCACCGGCAAAAAAGATGCCGGCGGTGGTGGCGGCGAGCAGTCCAGGACTGGCAACAACCGGAAACAGGCCATACCATAATCCGCCAAGACCGGCGCCTAGCGGAAATGCCGCGATCGCGATTTGTTGCGCGATCGTCGCCGCCAGAGCAGAGCTCAGCGTCACTAGACCCGGCGTCGCCTGTTTGGCGATCAGAGCACCGAGACCGGCAGCGGCTAAGCCGGTTGCGACCTCGGCAGCTGCAGTGCGCGATTGCAAATAGCTCTCGATAGCGGCGCTCACTCGTGATCGAAGTTCGGCTTCGCTTCCCGCCGGGTCAGCGAGAGGCGTCCGGAGGTGCGCAGCTACCCTCTCGTCGGCGAGAATGGCTTCGGCAATTGCATCGTGATCAGAAACTCCATCACGCCGTCGGTTCGGGATCTCGAACAGTTCGGTTGTTATCAGCCGTTCGATCTCTCTCGCGACTTCGGTCTCAAGGAGGATTCGGCGGCTGGCAAGCCATGCCGAGGCCTGTCGCATTCTGCCGCGTTGCACCGCCCAGGCCGCGAGTTTGAGAAAGAGCGCCGGCCCTGCAAGAAACAGGTTGGCTGGAGCTCGCAGCAGATCCCAGCCCAGCGCTCGGCGATGCAATGCAACGGAGCCGACCAAGGTGAAATGGCGGTCGACGAAGACGTCAATCCGCCCGCGTCGACTCTCCACATACCGACGCCCGGCATCGCGCACGATAGCGCTGGCGACCTTTTGCTGGGGTGTGTCCGACATTTTTGGACAGCCGTCCTCGTGAGGCCGATTATATAGAAGCAAATTATATAGAAACAAAACCGATCATGTCAAACCGATCATGTCAAATTGCAAACGTAAGCAAATTTCCTATCAGCGCGATGTAACGGGATATGATTAACATCAAGAAGACAAGAGTTACATTCCGATTACAATATTTTACTAAGCAGTACCAAGCTGTTCATACAGGAATTACAGAGATCCCCTAGCTTCTACCCTTGACGCCCGAGACCGGGGGTCGGTAGACGAAGGGAAAACTAATGTCCGAATTTCATGGTCTCGTCGAGCTAGAGATTCCGCGCCTTCGCCGCTATGCCCGGGCGCTCACTCGGCGCGCCGACCGCGCCGACGATCTCGTGCAGGACACATTGCTGCGCGCGATTTCCAAGTCGCATTTGTGGCAGACAGGGACAGATCTCCGTGCCTGGCTGTTCACGATCATGCATAATCATTATGTCAATATGGTGCGGCGGGCGATGCGCGACGAGGCGACCATCGACATCGACCAGATGTCGTCTTCGCTCGTTGCGGTCACCGATCCGACTGCGTCGAGCCAGCTTCGCGAACTCGAAGACTCGCTTGCCCGCCTTCCAGGGGAGCAACGGGAAGTCATACTGCTCGTCGGGCTCGAAGGAATGTCGTACGAGACTGCCGCGCAGGTCCTCAACGTTCCGGTCGGCACGGTTCGCTCGCGGCTGTCGCGGGGACGCGACGCGTTGCGGCGCCTGATGGGTATGCCGGAGAAAGCCGAGCGGGCGACCCCGAAAGAAGCGGTACCCCTCGCAGCCTAGCGGGCCGCTTCTATGGATCAAAATGGCGCCGCTATGCGGCGCCTTTTCGCGTTCAAGGCTGGCGGTAACTCAGCAGACCGCCTCCGGTCCGGGGCGGATGAGCCTAGAGTGCCTCCTCGTCTGGCTCGGTACCCCACCCGGGGCCATCGGGCACGATAAGGTGCCCGTCTTCAAATTGCGGTGCATTGGTAAACAGTTCGGCGTCCCAGGGCAGACGATCGATATCGACTTCCATGATTCGCAGATTGGGCGCGGCAGCCGCGAAATGTGCATTCATCATCGTGGCCAGGTGACCATAGAAATTATGCGGCGCGATGTTGACCTCGTGGGCCTCGGCGGCGGCTGCGATTTTCATCGACTGCCACACCCCGTTCCAAACCGCGTCGATAATCGCGACATCCATCGACTGCTCGCTGAAATAGGGCAGGAACTCGCGTAAACCGAGCAGAGTTTCGCACGAGCTGATCGGATGAGGGCTTTGCCGGCGAATATGCGCGAGCGCCGAGGGGCTATAGCTGTCAATCTCAACCCAGAACATCTCTTGATCGGCGATCGCCCGCAGGATTTTCAGATAACCCTCGGTCTTGGCATTGAAGTTAAGATCGAGCAGCAGATCGACATCCGGGCCGGCGCCGTCGCGCATCGCTTCCAAGTGAGCGCGCAAATTGCGCAGAACATTCTTGTTGACATTCAGTTCGGGCATGAACGGCACACCGAACCCCGGCCGCCAACCGCGCGGGGCGCCGTCGTCATAAATGAAGATGTTGGTCTTCAGCGCGCTGAAACCCCGCTCGCGCACTTCGGCGCCGATCGCCTTGACGCCGTCGAGGCTGGTAATCGCGGGCTTATACAGGGTCGGGTGATTGATCCTCCAGGTCGCGCAATGCGACCAGTAGACCGGGATGCAGTCTCGAACTTTGCCGCCGAGGAGCGCATGGCACGGCACTCCGAGCGCCCTCCCCTTGGCGTCGAGCAGCGCATTCTCGATGGCGCCCAACCCCTCGGCGACCACGCCGCCGGCAGTCGGACGCGTGAAGCAATAAAGCTCGGTATATATCCTCTCGTGATCGAAAACCGGCCGCCCGACAACCCGTCCAGCGAGCCGCTCGATGACGGCGCCGACTCCGGGAGAGCCGAAGCCCTCGTCGAATTCACTCCAGCCGACGACGCCGTTGTCGGTCGTCAGTTTGAGGAAGTGATAGTTTCGCCAGCCGGCGTCGCAGCGAAGAATTTCGAGGCCTTTGACCTTCATCAGCTTTCTTCCCTATCGGTCGATCCGCAACAGAATAGCCGGCAGCGACTAGGGGCGCACGGCCGGCGTTTCGATCGGCATGCCGCGGGCCCGCTCCATCAGATAGAGTTCGAGCGCGACGGCGTGCGGAGCGCCGTAGTCGAAGGGTTCGGCGCGGACGCCGGTCATGCAGTTGCGCAATCGGTGTTCCAGTGAGCCGAGACCCTGCCATTCGAGGCGGTAGACTGGATAGCCAGTCGGGTGCGCCTGCGGGATCACGTTACCGGCGAGGCGTTTTCCCCAGTTGTCGTCGTGGCATTGGCTGCAGGACAGGTTCAGCTGGCCTTCGCGTTGCTGGAACAGCTCCTCACCTAAGGCGAGAAACGGTCGCAACTCGGGGATGGTGGAGACCCCGATCGGCATGCCGTGCGATTGACGGCCGACGAATGCGGTCAATGCGAGAAGATCTTCGCTCTCCCAAGCGAGCGGCTCTGCCCGCTGATGCTGGGTGCGGCAATGGTTGATCCGCTGCTCGAGATCGAGAGGGCGCCCCAGCGTCGGTTCGAATGCCGGGTAGCGGGCCGCGACACCCTTCATGCTCTCTCGCCCATCACCGTGACAATCGGCGCAAGATCGGCCGTCGGCTCCGGCCGGCTTGGCCCACAGGCTCTTGCCTTGCGATACCCACAGCATACCGGGGTTAGCGGTCTCGTCGTCCTGCATCGCGCGGATTTCAGGGCTGGCGAAACATAGCCCGAGCGCCCCGCCCCCGGTCCAGTTTCGGCTCCGACCGCCGTGACGGCGGCCAATCCGAAGCACGCCGCGAGCAAAACCCTCATTCGACGG
>Ga0126381_100000351_pt1 | contig 49685 bp, 35 predicted proteins | sample PanSoiMetPlot_28_FD_96465 | JGI IMG/M metagenome (GOLD analysis project Ga0126381, IMG submission 96465) | Tropical forest soil microbial communities from Panama - MetaG Plot_28 | ecosystem: Environmental > Terrestrial > Soil > Tropical forest > Bulk soil | place: Panama | collected 2016-02-17 | reverse complement strand
TGGCCCATTCGGACCGACCGGGCAGCCCGATCCAACCATTATCCAAACCGCACCGAAGCCCGACTACTTCTTCCTGTGGCTTTACGCTGTGCTTTCCCTCCTTCCTCCATCGCTGGAGACGCCATTCCTTCTTATCGCCCCGGTCCTGGCGATCCTTGGCCTGATTCTTCTGCCTTTCCTTTCCGGCGAGGGAGAAAAGAGCTGGAAGCGACGGCCCATTGCGGTTGTCACAGTACTCATGATCGCGCTTATGCTCGGGACGTTTACTCGGCTCGCTCAAAACGGGCCTTGGAGTCCGCGCATGACCGCCTGGAGCGGGGACCCGGTGCCCGTCCAGTACATACATCACACGACGGCGCTCGAGCGTCAAGGTGCGCTGGTGTTTCAGGTCAAGCAGTGCCGAAATTGCCACGCTCTAGGCGATATGGGTGGCCAGAGAGGGCCGGCTCTGGATAACGTCGCCGTGCGACTTACGCAGGACCAACTCATTCGCCAGGTGATTCAAGGGGGCGGCAACATGCCTGCCTATGGAAGCAATTTGAGTCCGGCAGAGACCACTGCTCTCGTAGCTTTCCTTGAGACCTTGCATCCGAGGGGACAAACTCCCGCGCGCGATGCAGCACGGGAAAGAGTGATCGGGGAAGAGCGTCAAGATCGTCCTGTCGCCCAAAAGTAGGATTGCTATGTTGCATGCTCACCACGTCGCGTCTCAGCCATATGGCATCCTGTTGACCCTTCTTTTCACGGGAGGTTTGTACCTACGCGGATGGCTGCGTGTTCGTTCCTGGTACAAGAACCGTATTCCGGCGTGGCGCGCCGTGAGCTTGCTCCTCGGCCTCTTCTTGATCTGGCTTGCGGTTGCTTCACCTATGGCCGACGCGGCTCATGAATTGCTGACAGGTCACATGGTTCAGCATCTTCTGTTAATGACCTTCGCCGCACCGTTGATCTGGCTCGGTGAACCGCTGATCGCTTTGCTGCAAGGCATGCCGAAGAACGTTCACGAGGGATTGGCTCCGCTGCGCTGGCGACCGGCTCAGGTACTCGGGAGCGCGATTATTCATCCGGCAGTTTGCTGGCTTGGTGCGGCAGGTGCGTTGATCGGATGGCACATTCCTCAACTGTTTGCACTGGGAATGAAATCGCCAGTTTGGCACGCAATGATGGAAGCGTCGTTCCTGGTAACCGGTCTCCTTTTCTGGTGGCCCGTTTTCGATCCTTGGCCGAGTCAAAGGAATCGGGGGTGGCTGATTATCGTGTATCTCTTCCTCGCTACATTGCCTTGCGACATCCTTTCTGGCTTTCTTGTGTTCTGCGATCGCGTGGTATATCCGGGCTACGTAGATTCATCACAACCGTTCGGGCTCTCCCCGCTGCAAGATCAGCAGCTAGCAGGCGCACTCATGTGGACCGCAGTTACTGTGATCTACTTCATCATCGGCGGCAGTATCTCGGTCCAGTTACTTTCCCCGCAGAGGTCGCAAGAGAATTGGATCAGCCAGCAGCCCGCGTTTGACAGTGCGGCGCCGCTGGCGGCCGGGCAGAGGATCGAGGTGGTCTGAATGTCCAGCCAAACCATCCTTACCGAGCAACTGGCGCCTACCCCCTCGCAAGGTGCACGTTTTGCTGCCCCCACGCTGCTCTCAGATTACTGGGCGCTCACAAAACCGGAAGTCAATTTCCTGATCTTGATCACGACTTCTGTGGGTTTTTACCTGGGGTTTGGACGCGGGGCGGTTCCATTTCCCTTCGCCGCGTTGTTGAACACTTTGCTTGGAACGCTGCTGGTCGCAAGCGGAACGGGGACATTAAACCAGTACATCGAACGAAACTTTGACGCGCAAATGCGCCGTACCGCGCGCCGCCCCCTCGCCGCTGGCCGTCTGAAACCGGCTGCTGTCCTGGCTTTCGGAATTGTGCTGGCATGTGCGGGAGGCATCTATCTTGCCGCCGCTGTCAATCCGCTTGCGAGTCTGCTCGCGATCTTCACGCTGCTCAGCTATCTGTTCGTGTATACGCCACTCAAACGCAAAACGCAGCTGTGCGTCCTCGCCGGTGCTTTTTCGGGTGCGATGCCGCCGCTCATCGGATGGGCCGCAGCCGCCGGCGGATTGCATGTCGAGGCGTGGGTGCTGTACGCCATTCTCTTCTTCTGGCAGTTTCCGCATTTCATGGCAATCGCGTGGATGTATCGCGAGGATTATGACCGGGCAGGGTATCTAGTTCTGCCCAAGGGCACTGCGAGAGTTCCTTTCGTGATTCTGCAAACTCTGTTGCCGCTCCTTGCTCTCGTCGCCATCAGCATCATGCAATCTCCGGCACGGCATGCCACGGTCTTTTATTGTGCGGCGATGCTGCTGGGTGCGGGCTTTCTGTACTTTGGATTGGAATTTCTGATTCAGAGGTCAAGAACGGCCGCACGTCGACTACTCGCAGCCTCGATTGTGTACCTTCCATTGTTGTGCGGACTCAGCGCAACGTTATGCAATCCGGTGGGACGGTGACGCAATGTGGGAGGCACGATCTTCAATACCGTTCAATTTGATGATGTACACGCCGACCAGGCCAGTCTCCAGCCTTCGTTCACGAGAGAGGCCAGTCGCTCGCTTTGCATGGGCGACTCTCTGTTGCAATGTGGCCGTGGTGCTGTGGGGAGCATATGTGAGAGCTACAGGCTCGGGAGCAGGCTGTGGCAACAAGTGGCCCCTCTGCAATGGCAACGTTTTAAGTACAAGCGCCAGGTCGCAAACCGTCATTGAATTCACGCACCGGATGACGAGCGCCATCGCTTTGCTTATGGTGGCTTCGCTCGTGGTCTGGTGCTGGCGGGCCACGGCGCGGCGCGACTGGGCTCGCTATTCCGCGATACTCGCCGCCGTCTTTCTTGCCAATGAGGCCCTGCTGGGAGCCGCTCTCGTCTTGCTGGACCATGTCGCCCAAGACAAGTCTGCCGGCCGAGTGCTCTTCTTGTGTCTACATTTTGGCAATACGCTTCTGCTGCTCGCAACGCTTTCGTTGACGGCAGCATGGTTGTCAAAAGAGGGCGAGGCTTTCACCCTGATCCGAAAACCACGGGAAGTAATTATGATTGGCGTGGGTCTGGTCGCGACGATGCTCATCGGAATCACCGGCGCCGTCGCCGCCCTCGGCGATACCCTCTTTCCCGCATCATCGCTGCGCTGGTCGGTGTTGCAGGACTTTAGTCCCGGAGCCCCCGCTCTTGTTCATCTTCGGGTGCTTCACCCGGTGGTCGCGGTGATCGCTGCAGAGTACATCCTGTGGCTTATCGCTAAGACCTCAACCCGGCGCGGTCCAGTGTCGAAAATCACAATTAGTCTTGTGGTGCTCCTCTCCGTGCAGCTGAGCCTCGGGATTTTGAATGTGCTACTTCTTACCCCTGTTTGGCTGCAGATCCTGCATTTATTCGTTGGCGATGTGTTCTGGATCGCGCTTGTGCTTGCCTCAGCCGACCTACTGCTGATAAATGCCGGCCCGGAGCAGACTGAGGGGATTGTTGATTCTTGTGTCACGTCCTATGCATTCGTCGGCGAGGACCACGGACTTCCGCTTCATGGAGCAACCTGATGCGCGCACCGATCGTAAAGACGCCATCATGCGGCTTGTGTCAATCATAGTTGGTAGTTGTCGAGCAGTGAGAAGGAAAGAAACAGGTGCAAACAGCAGGTCGCGAACAAGTTCTGGGCAAAGCGTCTTCGCCATCGTTCAATTTTAAAGTGTCGCGGAAACAGTTCCTGAGCCCAGCCCAAGCGAGGTGATTAAAGGTGAGTCGTAATAACCAAAGAACGAAATTCTGGACGATCCTTGCAATCTTTAATATTGTCGGGATCGTCTACCCGATAAGTTTGTATACCAACGCCGAAACTAGTGATCAGCAGATCTCGGCTTTGCTGGTTCTAGTGGGCATAGGTCTTGTGTTGGCGGTTGTCGATGCGGCGAGTGCTCTCATAGCCTACGCGTAGTTATTTCCGTCTGTAGTTGGAACGGTGTGTGGTACGCAATCGAGCCAATCGAGCCAATGACGATACGAGAGTGATGTCTGCTACTCTTCGCGCGAGATCATCGATGGCAAATGCATCCCGAATATGTTTCTTCAGCCAGCTGATGGCGCGACAATGCGTTGAGGTTGGCTGTTTGTTTGCGCCACGCGATGTAGGGGCTCGGGCGCTCCTAAGTGATTCTGATGCAGGACCTGGTTACCGACGACTGCTGCGCGGTGAGGTTCTTCATGCCGTTCGATGACTTCAATACCCCCTCGGTGCCAGAGGATGGCGAGCCTATCAAGGAGTATCGACGCCTCAGCATCGAGTTCATCGAGGCTAGAAACCGCCGGATCGGCAAAACCCCCGCCCCTTCGCGTTGACGTCGAGCGATGAGATCACGGCATTCCCTTTGAGGCGCCTATCCCCGATGTTTTGAAGATGCAAAACCTCACCGCCGGAGCACAGAATCTGCGCTCTGTGTGCGCTCTGTTTGCTGGATTACGACGGCTTTTCGTGGTCTTAGGTGTCATCCGCTGACCTGCATGTTATTGAGTTTACGTTGGTGTGCTGATTCGACTCGCACACGCTTCCGCCACTTTCTTTTCATTGACTTAAAGAGGGCGGACTGAGGACGTTCCTGCTGACCAAAACAGCCGGATCCTGCGGGCCTGTGATGAAAGTGTGATAATCAGCCCCCATGACGACCCCAATCGTGGGACGCGCCTTTTTCAATAGAGCACTTCTAGAACAGTCGGGATTGAACGTTGGCCCCGCACAATTGACGAAATTAACCTCTGTCAGGACCTTCTCTCCGAACCACTCCCCACACGACTGTGATCGGCCCGTCGGTCATCAGCTTGTTTGATTGTTAACGAATTGCATTTAGGCTCACGGCTGACCCTGCTCCCAGTTCTTCCAATAATCGTGGGCATCTAACGCACGGATGCATCGCCTTTTATGCAATGCGCTTCGCGGGTCAAGAGGGACGCCATCTGGGCAACTACCGCAAGAAGACGACCGAGACCGAAGACACTGTGGTCCCGCTACTGACAGCACTTGCACTGCGGAAGAACTCGATCAGTCTACTAATAAGTAGACCGAGAGCGGCTTGAGGCTGTGCGTCGGGTCGGCCTAACGCGCTGTGCCCAATTTTGTGCCCACCAGCAAACCCGATGAATTGCGATCAATTGCGACGCAATTCAGTGTAAGCCTCGGCGACAGCGCAACTTATCGCAATTTGCTGCGCTCAGCTCGCAAATCCGATAAGCCCTTTGTTTTTGGTAACCTAGGAACTTAAAATAAGCAGGGCCTATGAGATTTCTCATGCGAACCCGTCGCGTCTGTCGCTGGCGCGACGCAGCCATGGTGGCGCGCTGGGCCCGGCCTCGTTCCTGGCGACGGAAAAGAACTTCCGCCGCATCATGGGCTGGAAGGATCCTGGCAACTGGAAGCGATCTTAGGAAGAAAAATGATGGAAACTGCTGCCGCCAGCAGGAGGTCGCGTAACATGATCCCGAGCGCCGCTCCTTCAACCTCTAACTACGAGCGGGACACCGTCGGTGGCTTTCATTGATCTTTCATCAAGGCAGGCAAATCTACTCAAATCTAGCCAAACGTATTATAACTAATGTCATTAATAATCAGTGTATTACGCTGAGACAAGTAAACTTAGGCGGACTGTAATCGGATTGAGAATCTTCCGTCCTAACCCCTAGACGATAGCGCCACTTAGGAAGACTTCTGCATTATAGCAAATCGCCTGTATTGATCGGGCTTTCCGGCTCCATCGGTCGTGTCCTAACACTCCGCACTGTTAGGACACGACCGCTCCATCTGCTTGCAAGTTCCCGCCGATATTCAGCAGAACAGTTGAGAATGAGCCAACAACAGTTCACGGCCGCCAGTTCACGAACGTCCATTTGTGCTGCGCGTCGTTGCGCATGCGTTACCAGAAAATGCTAGTGTTTCCCCATTGAAAATTCCCTGGGATTAAGTTTCCTTATGCGACGATTGACTGCGATCATCTTCATTTTTTGCACGCTGATGTTGCCGTTCGCAGCTGCCGCGCAGCAAACTCGATCACTCCCTCCCCGGATCTGAAGGCGATGCAGTAATCCGGTTGGCGAACGCGGTTTTGGGCTAACTTATGTAAACGCCTGTTTTCGCCAATCATCGTGGTAAGTTCAGTCACTTCAGCGTAAAGTGCTGCAATGGCTGGGTTCGCAGTCTTCATGACGATCATCGTGCTCGGAGTGGTGGGCATCGTGATCGTTTCCATCCTATCGATATTTCTGTATGTTGTTGGCCGTCGCAGAGTACACCGTGGAGTCAGCAGCCAAAGGGCTGTCGTTATTGGCGCGGTAGCCCCCTTCTTCGGACTCCTCTGGTTCGTGCTTGCCTTCCTCATCCACGTGCAAGTCTCAAATAGATTGGCTCATCAGGACTGCGGGTTAAGCGGTGATCCCTATGTGACTTTGCCTAATGGATACATTCTCGGCAGTCTTAACACGTACAGTGGCTACATCAAGGCGCCTGGGTATGAGACCGGCGTTCCTGTTGCCGGTCCTGGATATGTCCGCTCGATAATCGACCTTAAATTCTCTGATCCATATTTCATGGGGACGCAGTTCGACCATGAGACCTCTAGCGTACGTAGCTTTGTCTTCGACACACGAACTCTGGAGTTCCGTGCCTCAGAGCCGAAAAGTCGAGAGGGCCGTCCGTTAGACGCTACAAGTCAGGCGGCCCTGGAAGCATGGGGAGATGCGCAAACACATGTGCAAACCGATCCCGATTCGTATTGGAAGATGTACTACCGCAATCGCCATCAGTGGCCGACGTACGTGTTTTGGGCCATTGTCGCTGTTGGCGAGTTCGGAATCTTCTTTTATGTGCGGGAGATCTGGAAAAAGCCGCTCCAACCTACGATAGTTCTGCCCTAGTCCGGAACAAACTGTAGACATTTCCTATGGCTCTGTAAAACTTGCGTGGCTGGTTTGCTGGGTTCGATAAAAGCCATCAGAGTATTCGACTCCAGCGGGAAATAGAACCTGCTGAAGGCGTTGCTTCTGGTCGCAGACAAAATCCACTGCGTCGCAGCCGGCTGAAACGCAGGGCAACCCCGACGTTCAGGTGTAGGTCAATACCAAGTCAGGCGTTTATCACTGTCCCGCCACACACTGGTATGGAGCAACGAAGTCGGGAGAGTACATGAAAGAGGCCCAAGCCCAGCAAAAAGGTTTCCGCCCCGCCTATCATCGCGCATGTAAGTAGCTTTTAATCCTTATATTTGCCTCACTATTCGCGCAGAAAAATCTGCCGGGTTGACAACCTGGATTCTGCGGAGCAGAATCCTATTTATAGGCGAATAAAAAACGAAAATACTTCCACTGTTTCGCCCGCCAGAGGTCTTCTATGTCTTCCGTTGCTGTTACTCCCTCAACCGTTTCTCTTCCCCGCTGTGCTCAGGATTTGCGCGCCCATATCGAGTCCTCTCTTGGCGAGCATCTCTCTTCAACTTTGCGGCTTCAGGAACGTGCTGCTCCGACGACCGTTCCCACTGGCATTGCCGCCATTGACGCTCTCACCCAGGGCTTGCCTCGTGCCGCTCTCACGGAGATTGCCGGCCCCACTTCCTCTGGACGCACCGGCGTCATGCTCTCCGCGCTTGCGGCAGCTACTCGCCGGCAAGAAGTCTGCGCGTTGGTCGATGCCAGCGACAGCTTCGATCCCTGCTCGGCCGCCGTTGCGGGAATCGATTTGGAGCGGCTGTTGTGGGTCCGCTGTAATCAAGCCGCATGCGCAACGAAGCGAACCAGAGCGAAATACCAAAATTCTGCATTCGCCTTTGCTGGAGTGCTCGAGCAAGTACTAAAGGTCACCGACCTGCTTCTTCAGAGCGGCGGCTTTGGCATGGTAGTGCTCGATATGGGCGACATTCCTGCGGAAAGTGTTCGCCGCATCCCGCTCACCTCCTGGTACCGTTTTCGCCGCGCCGTAGAACCGACTGCAACCGTGCTGCTGCTCATTGAGCAAGAGCCCAGCGCAAAAACTTGTGCGTCACTTGTGTTGCAATTGCAGCCCGAAGCACTCTGCGCCTCCAACCCATCGGTGGAGCGCCCTTTCTCAACCCAGCAGGAATTGCAATTCTCATCTCCCGCGACAAAGTCTGCGCCCGCTCTTGGGTCGAAGAACCGGCTCACATATTTACAGCAAGGCAATGTTGGTCGCGCTGTGCGATCCGAAAACTATCCTCCGCCACATGCAATGCCTTTGCGCGGAATGCGTTTTCGTGCCGAAGTGGTGCGCTCGTGGGCGAACCGCAAACCGCCGCAGTCGGCCGGTGCCAATTTTGAACTGCGCACCGCACTGTGAATCCGACAAAAGCTTGTACTCATACATATGTTTGCCTGCATTTACATTCCCGATTTCCCGGTGGAAGCCATTGCTCGCGGTGAAGCCTTCCTGCGCGAACGCGCCGTGGCCATTCTCGATGGCAAACCGCCTCTCACGCGTGTGATGGCGCTGAACGAAAAAGCCCGCGTATTGGGAATGGAACTCGGCATGACCAAGCTGGAAGCGGCGGTTTTTGCTGATACCGAACCCACGCGCGGCGATGACGAAAGTTCCTCGGAAGAGCATTCCGCGCGTTTCGACCTCGCCGTCTTGCGCCAACGTTCGACAGAGCGGGAAACCTCCGCTCACGCCGCGTTGCTGGACGTTGCCCATGCTTTTACTCCCCGCGTGGAAGACACCGCTCCCGACACTCTACTGCTCGATCTCACTGGGCTCGATCGCCTTTACGGCACGCCGGGCAAAATGGCGGGCGATCTGATGTCGCGGATCACGGCAGTTGGCATGGAAGCGAACATCGCCTTCGCCGCCAATCCCGATGCCGCAATGCATACTGCTCGCGGCTTCAACGGAACGACCATCATTCCTGCCGGGCAGGAACAAAAGCGCTTAGGCGTGCTTCCCATCCAGGCGCTGCTGGACACATTTGAGATTGCTGCCCAGAAAAAAGCTGCGGGAAAAGCTTCCGAGCGCAGATCGCAGCAATTACACGAGCAGATGCTGGACACTCTGGAGCGCTGGGGCGTTCGCGACTTTCGCACTCTGGCGCTGCTGCCCGATCATGCTCTGGCTTCGCGCCTGGGCGAGGCAGGAGTCCAGCTGCGGCGATTGGCTCGTGGTGAAGGCAACCGTACGCTGGTGCTAAGCGCACCGCCGTCGCGATTTGAAGAAGCGATGGAACTGGAGTGTGCCGTTGAGACAATCGAGTCCTTGTCCTTCATGCTCAACCGGCTTCTGGAGCAATTATGCACACGACTGGAAGCAAGGGCGCTTGCGGCGCATGAACTGCATCTGCGTTTGCAGCTTGAGCCGCGTGTCGCTGATGAAGAAACTGCTACGGAACAGCAACTCGTTCGCTCTTCAGTTCCGTCCTTGAATACAACAGTGCAAAAGGTGGAAGCGCGGGCATCATCCGCGGCGGAAGCGCAGGCCTTTAGGCCCGCGAAACATGTGACTATCAATGGGGACTCCTGCCCCGGGAGAGAAATCAAGCCAATTTTCGAACGCGCACTGTGCCTGCCCGTTTCCATGTGCGATTCCAAAGTGTTTTTGAAGCTGCTGCAACTGGAATTGACAGCGCATCCGCCGGGTGCTCCGGTTACAAAAATATGGATCACAGCTGAGCCGGCGCCTCCACGTTCCGCTCAGCGCGGCCTGTTTCTGCCGATCACTCCTGAAGCCGAAAGGCTCGAGATTACGCTGGCGCGAATCAACGCGGTTGTCGGCGAACGCCGCGCCGGCATTGCTCGGCTGCTCGATAGCCATCAGCAGGAAAGGTTCCGCATGGATCGCTTTGCGCCGGCAGTTAGCAATCCCCAGAAGCACGATAGTCCCACATCGTGGGATGTGAACAGTTCCCTGCCTCTGGCACTGCGGATCTGGCGGCCTGCGCGCCGGCTTCAAGTCAGTTTGTCTGACGGGCAGCCGAACGCTGTACTCCTGGAAACAAGGCAGCCGGAACAAATACTGCTGCAAGGAAAAATCTTGTGGTCGGCAGGTCCCTGGCGATCTTCCGGTGATTGGTGGACGGAGAATGCAAAACAGAACGGAGACCGTACAGCTACCGAGCAGTCCGGCCCATGGGACCGCGAAGAGTGCGACATTGCAGTCGCCTGCGCCGGCAAAAACAATACGCGCGGAGAATGCAGCAACGTAGCGCTCTATCGCATCTACCGCGACCTGGCGACCGGCGACTGGTTTGTCGATGCCAGCTATGACTGATTATAAGCAATTAGCAATTAGCAATTAGCAATAAGCAATTAGCAATAAGCAATTAGCGACTGCAACAACTCGTGACTGTGTACTGACTACTGATGTACGTCGAATTGCACTCCCGCTCCGCATTCAGCTTTCTCGAAGGGGCTTCGGCTCCTGAGGAGCTTGCGGATGTCTGTGCGCAATACCAGATGCCGGCAATGGCGCTGCTTGACCGCGATGGAGTTTACGGGGCAGCGCGCTTTCACCTCGCGGCAAAGAAGCTGAAGGTCAAGGCTCATATTGGCGCAGAGGTCACTTCCCTGCTTGCCCCTACTGCGCTCGAGAAAGCGCCCTTTCCTCGGCTCTCTCTACTCTGCGCCTCGCGCCTGGGTTATCAAAATCTGTGCAGACTGATTACTCTCACAAAACTACGCGCGCCAAAGTATCCAGCCACTATCCCACGACGTGGTAGTACCACAGACGACGAGGAAATACCTATTTTGCAGTCGCAGGCAATCGCATCGCTGGCCGATCTCTCCGAGCACGCTAGCGGCTTAATTTGCCTCACTGGAGGCGATGAAGGCCCGCTGGCCCATGCATTGCAATCCGGCGGCCTGGACGCAGGACGCGAACTGCTCGATCAGCTCACTGCAATCTATGGGCGTGAAAACGTCTTTGTCGAACTGCAACGCCACTATGATCGCGCGCAGGAAGCCCGCAACCATGCCGCGATTGAGCTGGCGCGCAGCCTGCAATTACCCTTGCTGGCGACCCAAGGCGCACAGTACGCCAAACCGGAAGAGCGCCAGATTCTGGACGTCTTCACTTGCATCCGCAATCACCGCACTCTCGACACTGCCGGCCGCCTGCTCGCAGCCAATAGCGAGCGCTATCTCAAACCTCTATCTGAGATGCTCCGCCTTTTCGCCGATCTGCCGGAAGCTACCGCGAATACGCTCGAACTGTCCTCTCGCCTCGACTTCACGCTGAACGATCTCGGCTACGAATTTCCGCAATATCCCGTCGGGCCGGACGAGACCATGGACACCTTTCTGCGAGCTCGCACCATGGAAGGCGCTCGCGAGCGTTATCTGCGACCGGGACAGAGCGAATTGTGGCGGCGTGCGCAACGCCAGATCGAACGCGAGCTCTCGCTTATTGAGCATCTAAAGCTGCCCGGTTATTTCTTGATTGTCTGGGACATCGTCCGTTATTGCCGCGAGCAGGGCATCCTGGTGCAGGGACGCGGCTCGGCAGCCAACAGTGCCGTCTGTTATTCGCTCGGCATCACCGCCGTCGATCCCGTCGGCATGGATCTGTTGTTCGAGCGCTTTCTCTCGGAAGAGCGCGGTGAGTGGCCCGACATCGATCTCGATCTGCCTAGCGGCGATCAGCGCGAGCGCGCCATTCAGTATGTTTATGAGCGTTACGGCAAATTAGGCGCGGCCATGACGGCCAATGTCATCACGTATCGTGGCCGCTCGGCAGCGCGCGAGGTCGGCAAGGCGCTTAGCTTCGGTGGCGAGACGCTCGAGCGTCTTACTCGTCTGGTGAGCTCGTGGGAGTACAAAGACCCTGAAGACACTCTGGAGCGACAGTTTCGCGATGCCGGTTTCGATCTGCGACACCCGCGCATTCGCAAATTTTTCGAACTCTGCCTTGCCGTTCAGGACCTGCCGCGCCATCTGGGACAGCACTCCGGCGGCATGGTGATCTGCCAGGGACAACTCGATTCCATCGTTCCGCTCGAGCCGGCCACAATGCCCGGCCGCGTCGTCGTGCAATGGGACAAGGAAGATTGTGCCGACATGGGCATCGTTAAGGTCGATCTGCTGGGCTTGGGCATGATGGCCGTGCTGGAAGATTCCCTCAAGCTCATCGACAATCATTACCGGGAAGAGGTGGATCTGGCAAAACTGCCGGCTGATGATCCCACAGTGTATGACACGCTCCAAAAAGCCGATACCGTGGGCATGTTCCAGATTGAGAGCCGGGCTCAGATGTCGTGCCTTCCGCGGCTTCATCCCACTCGCTTCTACGACATTGTGGTACAGGTCGCAATCATTCGCCCGGGGCCAATCGTGGGGCAGATGGTGAATCCTTTTCTCATGCGAAGACAGGGAAAGCAGGCCGTCGAATATCCACATCCCTCACTGGAACCGGTGCTGGAGCGCACGTTAGGAGTGCCGCTGTTTCAGGAACAACTTCTTCGCATGGCCATGATCACCGCCGGCTTCAGCGGCGGCGAAGCCGAAGAATTGCGCCGGGCCTTCGGCTTCAAGCGCAGCGAGCGGCGCATGCGCGACATCGAAGTCAAGCTGCGAGAAGGCATGAAGCGCAACGGCATTGCGCCTGAGGCGCAGGCGCAGATCATCCAATCCATTACTTCGTTCGCGCTCTATGGCTTTCCCGAATCGCACGCCGCCAGCTTTGCGCTGCTGGCCTATGCCAGCGCCTATCTCAAATGCCATTACCTGGCGGCGTTCACGGCTGCACTGCTCAACAATCAGCCCATGGGCTTCTATCATCCGTCGACCATTGTGAAAGATGCTCAGCGACACGGCCTGCGCGTAAAACCGGTTGATATCACCTGCTCGGACTGGCTGTGCACTCTGGAGCCGGAGGTGGAAGGGCACGACTTCGCTCTTCGCATGGGCTTTCGCTATGCAAAGGGATTACGTGAAGAGACAGCACAGGCCATCCTGCGTGAGCGGAAACATCTGCCGTTCACATCGATTGCCGATTTGACCTATCGCGTTCCCGAACTTCGCCGCAATGAACTGGTGCTGCTGGCATCCATTGGAGCGCTAAATTCGATTGGGTGCAGTTCCGGCAAAAGGCAGGTCGCTCACGAGCTAACGCGCGCTCGTGATGACAGACATCAAAAAACCGCCCAAAATGCGAGCCCGGGAACCCACTCTACACGTCTGCATCGCCGCGATGCGCTGTGGCAGGTGGAGCGCGCAGCTCGTTTTGCGGGTCCGCTGTTGGATGGCATTCCGGAGAACGACGAAGCTTCGCCGCTTGCAATGATGACTCCCGAAGAGCGGCTGGTGGCCGATTTCCAGGGAACAGGCCTCACCGTAGGACCGCATCCAATGGCTTATCGCCGGGCCGATTTGCGACGTATGGGCGTGCTCTCAGCGAACGATCTCGCCCGTGTCCCTCATGGCCGGCACGTCCGCACGGCAGGATGCATCATCGCGCGCCAACGGCCCGGGACCGCAAAAGGATTCGTCTTCCTCAGTCTTGAAGATGAAACCGGTATCAGCAACGCCATCATTTCGCCTGACATTCTCGAGCGCAACCGCATTTTGGTCCTTTCGGAAAAATTCATATTGCTGGAAGGCGAACTGCAAAACCAGGAAGGCGTTATCTCCGTCCGCGTGGAGCGGGTTGCGCCCATGCGCGAGGCGTATGCTGCCGAAACCGTTGACGTCACGGATGCCGATGTGCGCTCGCACGACTTTCATTGACGTTCATGACAAACTACTCCCGCTCACGTTATATGCTCTCCAACCGTGGCCAAAGGAGAAACTATGCCCACTGCCAAGAAGAGCGCCAATCCGCCTGAGAAAGTCGCGCTTTATGACAAGCTGATTGCGACTAGTCCTCACATTGAGCGCAAAGGCGACAACAACCCTTACACCTCATTGAATGGCAATATGTTCACGCTGCTTAACCCGCCGGGTAATCTGGCTATCCGTCTACCCGAGGCCGAGCGCGAGAAATTCATCAAGAAGTACAAGACCAAGCTGTTCGAGGCCTACGGCGTGGTGATGAAGGAATATGTTGCCGTGCCCGACACTTTGCTGGCGAAGACGAAGGAACTCGCGCCCTATCTGACCATCAGCTATGAATACGCCAAGACGCTCAAACCAAAGCCGACCACGAAGAAGAAAAGCTGACGAAGTCAGAATCTGCTACCGGCGAATGGAACCTTCTGCTGCGCGTTTTCGTTTAACTATGTTGTAATCTTCCTTGCCTTTCAGATCGAAAAGGAGCCGACTGCGTGAACCGTCTAGCCCGCGTTTGCATTTTTCTGCTTGCCTTCTGTCCCGCCATCCTGCTCGCTCAAGTCGCGCCCGCCCCGGAATCCGGCAAGTTTCGCCTGCATAAATTCGAGCAGGCTATCGGCGAGGAGAGCTATAGCATCACGCCCGACGGCAATGCACTCACGTTGAAATCCGATTTCAAGTTCACGGACCGCGGCACACCGGTTCCTCTCATGGCGACCTTGCGCACCTCCAACAGCTACGTGCCACAGAGCTACGTCATCAAGGGCAATACTTCACGTCTATCGACGATCGACACGGACGTGACGATCACGGGCGCGAATGCCACCATTCGCCAGGGTAAAGACACACGCACTGCCGCTGTCCCGCAGACGTTCTTTACCATCTCCGGCTACGCTCCTGTCTCCGTGCAAATGGAGATGATGCGCTATTGGAAGACGCACGGCTCGCCCGCTCAGATGAACACGCTCCCCATCGGAGCAGTCAGGATCCAGGACCGCGGGTCGCAGACAATGCAGATCGGCGGTCGTGACGTTAAGGTCGAACGCTACACCGTGCAGGGGCTGATTTGGGGCATGGAAGTTCTGTGGATGGACAGCAACAGCAATCTCGCCGCGCTGGTCTCGACCGATGCCGAGTTCGACCACTTCGAAGCCATACGCGATGAGTACGAATCGGCGCTTTCAGACTTCGTCGCCAGCGCCGCGCATGACGGGATGGCCGCCCTCACCGAGATGAGCCAGAAGCTTCCCGGCCGCCGCACCGGAACCTTCGCCTTCGTCGGCGCGACCGTAATCGACGGCGCAGGCCAGGCGCCCATCCCGAACGCCACCGTCGTAACCAGCAACGGCAAGATCGTCGCTGTCGGGTCGAGCGCGAATGTGCGGATCCCATCCGATGCGCAGCGCATTGACGTCAGCGGAAAGTACATCATCCCGGGCCTCTGGGACATGCACGCGCACTACGAACAGGTCGAGTGGGGGCCCATTTATCTGGCCGCAGGTGTTACCACTGTTCGCGATGTCGGCAACGAATACGATTTCATTACGCAAGTCCGCGACGCGGTCAACAGCGGAAAAGCGCTCGGTCCGCACATGCTGCTGGCCGGCATTGTCGACGGTGACGGACCTTACGCCATCGGAATCACGCGGGTCAACAACGCGGAGGACGCGCAAAAGTGGGTGACGAAGTATCACGACTCCGGCTTCCAGCAGATCAAGATCTACAGCTCCGTAAAGTCCGACAACGTGAAAGCCATCTGCGCCGACGCGCATAAGGTCGGCATGACTGTCACGGGCCACATCCCGATTGGCATGAATGCCTACGAAGGTGTCGACGACGGTATGGACATGATCAACCACATCCACTACATCAGCGATCTCTTGCTGCCGAAGGATTACGATCCGAAAAAGGTAAAAGGGCTGGAGCGCCTGAAGGTGCTCTCCTCGGTTGACGTCAATTCTGACGCGGGCAAGCAGGCCGTTGCCTTCCTGAAGCAGCATGGCACGGTCATCGATCCGACTATGGCCCTGATGGAGATGACTCTGCGTCTCGCGAACGAGCCGGCAACGCAGATGGACCCTGGCATCTCTCGCGTCGCACCTGAGCTGCGTGAGCAGCTGGTAAATGGCGGCGTACCTCCTGAGGCGGCGCCGTATGCTCAGAAGATCGAACAGAATGATTTGGCGCTGATCGGCGCCCTACATCGCGCAGGCGTGCCCATCATCGCCGGAACCGATCAGGCCGTGCCGGGATTCTCCGTCTATCGCGAGATCGAACTGTACGTCCAGGCAGGATTCACGCCGATGGAAGCTCTGCAGGCCGCGACTATTGTTCCTGCTCGCGCAATGAAAGCGGAGGGTGACAGCGGGAGTTTGGAACCAGGAAAACGAGCCGACCTTGATGTCCTCGATGCAAATCCTCTCGAGGATATCCATAACGTTCGCACGGTGCGGTCGGTGCTGGCGAATGGAGTGCTCTACGATCCGGCTCCGTTGTGGGAGAGCGTGGGTTTCAGCGCGCACTAAGCCAGGTTTTACGGCGAAGGATACAAGGCAAATCTGGTCAACCAATGACCTCAGCCGTGGGGACATTGGAGGTGACCAGGTAATGCTTCGCCTTGTCCTGCAGAGATCTTGTCAGTGGCACGCTCTTGCCTGTCTCCAGGCTGGCTTGCACGGCAACGCTGTCACAGGTGGCAACCATCTTGCCCGACTCGTCGTTGTACATCTGGTGCAGGAAGCGAAAGTATTTTTCTCCAACCGCAAGAAACCCGCTCTTGATCTCGACCAGTTCCCCACCGCGCAGCTCTTCGAGGAACTGAAAATTCTGGCGCACGATGGCGACACGCAGCTTTTGTTGCTTCATGGACGCAGGGGTCATCCCGATAGCGTGCAGCAGAAACCACGTCGCCTGGTCGAAACGCGAGACGTACATGCGCGAATTCATGTGGCTCGCAAAGTCGTATTCCGCAGCCAGTACCGCGCCTTTAAATGTGTGCACCCATTCGGACATGTTTGACCTTTCTAGCCGCGAGCTTCGGCCGACGCCGCGACTCCCGCCTTGAGCCCCTTCACGAACTCGGTCATCAATTCCAGTGTCTTCCCCGGCTGATCGCGATGTGGTGAATGCTTGCAGTTCGCCAGCATCACAACGTCGCTCTGCGGGGTTTTGGCCTTTATCGCCTCAACCTGCGCCACAGTTCCATACTCGTCTTCCAGGCCCTGAATGCAAAGCACAGGACAAGTTATTGATGGCAGATACTCCTCAATGTTCCATGCGCGGAATTCCGGATCGAGCCAGATATCATTCCAGCCCCAGAACGTTTCGTCTACATGCGCGTGATACCGTGCAAGTTTCTCGCGGAAATCCGTCGTCTGGTAGTTCACCTTCGCTTGCGTGATGCTGGCGATACTCAGGTCTTCCACGAAGACGTGCGGCGCTTCCAGGATCAACGCTTTTGACCGCTCGGGGTATCTTCCGGCGAAGATCAGCGCGATAGAACCGCCATCGCTATGGCCAAGTACGATCGGATGAGCAATCGCCATCTTATCGAGCAACTCCGGCAGGACCACTTCACCTTCATGATGCATGAAGCTTACTGGGCGCTTCTCCATAAGCTTGTCGGATTTGCCCAGCCCGTATCGCGAATAGACCAGCACGCCGCACGCCGTTTGCGCCGCCAACTTCGCAGGAAAATCCTTCCACAATGCGACAGATCCCAGCCCTTCGTGCAGCATCACGATTGTCGGGCGGGCGTCGTCCCCGGCTTCAATCCACATCGTCTCGAGACGTTTCCCGTCGACGACGACTTCGCTATACCTTGGGCTGGTTGTGCTCACCGTTAGCCTTGTGCCTTAATTGGTTGCTTACGACGCTTTTGTCTCGCGCCTTGCCAGAATATATCGCTGGAGCTTGCCTGTCGCTGTCTTCGGCAGCTCCGTCATGAACTCGATGTAGCGAGGGTATTTGTAAGGCGCCAAACGCGACTTTACGAACTCCTGCAACTCCTGGCACATGGCATCACCTGCGGGGATACCTTCCTTCAGAACGATAAATGCCTTGGGCTTGACCAGCCCGTTTTCATCCTTGGCAGCAACGACGGCCGCTTCCAAAACAGACTGGTGGGAGATCAGGGCCGATTCCACTTCCATCGGCGAGACCCAGAGCCCGCTCACTTTCATCATGTCATCGCTGCGGCCGCAGTGGATCAGGCGACCGTCGCTGTCCTCGCGATACTTGTCGCCAGTGCGCATCCACTCGCCAAGAAAGGTCAAACGCGTCTTCTCGCGGTTGTTCCAGTAGCCTGCGGCCACAGTCGGACCGCTCACCTGTAATTCACCAATCTCGCCCGAAGCAACTTCACTGCCGTCGTCGTCCACCAACCGCAGGCGATAGCCCGGCACCGGTACGCCCGAGGTTCCGTAGCGCACGGCGCCAGGACGATTGGAGAGAAAGCAATGCAGCATCTCGGTCGAGCCAACACCGTCGATGATTTCAACCCCGGTGCGCTCCGTCCACGCACGTCCCACGGGCTCGGGCAGGGCTTCACCGGCTGACCCGCAGAGGCGCAGTGCGTGCTCGGCGCGAGCGGGAAGATCGGGTGACGTGAGCAACGAACTGAACAAGGTGGGCACACCGAAGAAGATGGTCGGCCGCTGCTCGCGTAGAATGCGGTTCACTTCCGGCGGCTTCGGACGGCCTGCAAACAGTATCGATGTCGCACCTACGGCGAATGGGAAGGTTAACGCGTTCCCGAGCCCGTAGGCAAAGAACAGCTTCGCGGCCGAGTAAATGCGATCGTCGGCATTGATCCCAAGCACGCCCTGGCCATACAACTCAGCCGTCTTCACCAGGCTGGTGTGTACGTGAACAGCGCCCTTTGGCCGCCCTGTTGAGCCCGACGAGTACAACCAGAAGCATCCATCGTCGGGCCGTGTGGGATATGGCTCGCAAAACGATGGCGCCGCGGCCATGAGGCGCGACAGTTCCGGATAAGCGGAACCGCCATCGCCGGAGACGATAATCTCTCCATTCCATCCGCTGATCTGAACCGCCTCGAGCATGACCGGCAGCCGCGCTTCGGAGACAATCACCGCTCTGGCGCGGCTGTCGCTGAGAACATACGCGTAGTCAGCCGCCGACCACATGGTATTGATCGGCACCGGAATGATGCCGGCCTTGATCGCACCCAGAAAACAGGCGGGGAAGTCGATGCTGTCGTAATGGCAGAGCAGAACGCGCTGCTCAGGTAGCAGGCCGAGTTCGCGCAACGCATTGCCGCATCGATTCACCCGCTCCGCCAGTTCGGAGTAGGAGTGAATTCCGCTCTCATCGATGACGGCAATCCTGCTGGCGCGATCGGGCGTCAGGTTTCGATCGAGGAGGTCGACAGCTGCGTTGTAGAACGGAAACTCCACGTTGTGGCTCGTCGCAATCTAGTCGTGGGGATCGGCCGCCTGCTCGTTCAGCGCGGCCAATGTCGCTCCCGATCCTTGCATGGCGACGCGCTGATGATAGAACCAGAGGCCGTGCAATCCGCCGAGCTCTTCCCCGCCTCCAGCGTGTCCCGGACCGCCATGCATGCAGGACGGCAGCACGATGCCGTGCCCGGTATGACTGTCGCCAATGCTGGGATCGATCAGCAACAGACGTCCGTGCGTTGTGCCCAGCGCAACTGCAGCTTCAGCGAGGAAGGCAGCATCCGCACTGAACACCGATGCCGCAAGCGATCCGCCTCCACGACACGCGAGCGCGAAGGCGTCGCCTTTGTCGCGATAGGGCACAACCGTTGCGACTGGGCCGAAGACTTCAACTTCATGAATAAGGTTGGCATCCGCGGCGTCGCGGACTTTGAGCAGAGTTGGAGGGACGAATGCTCCCCGGGTCCGATCGGCGTCAAGCGGAGCGAAACTCTCGGGTACATAGGCGAGGTCGGCTTGCGTCTTCAAGCGGCCTGTGCCCTCTTCAACCGCCTTGCGCTGCGCCATGTTGACGACCGGCCCCATCTTCACGGTCGCATTCGCCGGATCTCCGACAGTAATTTCGCGCAGCGATGCAGCGATCGCATCGACGGCAGCTTGCGCTTTGTCCGACGGAACCAGAACGCGTCGAATTGCCGTGCACTTCTGGCCGGTCTTAGAAGTCATCTCGCGCACCACTTCGCGTGCGAAGGAGCCGAATTCGGGTGAACCGGGCGTCGCATCGGGGCCGAGCAGCGCAGCGTTCAGGCTGTCGGCCTCGATGTTCACGCGAATATTCTGCTGCCGCACACGCGGATGCTGGCGAATGCCGTGCCCTGTATCTGCCGATCCGGTGAATGCGACAACATCGCCAAGGCGAAGATGATCGAGCAGATCGTTAGGCGAGCCGCATAGGATTGAAAGCGCTCCCGGCGGAAGAATGCCCGCCTCGATGACCGCGCTAACCATCTCCTGCGCCAGCCAGGCTGTCGACGTTGCGGGCTTCGCAAAGACCGGAACGCCTGCCAGCAGGCTAACGGCGGCTTTCTCCCATAATCCCCATGCAGGAAAGTTAAAGGCGTTGATGTGAACGGCCACGCCGTCCAGCGGCACCCCCACGTGCAGGCCCTGGAAGTTCTGGTCGCGGGCTAGCCGCGACGGCGCCCCATCCCGCAACATGTGCGCATTGCCAAGCTTCGCGCCAATTTTCGAGAAATACTTCAGGGTGCCGATGGAGCCGTCTACATCGATGGCGGCGTCAGCTTTTGTGTTGCCGGAATTCTTACGCGAGATCTCGAACCAGTCATCTCGTCGCGCAGCGAGCGCATCGGCAATTTTGCCTAGCAGCTCCGCACGTTGCGTATAGGTCAGCCCGCGCAGCTCTTGACCTCCCACATTGCGGGAGTACTCCAACGCCGATCTCAGATCCAAACTTTTCGAGCTCGCCCACGCGATGATGTCTCCCGTTGTCGGATTCGTTAACGGCGCACCCTGCTCGGCGCCGCTCTGCCACTTTCCGCCAAGATAGCTTTGCAAGACCCGTGCATCGGACGCGATGCGATTTTCCACGCCAGCAGCCATGATGAATACGTCTCCAAATGAAATTCGCTAAGCCTGTTGAAGCGGCATCAGATGCTGCTCCACCCAGGGGACAACCCACTGCGCGGCCAGTTCTTCCGGCAGCGTGCCGGAACTGGCGTCGTGCATCAGCATCTCGCCCGCGCGGCGTGCACCGAGCTCGCCCAGCAACTTGTCAAAGCGCTTGCCGCCCTGGCAGTACGTATCTTTATATGTCGTATCGCCAAGAGCGATCACGCCGTACGTGACATTGCTGAGATCCGGCCGCCCGGCTTCCAGGCTGTTGAATAGCGCCTGCGCGTTATCGGGAACGTCGCCGTTGCCGTAGGTCGAGGTGCAGACGAGAAACGTGCCGCCGCCCTGGAAGACACTGGCGTCGAGATTATCCATGACTTGAATGGAAGCCTGATGTCCGGCCGATTCCAGCGCTTGTTGGACTTCCTGTGCAACCATCTCGGCGGTGCCGGTCATGGTGCCAACCAGGATCGTGATGTCTACACCCACGCGCTACCTCATCGGCTGAAGCCGGTCTCGATCGTTTCGTATCTGCAACGCCGAAGCGGTGTTCTGCCCGCGTTGAAGCAATTCTGAGTTGATGTGCGAAGCACCCCAGCTTGGGACTATTATACGGCCTTGGAGTGGAAGTATAATGCATCCACTGTGGGTCGAAAGCGCGACATGCTGCATTTGGAGGAGAGCGAGCAAGGCGAAGCTTTGGCCGCCGCTCCCAGTCAGCAGGACGAGTCGGTGGATTCCGGCTACCTGAAACTGCTGGGCGAGCGTGTTCGCCAGACCCGCGCCCGGCGGGGCATGACGCGCAAACTCCTGGCGCGTGATTCGGGCGTCTCCGAGCGCTACCTCGCGCAGCTCGAGAGCGGTCAGGGCAACATTTCTATTCTCTTGCTTCGGCAAATCGCCGACGCGCTCGACATTCCCCTCGAATCGCTGGTGCTGCAAGGTCCCGAACCGGCTGTCGATCTGGTGCACACGACGGAGTTCCTGCGACGATTGCCCGCCGCCGAATTGGCCGAGGCGCGCCGTCTGCTGGTGCAGCACTTCGGCGGAGTCGATCAGGAAGCACGCCGCGGCCGCATCGCTCTGATTGGCCTGCGCGGCGCGGGAAAGTCGAGGTTAGGCGCAATTTTGGCTGATCGCCTTGAGGTGCCGTTCCTGGAGCTTGACCGCCTGATCGAGCAGGAGAGCGGCGTCACCCTGAGCGCGATCTTCGATCTATATGGGCAAGGCGGATTCCGCCGGCTGGAGCGCCGCTGCCTTGATCAGGTCATCGAACGCCATCCGCGATTCGTGTTAGCGACGGGCGGAAGCCTGGTGTCTGAGCCGGCGACCTTCGAGCGTCTGCTGACCATGTGCTTCACGGTATGGCTGCGCGCGACACCGGAGGAGCACATGCAACGCGTCATCGAGCAGGGCGACATGCGGCCGATGGCCGACAATCGCGAATCCATGTCTGACCTGAAGCGAATTCTGGAGGTCCGGGAGCCGCTTTATCGCAAGGCAGATATCACCGTGGACACCAGTGAATTAAGCGCTGAGGAAGCTACGGAATCGCTGGTTCGCGCCGTGCAGAGGATCTGAATTCGGTGCTTGGCATATGCAAAATAATGCCTGGCCACGCAAGCGTGAACTGCATTATAATGCATCTATCAACTGTGGGGATTTGACCGCCATCCTGGCGTTGTCCTGAGGAGATTTCACCTGCATGCCTGACGTGAAAGAAGCGGAGCTCGTCACCTTTGACGTGGCTCCTGGAGAGTACCGCCACTGGCGGCTGACCATCGACGGGCGCATCGCGACGCTGGCGATGAACGTGAACGAAGACGCTGCCCTGCGCCCCGGCTACAAGCTCAAGCTCAACTCGTACGACCTTGGTGTCGACATCGAGCTGCACAACATTCTTCAGAGCATCAGATTTGAGCATCCCGAGGTCGCCTGCGTCATCCTGACCAGTGCGCGCGAGCGCATGTTCTGCGCCGGCGCCAACATCTACATGCTCGGCACTTCCACGCACGCCTGGAAAGTGAACTTCTGCAAGTTCACCAACGAGACGCGCAATGGCATGGAGGACTCCAGCTGCCACGACGGCCTGAAGTTTCTCGCGGCGCTGAACGGCACCACTGCAGGTGGAGGGTACGAGCTGGCGCTCGCTTGCGACGAGATTGTGCTCATCGATGATCGCTCCAGTGCGGTCAGCTTGCCTGAGGTTCCGCTGCTGGGCGTGCTTCCCGGTACTGGTGGTCTGACTCGTGTGGTCGACAAACGCAAGGTGCGCCGCGATCTGGCAGATATGTTCTGCACGAATCCTGACGGCGTAAAAGGCGAGCGGGCCAAGGAGTGGGGCCTGGTGGATGAGATTGCCGTACCTGCCAAATTCCAGGAGGTGGTACAGGCGCGTGCGAAGAACCTGGTGGAGATCTCCCCACGCAGCGTGGACGCGAAGGGAATCAAGCTGAACCCGCTGGATCGCACGGTCGATGAGAACGGCTATCACTACAAACACGTTGACATCACATTCGACCGCAGCGCGCGCACCGCGACGCTGACCGTTCGCTGCCCCGAAGGAGACCAGCCCAGGACCGTCGACGCGATCCACGCCGCGGGCGATCAGTGGTGGCCCCTGGCGATGGCGCGTGAGTTGGACGATGCGATCCTGATGCTGCGTATGAACGAGCTGGAGCTGGGACTGCTTCTGCTCAAAACATCCGGCAATCCGCAAGCCGTGCTGGCCTGCGATGCTGTGTTGCTCGAGCATCGGAACGATTGGCTGGTGCGCGAGACGATTGGCATGTTGCGCCGCACGCTGGCCCGCCTGGACGTCTCCTCGCGTAGCATGTTCGCCATCGTCGAGCCAGGGTCGTGCTTTGCCGGAATACTTTTCGAACTGGCACTGGCGGCGGACCGCAGCTACATGCTCGCGCTGCCGAAGGAGGAAGGTGAGTCACCAAAAATTGCCGTCGACGAATTCAATTTCGGCTTACTTCCATCGGTGAACGGACGCAGCCGCCTGCACATACGCTTCAGCAGCGATGCCCGCGATATGGCCGCTGCTGTCGAGGCGAAGGGAAAGCTGCTTGGGCCGGAGGAGGCGTTGAACCTGAGACTCGTTACGGTGGCCCCCGACGATCTCGACTGGGAAGACGAAGTGCGCGTCGCCATCGAAGAACGCGCCAGCCTCTCGCCCGACGCGCTTACCGGCATGGAAGCAAGCCTGCGTTTCCCGGGCGCCGAAAGCATGATGACGAAGGTATTCGGACGGCTTTCCGCCTGGCAGAACTGGGTCTTCATTCGCCCGAACTCTACGGGCGAGCATGGTGCGCTGAAGCTGTTCGGCACGGGATCGAAAGCGCGGTTTACGTGGGAGAGGGTGTAGGCGTGTGCGTGCAGCAAGCAAGGGCAACAATGTTTAGAGTAGAAGATTGTCATCACGAGCGAAGCGAGGGATCTGCTTTTTGTTCGAAGTGCATATACCTTGCGACGGAAAACAGATCCCTCGCTTCGCTCGGGATGACAATCTTCTAAATCGCACTGCATGCAAAAACACGCAAGTCGGCTTCAGCGCTGACTTTGTCGAACTGTTGGAGTTTTCTTATGTCAATGAATTATCAAGACCGCATTCCTAACAACGTGGACCTCGGCTCTAATCGCACCCTGCAACGCGCTTTGGAGCACTGGCAACCGGAATTTCTGAATTGGTGGCAGGAACTGGGACCCAAGGATTTTCAGGTCGCGGACGTGTACCTCCGCACGGCAACATCGGTGGATGCGAAGGGCTGGGCGACCTACGGCTACGTACGCATGCCGGAATACCGCTGGGGGATCTTTCTCGCCGACCGCAATCCCGATCGCCGCATCGGTTTTGGAGACAGCTACGGCCAGGAGGTGTGGCAGCAGATTCCAGGTGAGTATCGCGCCACACTGCGTCGCCTGATCGTCACCCAGGGTGACACCGAGCCCGCATCGGTCGAGCAGCAGCGCATGCTCGGCCACACCGCACCTTCGCTGTACGATCTGCGCAATCTTTTTCAGGTGAACGTCGAAGAAGGCAGGCATCTGTGGGCGATGGTTTATCTGCTGCACGCCTACTTCGGCCGCGACGGCCGCGAGGAGGCGGAAGAGTTGCTGGAGCGTCACTCCGGCGATGCCAACAAGCCACGCATCCTGGGCACCTTCAATGAGCCTATCCGCGACTGGCTCAGCTTCTTCATGTTCACTTATTTCACCGATCGCGACGGCAAGTTCCAGCTGAAGTCGCTGGCCGAATCAAGCTTCGATCCTTTGGCCCGCACCTGCTCGTTCATGCTTACCGAAGAAGCGCACCACATGTTCGTCGGCGACACCGGCATCAGTCGCGTGATCAAGCGGACGCTGGAGGTGATGAAGGAGCTGAACACCGACGATCCAGAGACGATACGCAAAGCCGGGGCGATTGATCTGCCGACGGTGCAGAGGTACCTGAACTTCTGGTTCAGCTCGTCGCTCGATCTGTTCGGGTCGGAAAGTTCGTCGAATGCGGCTTCCTATTTTGCCAATGGGCTGAAGGGCCGGCCGGATGAGGCACGGTACGAAGATCACGTTGCGCGCGATCAGATGTATACCATCGACGTTCCGGATGGAAAGGGTGGCACGAAGACCGAAGAAGTCCCCATGCGCAATGCGATGAACGATGTCACCCGCGGGTCGTACGTGAAAGACTGCGAGATGGGCGTCACGCGCTGGAACCGCCTGATCGAGAAGGCCGGCCACTCGTTCCGCCTCGCACTGCCCAGCACGCGTTTTCGCCGCAACATAGGAACCTGGGCCAGTGTTCCGACCGACACCACAGGCAAGCCGATCACGCAGGAAGAATTCAACGCTCACATCGCGGGATGGCTGCCGAGTGAAGCTGACCGGGCCTACATTCTCAGCCTGATGCACGGCGTCTACGAGCAAGGGAAGATGGCGGCGTGGATTGCGCCTCCGGACCGCGGGATCAACAATAATCCCGTGGATTACGAGTACGTGAAGCTGCATTAAAGCAGCTATCAGCTGTCAGTCTTCTAGAACTGATTCAGGCTAACTTCGTTGATGTAATCCAGGTCTCACCAATGGCCCCAGGATGTGCTTATAGCTGACGGCTAAGTTAAAACGCGACATGAGACATATCGCAATTATTGGCTCTGGCCCAGCTGGCTGCTATCTGGCAGATCAACTGCTCCGCCTCATACCAGACGCTTCCATCGACCTTCTCGAAAAGCTTCCGGTGCCGTTCGGCCTGATCCGCTACGGCGTTGCTCCCGACCACCAGAACACGAAGTCCGTTGCCCGCGTTTTCGATCGCATGCTGAGTCGCGATCGGGTCAGCTTCTTCGGCAATGTCGAGGTGGGACGCGATGTTCGTCTTGAGGAAGTGAGGTCGCTGTACGACGCAGTTGTCCTGGCGACGGGAGCGGCCGGCGATCGTCGCCTCGGAATTCCCGGTGAAGACCTTCGCGGTGTTGTTGGCTCAGGAGCCTTTGTGGCCTGGTACAACGGGCATCCACACTCGGAAGCGCCGGTTGTCGACGGAGTTCGTTCGGCGGTGGTCATCGGCAACGGCAATGTTGCGCTTGATGTTGCTCGTATTCTGGCCAAGGGCGCGGACGAGCTCGCCGGCTCAGATCTTTCTGCGGAAGTGACCGGATGGCTGAGTTCGCAGCCGCTGGAGACGGTCCATATCGTCGGCCGGCGCGGCCCGGCTGATGCCAAGTTCACCGATCATGAACTCGAGGAACTGGGTACGCTGCAACGGGCTCGGCCTCTCGTGACCGATCCCGAGGGCCTCTCGGGCGACACGCCGGTCGTGAAGGTTCTGCGAACATTGGCTGACGCGGCGATCCGCCCCGCGCCCGTCAGCGTCAACTTCGATTTCCATCTGGCACCGACCGCGTTCCTGGGCGACGACAAGCTTCGCGCCGTGCAGTTTCGCTCGCATGATGGAACCGTGCAAGAGATCCCAGCTCAGCTGGCCGTCACCTGTATTGGATATGAGACGCTCCCTTGCTGCACGGCCGCTCCTGCTAACGGCATCTTCGCCAATAGAGACGGCAAGGTAGACGAGCGCCTTTACGTGGTAGGTTGGGCGAAGCGTGGGCCGTCGGGTACGATCCCGACGAACCGCGTCGAGGCGCAACAGCTCGCACAGAAGATGACGGAGGAAATTGACGACGGGCAACGACCCGGCGGTGCTGGCCTGCATAAGCTACTTGAACAGCGTCGGGTGTCTTGGGTGGACTACGCGGGCTGGCGGCGCATTGACGCAGCGGAGTTGTCCGGCGCCGGTGCGAATCGCTGCCGGAAGAAGATCAGCCGCACCGATGACTTGTTGGATGTTGCCTCAACGGGCCAACTCAAACCTGCGTAAAATACTGCTTCCCGGATGTCTTTGTCCGCCATCAAATCATTGCGTTCGAAAAAGCCAACGGCAGCGCCAGGCCGGTGAATCCAACATGCAGGGGCGATCCAGCAAGCATGACTCCGGCAGCGATTTGATAATGTACATTGTGCAGAACGCCAGAACAGCTCGATTCAGGCGATGAGTAGCCTTCCCACCACCGATCAGCAGGTCGCGCACGGCCACTCGCATCGAGCGGGGCTGCGGACGGTGGCTCTTGTCGAGACGCTGAAAGGCCTGGTCGCCCTGCTCGGCGCTTACTGGTTCATTCACATGATCCGGCGGGACGTGGATTTCGAAGAGGCCGCGGAGCACGTCTTGTTCCGCTTCCATATCAGCCCGCATCATCGCTTGTCGCAACAATTTCTCCATGTAGCCGACAAGGTGTCCAGCACCAGCATTGCTATGGTCGCAACCATCGCGATCGTTTACGCAACGCTTCGGTTTTTTGAAGGCTACGGCTTATGGAAACAGCGGGTCTGGGCGGAATGGCTGGCGATCGTCTCGGGATGTGTCTACCTTCCCTTCGAGGTCTACTCGCTGGTGCGGCATCCCAATGAACTGCACTGGATTATCCTGGGCATCAACATCCTGGTCGTGATTTACATCGCCTGGGTACGCTGGGATGAGATCAAAGCGGCGCACGAACGACAACGGCTTGTGTCCGATGAAGGCGCTTAGCTGCGTTTCGCAGTTGCCAGCGACTCTTCGTGCAGCGCATCCAACAAATTCCGGCGGGCAGCTTCATCTTCAGCCGCAAATCCTGCTGGCTCGATCTCCCCGAGGTATCGCGTGGCGGAACTTGCCGCAGAGGGATCGCCCTTGCGATGGGCCGCAGTAGCAGCTTCACAGAGCAAAGCGAATGCCAGCGTCTGGCTGAGCCGGTGCATGAGCTTGCGGGCGTAGCGCTGCGAACTTTGATCGTCACGCAGCGTAGTAGCCATCGCTTCGCCGTCAGATTTCAGTCTTGCATGTAAAGCTTCTTGCAGTGGACCGAGGGCAGCGGGAATGTGATCGCAGATTTCCCGAAGTCGCGATTCAAACTGTTCGCAGCCTCGATAGCGTGGGCCCAGCAGGCGCACCAACTCCAGCGCCTGGATGTTCGCGGGGCCTTCCCATACCGTGAGCACTTGCGCGTCGCGCAGCAAACGTGCGACTGGGTAGTCGCTGGTGTAGCCATTGCCGCCGATCAGCTCCAGCGCGGCGCGACTTGCGGCGATGGCGTATTCGGCGGTCAGATATTTTGCCAGCGCGGTTGTAAGCCGCAACCAGGTACGGCGTTCCGGATCACGCTGGACGTCGTCAAAGGTGATTGCCGCCTCAAATGCCAACAGCGCCCCAGCTTCGAACTGCACGCGTATCCGCAGCAGCTCGTCCTGGATCATTGGATAGTCGGAGAGAACATGGCCAAAGGCGTGGCGTGTGTTCGTCCAGGCTAGGGCCTCGCGTAGTGCCCTGCGCTGCACCCCGGCCGAGCCCACTGCATTGTGGACACGGCTGTACTCCAGCGCCTCCATCATCAGCTTGAATCCCTCGGGCGGTGGAGCAATCTCAATTGCTTCGGCGCCAAGCAGATCGATCTCGCCCGTTGCGAGTCCTTTTGTGCCGAGCTTGTCTTTCAAACGGCGAACGCGGTAATGATTCGGCTTGCGGTCATCCAGGTGACTCGGTACCAGGTAAAGACCGAGTCCAGCGGAACCGTGCGCGGCACCGTCGGGGCGCGCGGTGGCTATGGCGAGTCCGCTGTTGGCATTGCTGGTGAACCACTTGAGGCCATGCAGCGAGTAGCAATCCCCGCTGCGAACAGCGCGGGTCGTGGTCGCGCCCACGTCGCTGCCACCCTGCTGTTCGGTGGCCCAAGTTCCGCCGGTCTTGGCGAGGCCGTCCATACGAACGACGTCATACAGAAATCTCTTGCGAATCTGCTCGGACGCATGCGATCCCAGGACATAGGCTACCGCTCCGGTCAAAGTGACGGGACAATGCAAACTGATATCCGCTTGGGAGAGGATGTAGCCCATCGTGAACGTCAGCAGGTGAGGAGCATTCTCGGCATAGGGCAAGCCAATGATGCCCCGGCGATACACTTCGCGATGCTGCTCTTCGTACAACGGATTGGCAACGATTCGGTTGACGACTTCGCCGTTGCGGTCATAGGTCTCCAGCTTTGGAGGCGCATAGCGATCGGTGTAGTTCGCCTGCGCGTCCACTTCGGTAAGCACCCAGTCGTGGAATTCGGCTAACTTTGCGGAATAGTTGTTAAGGCGCGCTACGCGGGCAGTGAGATAGGGTTCGAGGTAGCGATCGAAGCTGGCGGCGTTGCTCATGGGCCGTATGAGAATCCCGGAAATCCGTCATCACGAGCTTATCTCCTTCCGCGGCGAAGTAGAATAGCGCGGTGGGGAACCCTTTCCGCACCGCACGCTTCCCGATAACGAATTTCCTGCTTGTGTTGTCAGTGCTCAGCGCTGCGGCTTGCGCGCAAGACAAGGCGTCTAGTCCGCAGACTTCTTCTTCGGAATCAACGGTCACCTGGACCGTGCAGCAGAAAGCTACGATGGCGGACGGCGTCCGAAGCGATTTTCTGCACGCCTGGAGCGGCTACAAGCGATACGCCTGTGGACACGACGAGCTTAAGCCGCTCAGCAAGGGCTACCACGATTGGTACGGAACGTCGTTGCTGATGACCCCGGTTGACGCGCTCGACACCATGCTGCTGATGGGATTGAAGAAGGAGGCGAAGGAAGACCGCGAGCTAATCGACAAGCAGCTTTCGTTCGACAAGGACATTTACGTCAAGAATTTCGAGATAACGATTCGGCTGCTCGGTGGGCTGCTGAGCAGTTATCAGCTCAGCGGCGACAAGCGACTGTTGCAACTGGCCGACGACCTGGGCGAGCGCTTGCTGCCGGCATTCAACTCGCCTACGGGCATGCCCTACGTGTTCGTGAATCTGAAGACAGGCATGGTGCGCGGGGCAGAGAGCAATCCGGCGGAGATCGGTTCGCTGCTTATCGAATTCGGCACACTGAGCAAGCTGACGGGCAAGCCGGTCTACTACGAGAAGGCGAAGCGGGCCCTGGTGGAGGTTTACAACCGCCGCTCGGCGATTGGGCTGGTCGGTTCCAGCATTAACGTTGAGACGGGCAAGTGGGTGGATACAACCAGCCACATCAGCGGCGGAATCGATTCCTACTACGAGTATCTGCTGAAATGTTCGATCCTGTTCGGCGATAAGGATTGCGAGCGCATGTGGCAGACCAGCATCGCCGCGGTTAACAAGTATATTGCCGATGAAACATCAAGTGGCCTGTGGTATGCGCAGGTCGACATGAATACGGGCAAGAAGCTATCGACACATTACGGGGCGCTCGATGCGTTTCTCCCTGCTGAGCTTGCGTTGTCGGGCGATTTGAAGCGCGCTGAGGCGCTGCAAGCTTCGGGTTACAAGATGTGGACGACGTTTGGCGTGGAGCCGGAGGAGTTCGATTACACCACAATGAAGATCACGTATCCCGGCTACGAGCTTCGTCCCGAGATCATCGAGTCAACCTATTACCTGTACTATTTCACGGGCGAGCCGCGGTACCTTGATATGGGCAGGACATTTGGCGATAGCCTGGAGAAATATTGCCGGACGGATACGGGGTTCGCTGCGCTTCTCGACGTGGAAACCAAAGAAAAGCGCGATGCGATGGAGAGCTTTTTTCTAGCCGAAACATTGAAGTATTTATGGCTCTTGTATGCGCCGAAATCGACGCTGGATCTGCATAAAGTCGTGTTCAATACGGAAGCGCATCCTATGCGGAGAACATGGTAGGCGATTTTGACATCTAAGTTTCGCAGGTGAGCATGGCAATAGGAACACAGCAGAATACGACGGTCAGCGCCGCGGGCACCGAACGCAGCTATCGCGGGCCGCTGGCGATGGTGACGACGCTCTTCTTCATGTGGGGATTTCTCACCTGCCTGAACGACATCCTGATCCCGCACCTGAAATCGATCTTCGACCTGAATTACGCCGAGGTGATCCTCGTTCAGTTCTGTTTCTTCTCCGCCTATGCGGTGTTCTCCATTCCGTCGGGCAAGATCATCGAGCGGATCGGCTATCACAAGATGATGGTGATCGGCCTGATGACCATGGGCCTTGGCGCGCTACTGTTCGTCCCAGCGGCTAGCGTGCCGTCATTCGCGCTGTTCCTGGCAGCGCTGATCATCCTGGCCGCGGGCATCACGGCGTTGCAGGTTGCCGCCAATCCTTATGTGGCCGTGCTCGGACCGGCGCGCACGGCTTCCAGCCGCCTCAACCTCACGCAGGCGTTTAATTCATTGGGCACGACCGTTGCGCCGTACTTTGGCGGTTTGCTGATTCTGGGCACCGTCGCCGCTCCCAAGAGTGGACCGGAGCTGCTAACCATGTCGGCGGCGGCGCTGCACACATATCGGCAAGAGCAGGCTGCCTCGGTAAAGCTTCCCTATCTTGGAATCGCGCTTGCGCTGATTCTGCTTGGGATCATCATCGGAAAGTTCAACTTGCCGCACATTCCCGAGGCCGAGGGCGGCCACGCTGTCGCAAACGATAGTGTGTGGCAGCATCGCAATCTGATAATGGGAACGATCGCCATCTTCACTTACGTCGGGGCAGAAGTCGCCATTGGCAGCTTCCTGGTCAATTACATGAACCTGCCCGACATCGGAAATCTGAAGCCGGAGGTTGCAGCGAAGTACCTGTCCTTCTACTGGGGTGGCGCCATGATTGGGCGCTTCATCGGCTCAGCCGTGCTGCAGAAGATCGGCACGCGCGTCGTCCTCGGATTCAACGCGATTGTGGCGGCCGTGCTCGTGTGCCTATCGATGGCCAGCTTCGGGCATCTCGCAATGTGGGCGCTGCTGGCGGTCGGCCTGTTCAACTCGATCATGTTTCCCAGCATCTTCACACTGGGAATTGAAGGCCTGGGGCCGCTTACTGGCGAGGCGTCCGGTCTGCTGGTAATGGCGATCGTCGGTGGCGCCATCATTCCCGAGTTACAAGGCGTGCTGGCGGACCGGATTGGATTGCACCACGCCTTTATCCTGCCGGTGATTTGCTATCTGTACATTCTGTTCTTCGCGGCCAAGGGACAACCTCGGCGAGTGCAATCGGCTTAGTAGCCGCATCTTGCGCAAATGCTGAGTGCTGAATGCTGACGGCTGACCACTATCTCAGAACTTCGCCTTCAGACGCTGATACGTTGTCTCCAGCGATTCAGGAAGGACGCGGGTTTCGCCGATCACAGTCATGAAGTTTGCGTCGGCGACCCAGCGCGGCAGGGCGTGCAGGTGAATGTGTCCTGCGATGCCGGCGCCGGCGGCTTTGCCGATGTTCATTCCAACGTTCACGCCGTCGGGGCGATACAAATCGGTGAAGGCGGCTTCGAGGTGCTGGGCGAGGTCCATCATTTCGACTGCGGCCGGCTGAGGCAGCTTGCTGAGGCGATCGAGATGATCGTACGGGACAATCATGCTGTGGCCTGAGGTGTACGGGTAAGCATTGAGCACAACGAAGTTGTATTTTGCGCGATGGACGATCAGGGCCTTTTCGTCGTCGGCAGCTTGCAGCAATTTGCAAAAAATGCAGGTGGAACCGTCGCCAGAGGAATCGACGTTGGTGATGTAGCAGTAGCGCCAGGGAGTCCAGAGATAGTCCATATTTCGCAGGGTAACACCGGCCTTTTGGCGCGCCCAAGAGGTGGCATTTTGTTATCACAAAGAGGAGTGATTGCACGGCTTGACTTGGCGCGTGAAAATTCAGTTAAAGCGTGAGAAATCAGTGGAATTCTTACACTTGCGCGTTTGACACTCCCCCCCTCGGTTGCTATAGTCGAAGTGTTCCATGGATGCGCAGCCCGCTCCATCGGATCCGGCCGCTGGGTTGTCCAAATCCGCATTGCAGCGGGACAATCATACCTGTTGTCGATTCAAGCCAGCAGTCCGTTTATCTCAGGCTCTCCGCGTGTTCCCAGAGCTCGCGGGAAATGTGAACGCAACTCATGTCTTTCGAAGAAACTCCCAACGTCCCGACTTCTCCCACGCAAGAAGCCAGTCCTGCCGAGCAGCAACCAACGCAAGCTGAAGCAACGGCGCAGCCCACAACCGAGCAGCAGTCGCAACCTGCCGTCTCCACAACCCCTGCCGCTGAGCCGGTAGCAGCAGCACGCGCAGAGAAAGAACCTGGCATGGAAGATTTTGCCGCGGCTCTGGAGACCTTCGAGCAGGAGCAGGCCCAGACCGAGGCCGCTCTGAACGAAGAGCAGGTCGTAACCGGCACCGTGCTGAAGGTCACGCCGCAGTACGTGCTGGTGGACATCGGCTACAAGTCCGAGGGCGTGGTCCCGGTCGCGGAATTTACCGACCACGAGGGCAACGTCACCGTGCAGCGCGGCGACGAGATCGCCGTGATGCGCGAGCCGGGCAGCACGGAAGAGGGCTACATCAATCTGTCGCACCAGAAGGCGCAAAGGCTGCGCTCGTGGGACGAGATTGAGAAGGCCTTCAACGAGAAGACGCCCGTCAAGGCGAAGGTCATCGATCGCATCAAAGGCGGGCTGACCGTCGACATTCTCGGCGCGCGCGCCTTCCTTCCTGGTTCGCAGGTCGACCTCCGGCCCGTGCGCAACCTGGAGGCGATGAAGGGGCACGAGATCGAAGTCCGCATCATCAAGCTGAACAAGAAGCGCGGCAACATCGTGGCTTCGCGCAAGCAGATGCTGGAAGAGGAACAGGCGGAGAAGCGGTCGAAGACTCTGGAGCATCTGGAAGAGGGCGCGATCCTCACCGGCGCAGTGAAGAACCTGACCGACTACGGCGCGTTTGTCGATCTGGGCGGAATCGATGGGCTACTGCACATCACTGACATGTCCTGGGGACGGCTGACGCATCCTCGCGACCTGGTGCAAGTCGGCGATCAGATCCAGGTAAAGGTACTGAAGTTCGATAAAGACAAGCAGCGCGTATCGCTGGGATTTAAACAGCTCACACCAGATCCGTGGCTCGACGCGGCGGAGCGGTATCCTATCGGCGCGCACGTTCGCGGACGTGTTATCAGCGTGACCGACTACGGGGCTTTCATCGAGCTGGAGCAAGGCATCGAAGGCCTGGTGCACGTCAGCGAGATGACATGGTCGAAGCGGATGAAGCATCCGTCGAAAATCGTCAACGTTGGCGATCAGGTCGAAGCGGTGGTGCTGAATGTGAATCCGACGGAGCGGCGCATTAGCCTTGGTTTGAAGCAGTTGGAAGCCAATCCGTGGGAGACGTTGCATGAGAAGTTCCCCGTCGGTTCTACGGTAGAAGGCAAGGTCCGCAACCTGACCGAATTCGGCGCGTTCATCGAAATCGAGGATGGCATCGACGGTCTGGTTCACGTCAGCAACCTGAGCTGGACCAAGCGCGTGAAGCACCCCTCCGAGGTGTTGAAGAAGGGTGATCGCGTTAAAGCTATTGTGCTGGCGATTGAGCCGGACCAGCGGCGTCTATCGCTCGGCGTGAAGCAGCTTCAGCCTGATCTGTGGGACACGTTCTTCGAGCAGCATCGCGTGGGCGATGTGATTCACGGTAAGGTCCTGCGGCTCGCCAGCTTCGGCGCGTTCGTTGAGATCGCTGACGGAGTCGAGGGGCTTTGCCACAACTCCGAAGCGGTGGACGGACACGGCGCTCCGGTCAAGCTGGAGCCGGGTCAGGAGCACGATTTCAAGATCATCAAGATGAACCCGGCGGAGAAGAAGGTCGGACTCAGCATCCGTGCGGTTGGCGAGGAAGCCACCCGTGCCGATGTGGAAAGCTACAAGGCTCCAGCCACGACTTCGTCAGGAACTGGCTCCACCATCGGCGAGTTTATGTCGTGGAAGCGCGCGAGCAGCGACAACAATTAACCAACTGGGATTTTTAATGAAAAGGCCGTCAGCAATGACGGCCTCTTTTAATTCTGGGTCGTGAATCAGGGAGCTGCTTGCGCCTTCATCTGATCGTTGCTTGACTTCTGCACGTCCCACCACGGGATGTCGAACATCATCTCGGTTTCGGGCTTACCATTGTGCCAGATCGCTAAGTGGGTCATTCCGGGCTCCTGACCTAACATCACACTCGCGATTGCGACGTTCGCCACGGCCTCGATCTCAGGATCGGGTAAAAACGCTGCCTGCTGCAGCGCGAAGTCGCTGTCGATGTGCTCGTCGACAATCAGAATGGCCGTCCAGACCGCGGTTGACGGCCAGATGGCCTTGGGCGCGCCGTTCGGCGGATCACCGAAGGCGTCCTTGTGGTAGAGTTCGTCGGCCGACTTCATCGCTCGGGCGAGATACTGCTTCCCTGCCTGCGGATCGTTCATCTGCGCCGTGATCGCAGCTGCGCGGATGAGGTAATGGGCCTGCGCGAGTGGAGGCACGTCCTGCGAGGCAGAGGTCAGCGCCTTCACTGCGCGCTCAGCAGCGACAAAGTTCTTGCGCGCCGCTGCCTCAGTGGCGATTCTTTCTAGTACCTGGCAACGCGGCGTCATGGGATCGTACTCGTAGGGTGACACGTTGCTTAAACTTTGCGCATTTGCCAAAGCGCTGTCGACGTCCTTGGCTGAAGCGTCAACGATGGAATCTGCCATGCGAGCCTGCTGGTTCAGTGCCAGTTGCTTCGCCCCACCTTGCGGATCGTCGCCAGAGGTCATCATCTGGCGCATGTGCGAATCCGGGCTTAGCGACGACATGCCATTCGGACATTTCTTATTCAGCGCAGCAATATTGGAGTGATCGCGACGCAGAGCTTCAGCCTTTGCGGGGTCCAGCTTGTCCAGCACCGGCAGAAGCTCGAAAAGCTTGAAGTCATACATCGAGCTAAAGGTCGCCTCGCCGTCTTTGCCGCCGACGGTAACCGAGAAGTTTTCCTCCTCCGTGTACTTCGACGCCCGACTCAAGATCAGATCGATACCCTCTAGGACGCTCGGCGCAGGTAGCAGATCGTAGGTGCCGAGAACTAGGTTGGTCATCTGGTCTTCGGACATCATGTTGATGTCCGCATTGCGGAAGGAATTTACTGCCGAGGAGAAGACGGCCTGCCTCTCTCCGGATTGCGCTGACTTAAGGCTGGCGATCACCTGTTTGGCATACTGATAAGGAAAGGCAAGGGACGGATCCCATTGCGACAGCCGTTGCGCTGCGGCAATCACTCGGCTATGGTCGAAATCCTGCTTTACCAGTAACTGAAGTACCGTCTCTCGCACTTTTGCGTCGGCTGGATTCTGCAGGCTCGCGAGTCCTCCGGGATCGGCTTTATCCAGTTCGTTGACAATCGAAGTTTCCTGCTGGTTGCGGTACTCACCTTCTGGAATGGAAGTCGCAGCTTGCAGGGCTTGCTTCAGGGCGGCAACCTGCTTCGCGCGGTCGATCTGTTTGTATGCTCGTGCGATTACCTGTAAGAGCCAGGTCTGCATCTCAGGAGAGAAACGCGCAAGCTCGCTTTCGACGGACTGTAGAATGTCGATCGCCTGCTTCTGTTTGGCATCCAGCTTCGGCTTGCTGGACTTGGAAGTTGTGGTTTTAGAGGGCTTGGCAGAGGAAGTGGATGAGGCGCTTGGCGCCACGCCGGCCGTTTGGGAGCGGCTAAGTGCCCCGCAGAAGGTGACGATCAAAACCAGAGCGACGCAATGTCTGAAGGTCAAGCGCACACAAGCATTTGACGGGGCCCATTACTTGTTGGTATCAATCTGCAGGTTGATGTTGGCTTTTTCGCGATTGTCGAACTGGCTCAGCGTTTTCGTGTTGCTCTTCTTACCGTCCTTCACCGCATAGATGTCGTAGTCCACGTTTGGCGACAACTCCGGGAAGCGATAGGCGCCGTCGTTCTGGGCAAATACCGTCTTCACCGCCAGCGTCTTAGTGTTCTTCAGGTACACGACAGCGTTGGCAATGGGCTTGTCGGCTTTGTCCGTGACCGTGCCGGTCAGGGTGCGCGAGATTATGCGCGAACTTTTTGGATTGCTGTCGCCGGACCGCGAGCTGCCCACCGGAATCTGAACCTGCGCTTGACAAGTCAAAGCAACAAGAACAACGAGCAAGGGACCTAATACTCTGAACATTCGAATTCCTCAATGATTTGACAGTGCCTGTTTGGTGAGATGTAAGCTGATATCGGTTCGTTCGTTGTTGTCGATGTGAGCAGTCACCTCAGGTTTCGCCTGCCCCTTTGGCGTCTTAATATCAGCCTGAACAATATAATCCTGGGTCCCGACGGGCACCCGCTGGGCGAACTCGCCATTGCGGTCGGAGACGAGCTCCCAGCGCGCCTTCTTATCGGAAGCGCGGCGAATGGTAACGGGAACGCCGCTGACAGGATGATCGTCAGGGCCCCAGACGGTGCCGTAAATCAAGGCATAGTCCTTCTTGGCGGGTTGGGGAGATTGCGGAAGCGGAGCAGCCGAGGCAAGCGCGAGCGCTGCACAGGAAGTCAGGAGTGCAAGAAGAGCGAAGATACCTGGCCGGCTGATGCTGCCGTTGCACGAGCTAATACTCATCCTCCTCCTCGTCATCTGCCTCTTCCTCTTCTTCCTCATCCTCTTCTTCTACCAGCGATAATTCCAGCGGCTCGACCCCGACCACTTCGAAGTCGCTGCCGCATTCGGGACAAGAGACAATTTCGCCCTCGTCGACCTCGTCCTCTTCAATGTCCAGATCGCTTTCGCATTCAGGACAGATGACCATAATTGCCTCCGCTGTTCTTTATTATTCCCGACGGCGGGATCAACGCTGCACCGGCCGTGCATTTATATTTAGAATCTCTTGAGGGCATCGTCAAGTGATAGACGCCGCCTGCAACGATAAGTTTCGCGAGTTTTTATGTCACTCCTGAAGAGGAAGCCTTCGAGAATCGCGGGTGTGATGGCCGTACTGTTGTGTCCGGTTGCTTGGAGCGCCACCCAACCGAGCAATGTTCCCGCGGGCCAGGTGGACCCGCAGATTGCCGCTGCGCTGAAGGATATCTCCGCAGCGCAGATCCAGAAGAACATCGAAACGCTGGTTGGGTTTTATACGAGGCAGACGCTTTCTTCTGACGTCCCCGGCGTTGGCGAAAAGGGTATCAACGCGGCGGCGGAATGGATCAGGAACGAGTTCCAAAATTATTCAAGCCAATGCGGCGATTGTCTGGAAGTGAAGACCGACCAGTTCCAGCAGCCGCCAGGACCGCGGATTCCGCAAGCGACGACCATCACCAACGTCTATGCGGTGCTGCGTGGAACCAATGCGGAGAATGCCGGCCGTATGTACGTGGTCACCGGGCACTATGATTCGCGCAACAGCGATCCGCTGGATGCGAAGGGCGAAGCGCCGGGAGCGAATGACGACGCCAGTGGCACCGCCGTCAGCCTGGAATGCGCGCGTGTGCTCAGCAAGCATCGCTTTCCGGCGACCATCATCTTTCTTACCGTAGCCGGAGAGGAGCAGGGGTTATTCGGCAGCGCGCATTTTGCCAAGCTGGCAAAGTCTGTGGGATGGGATATAGACGCGGTGCTGAATAACGATATTGTGGGCGGAGACCGCACCCCGGGCGATGCGCAACGGGACCCGCACATCGTGCGCGTGTTCTCTGAAGGACTTTCGTCGACGGCAGACGAGGCCGAATTACATAGGGTGCGTTCCCTTGGTGGAGAGAGCGACAGTCCCTCTCGCCAGCTGGCACGCTATGTTCAGGATGTCGCCAAAGAATATCTCTCAGGCGCTGATTTCCAGGCGATGCTGATTTTCCGGCACGACCGATATCTCCGCGGGGGAGACCACTCCTCCTTCAACGATCAAGGCTATTCGGCAGTGCGCCTGACCGAGTTTCGCGAGAACTTCAACCATCAGCACCAGAACGTTCGTACAGAAATCGGCATCGAATATGGTGATCTGCCGAAGTTTGTGGATTATGAGTACATCGCCAATGTTGCGCGTCTGAATGCGGCCACGCTAGCGACGTTGGCGTCAGCACCCGCGCCTCCAGTGGACGTGCGGCTGCTGACGAAAGCCCTGACGAACGATTCCACCCTGGAGTGGAAGGCTTCGCGCGGTGGATTAGCGACGGGGTATGAAGTTTTGTGGCGCGATACGACGGCCCCGGATTGGGAGCACTTTAAGGATATTGGCAGCGTGACACAGACAACGCTACCGGTATCGAAGGATAATGTGATTTTTGCGGTGCGAGCGGTCGATGGGAAAGGGCATAGCAGTTTACCGGTTGTACCTCAGCCGGAGAGATAGTGCACTGCCGGCTGAAATGCACCGATGAGTTCGAGCTCTGAAGCAGTGCAAATGGAGTAAGTGATGCGACGTACGTCGAGCATGGGATTGAGTTTTCCGCCGTTCACCCGGGCCGTGAAGCAGCTGCTCATCGCCAACGGAGCGGTGTTTTTGGCAGTAGCGCTGATCGGCGTCTTCGTCGAGGGCGGTGAGCGTTGGATTCAGATTCACTTTGGACTGGTGCCGGCGCTGGTCGTTTTTCGTGCGTGGATCTGGCAGCTGGTGACCTACGCCTTTCTGCATGCAGGGCTCTGGCACATCCTGTTCAACATGCTGGCCCTCTGGATGTTCGGCGCCCAACTGGAGCAGGACTGGGGCTACAACATCTTCATGCAGTTTTATTTCTTCTGCGCCATCGGCGGCGCGCTGACCACAATCGCTGTGTCGTTCACAGGATTACTGGGAGCCAATCCAGTGATTCCGACTGTTGGCGCTTCGGGCGCCATTTTCGGGCTTCTACTGGCCTTCGGCATCCTCCACGCGGAATCGGAGGTCATGCTCTTTCCCATCCCCTTCATGATCAAGGCCAAGTACTTCATCATGGGCCTGATCTTCATCGAGGTCTTCCTCACCCTTTCCTCCGCGCATCAGCCAGGCGCGTCGGTGGCTTACATGGCCCATCTTGGCGGTCTGCTCTTCGGGTATATCTGGCTGAAGTTTGTTCCGCGGCGCGGCTTCGGCCACGCCACCTCCGAGCGCCTCTTCGGGATCCGCAACTCCTACTATCGCTGGAAGCGCAAGCGCGCCGCGCGCAAGTTTGAGGTTTACATGCGCAAGCATGATCGCGGCGATTACCGGCACGAAGACTATTTCGATGAGTACGGTAACTTCCGCGACCCCAACAGCCGCGACCAGCCTAAGGGGAATGGGGACTCGCGCGGGCCGTGGGTGAATTAGCAATCAGCAGTCAGTGCCGCCTGCTAGTTCTCAAACACCTTCTCTAGAGTCTCGTACAGAACAGTCACGATGCACAGGTCGGGTAGCTTGAGCCAGTAGCGATGCACATCCGGGTCTGCCTGAGCTTCCGAGCGCATTTGTGCGGACCTCCAGTAGCGCAGATGCAGGAGGCGGTCGTGACGGGCCGTGTCGCGATGGAGTGAGTCGCGAGCATATCCCTTCGTGTGCATGAGCGTGTAGAGTTCGCGCAGGGTCGACAGCAGTTCGTCTTCCCTGCCCGGCAGCGCCTCTATAGCAGCCACCGATAAGATTTCGTCAGCCATGTTGTGTGCCCTCGCCCGGCATCTTCGTACCCTGATTCTTGCTGATCGTTTCCGCGGCCGCTATTGATTTTCACCGGCAGTTATCAGCCGCAGAAAATTCGTGGCGCCGATACTCTGTGTTGTTCCTGCTATCAGACCAAAAACCGCGCCACGGGACAAGGCTTTCACGCGCATCAGTTCTTCTTCCGCAAACTCGGCCATCCGCTCCACCGATAACTTGGCAGGACACCGCATCGCCGTCACTCCCCACAGGGAGTTCATGCGATTGCAAACCGTCTCGGACTGCGTGAACGCATAAATGGCTGCTTCCGGCCGGCGTTTGGAAAGCATGCGCGCAGTTGTGCCGGCCTCGGTGAACACCGCTATCGCGCGAAGGTCAAGATCCTGCGCCGCGTGCGCCACAGCCTCGCAAATGCTCTCGGCAATCGACAGATGTTCCGTCCAGCGATGCTCAGGCGCTGGACCGCGGTCGAGCGGATGGGATTCCGCTTCCGTTACGATGCGCGCCATCATCTCGACCGCTTCACAGGGATACTTGCCAACGGCCGTCTCTCCCGAAAGCATCACCGCGTCTGTACCGTCGAAAATGGCGTTCGCGACATCGCTGGCCTCGGCGCGCGTGGGGCGCGGGTTCTCGGTCATCGATTCCAGCATCTGGGTCGCGGTTATGACCGGCTTCCGGAACTCGAGCGCGCGGCGGATGATGTGTTTCTGGATGTGCGGCACTTTTTCCGGGGCCATCTCGACACCCAGGTCGCCGCGCGCCACCATTACCCCCTGCGCGACCTCGAGGATCGAATCGAGATTGTCGATGGCCTGCGGTTTTTCCAGCTTGGCGATAAGGGGAACGTCACTACCGCGCGATGAGATGGCGCGCTGTGCACGCACCACATCATCCGCGGTACGAACGAAGGAGATGGCGATAATGTCCACGGATTGCTTCAGACCGAACTCAAGATCGAGCTTATCTTTTTCCGTGAGCGACGGAATGCTGACGGTCGTGCCCGGCAGGTTGATCCCCTGGTGCTCGCCCAGCATACCGCCGTTCAGTACCTCGCAGATCACGTCTGTTCCTTGGATCTGCGTCACGACCAGTTCACTGCGCCCATCCGAGAGCAGAATGCGTTCGCCCGGCTTCACATCGTTGGCAAGATTCTGATAGGTGGTAGCGATGAGGTCTGCCGTGCCCATCACATCACGCGAGGTGATCGTCACCCTGCTGCCGGCAGTCAGCGCGACGGGCATTCTCTTAACGAGGCGTCCAGTGCGGATCTTGGGACCTTGCAGGTCCTGAAGGATACAGATCGTGCGATCGAGCTCCACGGCGATCTTACGCAGCAGACGGATCGTCTGCGCGTGATCGTCGTGCGTACCGTGCGAAAAGTTGAGACGGGCAACGTCCATTCCCGCAAGCATCAACTGGCGGACCATCGCCTCCGAACGGGTCGCGGGTCCGATGGTGCAGACGATCTTCGCGCGTCGTCGCAGCGGGACGCGAGGGCGGCCAAGCGGACCTGTCGTGGGCTTGCTCATGAATCACCCGGCCGCGCGCTTTGGTTCGGGCGCAAGTTCGGAATGAGCGCCGAAGAGAAATCGCGGGTACCGCAAGGCATTGAACTCAGCGCCGATCAAGATCACGATCGACACTAGGTACAGCCAGACCAGCAACGCAATGGCCGCCGCGACCGAGCCGTAAATTACGTTGTAGTTTGCGAAGCGGCGCAGGTAAATCCCGAAGCCGACCGTCGCCACGAACCACAGCACGGTAGCCAAAGTTGAGCCGGGCAACACGCGATGCCAAGGCTGCGTCCGCGGCACCCCGTGATGGTAGATCAGGCCGATGACCGCGATGCTGGTCAGCGTGGCGATGATCCAGCGCAACGCCGTCCAGAGCCCCAGAATGTAAGGCCCGAATTCGTGGCCGACGCGGTAGGTGATCCAGCCTTCAATCTGGTTGCCGAACACCAGCAGGAACGACGCAAAGACCAGCGGCACTCCGGCAAGAATCACGAGCAGAAAAGCGATCAGTCGCTCCTTCACCAAGCCCCAGATTTTCGGCATCTGGTACGCCTTGCGGAAGCCTTCCATCCAGGAAATCATCACGCCGGAGCCTGTCCAGAGCGTGATGGCGATGACGGTGAGGAGAAATTTCAATCGCACAGGCTTGCTGCCCGTAAAGTACTGCATCACGGCCGCGTTGGTGCCCTCGGGAAGGATGCGGCCGATGGCGTGACTGACTTCGCGAAAGAGCATCTCGGTCATGCGTGAGGCCGAGAGGATGGACGCCAGCACAAGAATCGCCGGGAAGATCGTCAGGATCGCCGAAAACGCCGCGGCCTTGGCGACCGCGAAGGCGTCATGCTGAAAGGCGCGCCACAACGCCATCCGAAAATGCTGGAAAAACCTCGACATGGGAGACAGAGGAAGTTTACAAGGCCGGTCAAAGAATTGTCAGTGGCCAAGGTGTAGCGGGGGCTGGCCGCCCTCGGCCGCCCCGCTTATTCGTGGGTCGTTATTGAATAAGGGGTCGGATCGGAATGATGACATTGCGGTTCCTTGTGTTAGTATGCGCTGGCTCACGAAAGGAGCCCCCGATGAAGCACATTTCGTCTTTGATTGTGGTGACCCTCGCAGTGGGTCTGGCGTTCGTAATGCTCGCCAGCCCAACGCTGATGGCTCAAGACAACCTGAAAGCTGGCAAGGTGCTGGAGCGGACGACGCTGAAAGCAGCTCCGGGCTGGGAAGCCATCCTGGTGGAGCGCGATCTGCCGGCCGGCGCGGAGAGCGGCAAGCATACGCAGATGGGCAACGAGATCGTCTATATCGAGTCCGGTTCGGTAATCCTGCAAGTTCAGGGCAAGTCCGACAAGACCGTGAAGGCGGGCGAGGCGTTCACGACCTCGGCCGGCGAAGTGCATAACGTGAAGAATGCCAGCAGCAGTGAGCCAGCGAAGGCGTTAGCCTTCTATGTCGCAAAGAAGGGATCGAAAATCGAAGACTTGTCCACGCCGGCTAAGTAAAAGGTCGTCGCAACGCCGAACCCGGAGCTGGAGCTCCGGGTTTTTTGTGCCGCTGCTACACGACTCGACTTCGCCGAGAGGCCTTGAGATTACACTTCCCAAATGCCGCTGCGGCAGTAGCGGAGAATTCGCTGGCGGCTTTCCGAGCGCACGAGCCATCCCCGCAGAAGAGAAAGCGCTTTCGAAAATCAGCGCGCTCGTTGCGCAAACGTGCTAGCATTTCGCATTCCGGACCACAACTTAGTTCAGGTGATCACTATGCCGCTTGATCGCCGTCATGGCACGAGAATCAATGCGACTAAATTCGCAGGCTTCAGGCTGATAGCTCCTCTCGCCATAACGAGCCTCTTTGTGTTTGTGCTGGCTGCCAGCGCCATGGCGATGGCAGCGCCAACCCTGCCAGCGGCTGAGCAGTTGAACTCTGTCGATCGCGGCGTCATCGAGCAGATGATGAAAGATGCCATCGATGCGGTTAGGAAGGAGTATTTCGATCCGAAATTTGGTGGTCTCGACCTTAACGCCATTTACGCACAGGCCCGAGCGGCGCTGGCAAAGGCGAACAGCGTGCGTGAGGGCTACGAAGCTGTCGCGAACATGTTGCGCCAACTGGACGACTCTCATACGCAGTTTATTCCGCCACAACAGCCATTCACGGTCAACGCGGGTTGGACTATGGCGCTCATCGGAAACAAGTGCTTTGTCACGCGAGTGAAGCATGGATCGGATGCCGAGGCGAAGGGTCTGAAGCCGGGCGATGAGATCACCGAGGTCGAGAACGTGAAGCCCTCGCGAGAGAACTGGGCCGACCTGAGGTACAGCATCAACATACTGGCGCCGCGTTCCAGCCTGCATTTGGTAGTGGTCAGCCCGGGACAGCAGCCGAGAGCCATGACGACGCAATCGGTGGTCAAGAATCGGCAAAAGATGTACGACCTCACCACCAACGAATACTGGATTGCCGTTCACCAGGAAGACCAGGACTTGGAGAAATACGAATCACATGGAATCACGATAGGCGATGTACAGATCTGGCAATTACGAACTTTCTATCTGAAGGAAGATGCTCTGGATTCGCAATTTCACAAAGCGGAGAAGTCCAAGGCTGTGATCATCGACCTTCGCGGCAATCCCGGCGGTCCGGTGGACGTGATGAGCCGCATGGTAAGCGATGTCTCCGATCATGAAGTCCAGATCGCGCAGACCGTCAAGCGCGACAAAAGCAAGCCCATAACGGCCAAGGCGGCCCAGCATCCGTACACCGGCAAGCTGATTGTCCTGGTGGACAGCAACTCGGCGTCCTGCTCGGAACTCTTCGCGCGTGTGATGCAGCTGGAAAAACGCGCAACCGTTATCGGTGACCGTAGCGCAGGAGAAGTTCGCGAGGCGCACATCAAGCAGTTCGTGCATGGACAGGGAAATGTTTACGTTTACGGCGTGGAGGTAACCGTAGCTGACCTGAAGATGAGCGACGGGCAGGGTCTGGAAAAATCGGGCGTCGTACCCGACGAGATTTTGCTCCCCACCGCCCAACAGCTGGCTGCAGGCGAGGATCCGCAACTGGCGCGTGCGTTGGAATTGGCAGGAGTTTCCGTAACCGCGAAAAAGGCCGGCAGTCTGCTGCCGCGGGAGGATTGACCAAGCAATAGTGGAGACGGCTGTTCAGTGCTGATACAACAAGCCCGAGCTCTCGCTCGGGCCCGTGCTCAGTTTTTATTATTGGTTGCGGGACGCGGACCTAAAGGTCCGCTATACCCCGCACGACGTGCCCTGATAAAAACAGCGCCGCGACCATAGAAGTTGATCGCGGCGGCTGACACCTGACGTTTTGTTGTGGCAGAGGCGAGACCGAAGCCCCGCGCTTCCACCCTACTCCGCCAGCAGCTCTTCCCCTTCGTTCTCGCCTTCGTGGCGGAGCAGTTCCAGCGCGCGTTCGGCTTCTTCGTACGCGGCCGTAACCTCCTCCTGCACCTTCTGCGCCGCCTGTTCCATTTCCTGCGAGAGACGGACATTGCGGTAGTACTCCATGCCCGTGCCCGCGGGAATCAGACGGCCTACGATGACGTTTTCCTTCAGACCGCGCAGGTGATCGACGGCGCCCTGGATTGAGGCCTCCGTCAGCACACGCGTGGTCTCCTGGAACGATGCGGCTGAGATGAACGAGTCGGTCGAGAGCGAGGCCTTGGTGATGCCGAGCAGCAGCGGACGGCCGGTGGCCGGCTTGCCGCCGTTCGAAATCGCCTTCTCGTTCTCTTCGCGGAAGCGGAACTTGTCGACCTGCTGCTCGAGCAGGAACGGCGTATCGCCCACGTCTTCCACCTTCACCCAGCGCATCATCTGGCGAACGATGACTTCGATGTGCTTGTCGCTGATGTTCACGCCCTGGAGGCGATAGACTTCCTGGATTTCGTTCACTAGGTAAGCCTGCAGCTCCTTCTCGCCCAGCACGGCAAGAATGTCGTGCGGGTTGAGCGGCCCATCCATCAGCGGCTCGCCGGCGCGAATGCGCTCGCCTTCCTGCACGTTGATGTGAACGCCGCGCGGCACCTGGTATTCCTTCTCGGTGCCGTTGTCGGCCACGACGTAGATCTTGCGCTGACCTTTGCTGACATCGCCGAACTTCACCACGCCATCGATCTCGCTGATGACCGCGGTTTCGTGCGGCTTGCGCGCTTCGAACAGCTCCTGCACGCGCGGCAGGCCGCCTGTGATGTCCTTGGTCTTGGTGGTTTCGCGCGGGATCTTCGCCAGCACATCGCCCGGCGTAACCGTGTCGCCATCCTGCACCATCAGGTGAGCGCGCGAGGGCATCAGGTAACGCTTGCTGCCTTTCGCGCCCTTGGTGATGATGGCCGGCTGGCGCTTCTCGTCAGGCGAATCGATCACGACGTGACGCGACAGGCCCGTGACCTCGTCGACTTCCTCGTGCAGCGTCAGGCCTTCCTGCAGGTCCTTGAACTGCACGGTGCCGCCGATTTCGGTCAGGATTGCGAAGGTGTACGGATCCCACTCGACCAGCACATCGCCAAGCGAGACTTGCGTGCCATCTTCGACCTTTACCTTGGCGCCGTAAACCACCGCGTAGCGTTCCTTTTCGCGGCCCTTCTCGTCGACCACTGCGATCGAACCGTTGCGGTTCATGACCACCAGGTTGCCTTCCTTGGAGCGTACGGTGATCAGGTTGACGAAGCGCACCGTGCCATTGTTCTTGGCATCGAGGCGCGACTGCTCGCTGACACGCGAGGCCGTGCCGCCGATGTGGAAGGTACGCATAGTGAGCTGGGTTCCCGGCTCGCCGATGGACTGCGCCGCGATGACGCCGGTGGCCTCGCCCAGTTCGACCAGTCGTCCCGTCGCCAGGTTACGGCCGTAGCACATCACGCAGACACCACGCTTGGACTCGCAGGTGAGCACCGAACGAATCTTCACGCGCTCGATACCCGCAGCCTGCACCGCGTTCGCAAGGTCTTCCGTGACCTCCTGGTTGATGTCGACGATGATGTTGCCTTCGTAGTCCTTTATCTTCTCCAGCGAGACGCGGCCCACGATACGGTCGCGCAGCGGCTCGATGATCTCGCCCGACTCCACGATGGAGGTGACGTAGATGCCATCGACCGTTCCGCAATCGTATTCGCTGATGATCACGTCCTGAGCCACGTCGACCAGACGACGCGTCAGGTAGCCCGAGTCCGCCGTCTTCAGAGCGGTATCGGCCAGTCCCTTACGCGCGCCGTGCGTGGAGATGAAGTACTCCAGCACGGTGAGACCTTCGCGGAAGTTCGCCGTGATCGGCGTCTCGATGATCTCGCCCGAGGGCTTGGCCATCAGACCGCGCATTCCCGAGAGCTGGCGGATCTGCTGTTTCGATCCGCGAGCACCGGAGTCGGCCATGACGTAAATCGGATTGAGCTCGCCGGCCTTGTCCTCCTGTTGCATGGCGGAGAACATCTCGTCGGCAACCTTTTCCGTGATCGCCGACCAGATTTCGACGACCTTGTTGTAGCGCTCGCCGTTGGTGATCGCGCCGTCGAGGTACTGTTGCTGCACGGCGATGGCCTGCTTCTCTGCGTCTTTGACCAGCGTCTGCTTGCCGGGCGGGATGACCATGTCATCGATGCCGATCGACAGCCCCGCGCGCGTGGCGTACTGGAAGCCAAGCTGCTTGACGCCATCCAGCATCCGCACCGTGGTTTCCAGGCCGAAGCGCAGGTAGCAGTAGTTTACCAGGTTGCCAACGCCCTTCTTCTTCAGCAGGCCGTTGACGTACGGCATATCCGGCGCGCCACGCTTCAGGTGATCGTTCATGATCGCGCGGCCGACTGTCGTCGTGATGTACTGCCGGTCGAAGTTGGTCGGCTCGGTGTGGATCACGTCCTGATCGTCATATGCGGTCATCAGGTCGATCACTTCGCCTGAGTAGCGCAGCCGAATCGGGGTTAGCGTTTCCACCTCGCCCGCTTCCTTGGCAAGCAGCACTTCGTCAATGTTGGCGAAGGCCCGTCCTTCACCCTTCGCTCCCGGCTTGCCTTTGGTCAGGTAATAGATTCCCAGCACCATGTCCTGCGTAGGAACTGTGATTGGCTGGCCCGACGCGGGCGACAGGATGTTGTGCGAGGCCAGCATCAACACGCTGGCTTCCACCTGCGCCTCCGGCGACAGCGGAATGTGCACAGCCATCTGATCGCCGTCGAAGTCTGCGTTGAATGCAGTGCAGACCAGCGGGTGAATCTTGATGGCTTTGCCTTCCACCAGCACCGGCTCGAAGGCCTGAATGCCGAGGCGGTGAAGCGTTGGGGCGCGGTTCAGCAGGACGGGGTGATCTTTAATCACCTCTTCCAGGATGTCCCACACGATGGGCTCCTGCGCCTCCACCATCTCCTTCGCCTGCTTGATGGTGGTGCAGTGTCCGGTCTGCTCCAGCCGGTGATAGATGAAGGGCTTGAACAGCTCCAGCGCCATCTTCTTCGGCAGGCCGCACTGGTGCAGCTTGAGGTCGGGACCGACCACGATTACCGAGCGGCCGGAGTAGTCGACGCGCTTGCCGAGCAGGTTCTGACGGAAGCGCCCCTGCTTGCCCTTCAGCGTGTCGGACAGCGACTTCAGCGGACGATTGTTGGCGCCACGCAGCACGCGGCCACGGCGTCCATTGTCGAATAGCGCGTCGACTGCTTCCTGCAGCATGCGCTTTTCGTTGCGGACGATGACTTCCGGCGCGTGCAGGTCCATCAGCTTCTTCAACCGGTTGTTACGGTTGATGACGCGGCGATAGAGATCGTTCAGATCAGACGTCGCAAAGCGGCCGCCATCGAGTGGAACCAGAGGACGCAGCTCCGGCGGAATGACGGGGATGACGTCGAGGATCATCCACTGCGGCTTGTTGCCGCTCTTGCGGAAGGCTTCGACCACCTTCAGCCGCTTGGCATACTTCAGCCGCTTCTGGACCGAAGTTTCCGTGCGCATTTTCTCGCGCAGCTCGGTCGACATGGTTTCGACTTCGACGCGCTTCAGCAGTTCCTTGATGGCTTCGGCGCCCATCATGGCCTTGAAGCCCGAGGCGCGAAACTCCTGGTCGAGTTCGCGGTACTTGGTCTCGTCCTTGATGACCTCGCGCTCTTTTACGGGCGCGTCACCGGGCTCGACCACAACGTACGCTTCGAAATACAGCACCGATTCCAGGTCGCGCAGCGAGATATCGAGGATGTGCCCGATGCGGCTGGGCAGCCCCTTGAAGAACCACACGTGCGAGCAGGGCGACGCCAGCTCGATGTGGCCGAGACGCTCGCGGCGAACTTTGGACAGCGTCACTTCCACGCCGCACTTGTCGCAGATCACGCCGCGGTGCTTCATGCGCTTGTACTTGCCGCAGAGGCACTCCCAGTCGGTGACCGGGCCGAAG
>Ga0126381_100000350_pt1 | contig 49716 bp, 46 predicted proteins | sample PanSoiMetPlot_28_FD_96465 | JGI IMG/M metagenome (GOLD analysis project Ga0126381, IMG submission 96465) | Tropical forest soil microbial communities from Panama - MetaG Plot_28 | ecosystem: Environmental > Terrestrial > Soil > Tropical forest > Bulk soil | place: Panama | collected 2016-02-17 | reverse complement strand
TCACTCTCGTCCAGGAGCGCCTTCGTGAAAGCTGTATGCCGGAAATCGGCCCGTACAGTTTGAGCGGCGGACGGAGGCTAGCGCGCAAGTGCGCCTCCTCCGACCCGACTGACACACTCAACCCACTGGCTTGTTGCTCTCTCAACTCGATGGCATCGCCACCAGCAAGCAGAGAAACTTATGACAACCGAAAGGCAAAACTCATTCCAGCGAAGCCTAAATCCGGTGGGCTGGATGTCGACAAAGCATCTCGACTCCGGTCAAGCAGAACTTTTTTCTTGACATCCCTTTTGATAGAACTCATTGACACCGAAAAAGGCGAACAAACGGCGCACGCTTGTGTAGTCGCCTGGGTCTGTTGAAAAATCTCGGTTCACCGAGACACTTTGGTTCCTGCTGGTCTGTGGTTATCGCTTCTTTAGTTTTCTTCAGGTCAGGTTCATGCAGTTGCAATCTGCGGGGTTGGCTTACCGCTAAGGAATCGCACCAGCCGCTTCAGGTTCTGCGCCGTGGCCGCCAGGTAAAACTGCTCGCGCACGAAGCGCATCCCGCGCAGCCTTAGTCGGTGTAGTCCGATGTAATTCTTCAGCTCTGCGAAGAGTGCTTCCACTTTCCGACGTGCCCGTTGTGAGATCGCAAACGCGGGTGTCTCGGCCAGGGCATGGGCACGCTGCCGCGCGGACTCGCAAGTGTGTAAAGGACTGGTCCTACGGCATCGTCGTGGAGAAGGACATGACCAGCGACGGAAAGCCTGACTATGTCTGGTACGGCGGTGATGATACTGGACAGCGGTTACGGTGGTTCTTGTCGAGGGAGAAGCGTTACGATTGCGCCGATGTGTTCAAGACCGCCGAAACCGCTTGGCGGAAGCGGTTTGGGACAGCCGCGCCCGATCTTGGAAGAGTGGGTGGCGATGATCAAGTCGCGCTTGTGGCGTGGGACGAGACGGCGCAATTCCTGAAGATCACGGTTGAGAGTTCGCGTCAAGCTAAAGTGAGGAATGTGAATCTGAGCGTTGCCCCCGGCGATTTCGTCCAATGCCGACACATGGATGTTGGTCCAGGGTTTTGAGTGTAATCGCCTGTCAACAACAGCTGGTGATTAGGGTTCACTGTACGGTGGCTTCGTCTGCCACGGATTGCGAAATCAGTTCTGCCTCGAGGGCAGCCTCTTATACTCGGTAGAATCTTTGCGAACACAACTCAGACACAGAGGAATTGTGGCGATGAAGAAGCTTCTTTTTGTGTTGGCGATCTGTCAAGTCATCTGGGCCCAAGATAGTTCGAAGGATGCAGCGAAACCGGAGGCTGGGGAGCATCATGAGTTTGTAATCGTGAACTTTCATACTGAAAGTGGCGCGATCTTGCCGGTGGCGCGGATCAGTTATGGAACTTACGGACATCTGAATGCCGCGCGGGACAATGCGCTCCTTCTGCCATCGCACTACATGGCCGATTATCACGGCTATGAATGGTTGATCGGAACGGGGCACGCGCTCGATCTTTCTCAGTTTTTTCTGGTTACTACTGAGATGTTCGGGAATGGGCATTCTTCGTCGCCGAGCAATACGCCGGAGCCGTTGCATGGGCCGCGGTTTCCGCAGATGGCGATTCGCGACAACGTGGAGGCGGTACATCGGCTGCTGACCGAGGAGCTGAAGATTACGCATCTGCGGGCCATCATTGGATTTTCGATGGGAGCGCAGCAGGCGTTTCAGTGGGCGGTGAGCTATCCGACGTTCGCGGATCGAATTGTGGCGACGGCGGGCACGGCCAAGACCTACGGGCATGGAGTGGTACGGCTCGAGGGGCAGATCGCGGCGCTGACTGCAGACGCGGCATTCAAAGATGGCGACTACGCCAGCCAACCGACCAAGGGGATGGAGGCATTCGCTACCGTGTGGACCGCCTGGCTGTTCTCTCAGGAATGGTGGCGCAAGGAATTGTGGAGGGAAGGCGCGAAGCCGGGAACGACTTTTGAGAGTGTGCTGCACGAGTTTCGGACGAATTTTATTCCCGGCGCGGATGCGAACGATTTGATCCTGCAATGCCGGACCTGGGAGCATCACGATATTGGGGGTACACCGGGATTCAATGGAGACACGGAGCGGGCGCTGCGGTCGATCAAGGTTCCGTTTCTGTATATGCCGTCCGAGACGGACCTGTACTTTCCGGTAGGCGATGCGCGATATGAGGCGGGGTTCATGCCGAATGTTTCGCTGGTACCGATCCCGTCTTTGTGGGGGCACACGGCGGGGGCGGGAGGAAGTCCGGCGGATGAGAAGTTCTTGAATGAGCAGATTGGAAAGTTTCTCGGAGTGGGAAAGTAGTATGTGGGTCTTCGCCGTCGGTAAGAATTAAGTACCTCGGTAACCCAATCCTTGTGAATTAGCTAGGTCTCGCACCGCACCCCGCCAATACTTGTGATGATGCGAGCCCTCTTTATATTCGCCGCGCTGTTCTGCGCCTGCGCCGCATTCTCATTCGGCCAGGACAACCGCGTCTTCGACTGGACTCCCGCCGACAACGAAACCATTCCCATGGAGCCGGCCAGCCTCCATGCCGGGCGCACGTACCGCCCTGCTGCCGGCGGCGGGAATATGCACGTCCAGATCGAAGCCCACTATCCCGTGACGGTCGCCATGACTTGGGCCGATGAGTGGAACAACGCGATGCAGCACCCCGACGCTCCGGTGAACTTCACTCTCATGTGTATCAGGGAGCACGTCGTCAGCGCGATCTACGAATGTCATCTGCCTTCTGAGCGCCCGATGATCATCACCTTCCACGATGAGCGCAAGCCTGAAAAGCCCGTCGTCTCGACCATCGGAGCCATTCTCGGGCCCGGCGTCCGCCAATTTATTTCGCCCAACGACCTACGCATCCAGTACTTCGCGTGGAATTGCGTAGACAACTGCATCTTGCCCGAGTTTCACTGGCGGCGGATCGTGAACGAAAAGTACGACGTCACGCAGGTGCCCAAGGTCTATAGCCTGATGACCCCAGACCACGACGGCCAGGAGCTGAGCGTAAAGATCAAGTCGCCCATTCCGCTCACGGTCGCTATTCTTCCTTCGCATCTCGCGGATCAGTTCTATGACCACAACATGTCGCTGACCGACGCTCTTGATAAAACCGGATGCAAGGAGCGCGGCGTCCAGAAGCTTGGTTTCAACTGCACCTTCAATGTCGCCGACGGCCCACAGACTCTGCTGGTCCTGCCCGACACCAACTTCTCCGGCCACAAGAAAGCCGACGTTGAAATCGAAACGGTGAAGTGCGTCGACCACTGTGATCTCCTGCCCCCGCCGCCACCGAACCCGTAGAAAGCGGTGATGGGGCGCGAGCTGTCGCCATCGCGCGAGCGTGGCGTCGGACTCTCTATTTCGCCAAGGGGCGACAGTACACTTATGCAATCGCTGTAATCAACGGCTATGCTATTGGGCATGGCTGCGTCGGTAGAAGCTCAACCTCTGATTGCTGTACGCGACGTCAGGGCAAGTAGCCGTTGGTACGCGAGATTGTTTGCGGCGGACTCGCTGCCTGATCATGCGCACCGCGACTTTTATGATCGGGTGTTCTCGTCGGGTCGATTGATTCTTCAACTCCACGGGTGGGATGAAGAACAACATCCAAACCTCGTGAATGCGAATGCCGCGCCTCCCGGGCACGGAGTTTTGCTTTGGTTCCAAGTCAACGACTTTGACTCGACGGTGGATCGAGCGCGGGAGTTAGGAGCTGAAGTCGTTCAAGAGCCTCGCGTCAATCCGGCGCCCCAACACAGAGAGATTTGGCTCCGCGATCCTGACGGTTATGTGGTGGTAATCGCAAGCCCCGACGGCGAGATGAGTTCGTAGGGTTGCTTGCTTTCCCGAGGGACTCCCGAGTCATTCAACGTCTGGCGAAGCCGTCGGACGTCCATTGCTCCGAGCCTACTCCGTTGTGCACAAAGAAGAGACCGTCGGGGTCATATTTCTTTTTCACTTCGGCGAGCCGGGCCTGGTTCGAGCCCCAGTAGGAGCGTGGAAAATCGGACTCAAAGAAGTTGCTTTCCGACACGTAGGCTCCTCCACCGGGGGCGACGGCACGCAGTTCGTTCATAGCGCGATGCACGTTGTCGGCGGCCTTCCGTCCTTTCGCGACGTCGGGTTCGTGATTGGCAATTCCCGGATACGCGGGGCCCTGTCCGTCGGCAATGATAGCGAGAGCAAAGGCATCGCACACGGCAGGATTCATGGCGGTGTCTCTTGCAGAGGCGATGGCTTCTGGAGGAGCGCCGGCGAGTCCCTTATTAAAATGAAGCTCGACATCTGTAAAACGGGAAGCCGCGAATAAAGCGTTGGCCAATTTTTCCTGGGAATTGTCTTTCAATAAGGACGCGGGCATCCAAAGCGACTCGAAGCCCCAGACTACCCAGCCGACTTGGCCTGCGTCGCCATTCCACCAGACATTGTTTGGGTTGGCATCGGAGCGCGAGTCCGATTTAAAGACGTCGTGGTGATGCTCTTTACGCCAGTCAACGTCCCACCAATGGCGGAAGGGCATGCTGCCGATTCGAGGTTCAGACTCGATCGTGTAGGCGCCGGAAGACTGCGCGAGCCAATCGCGAAACGGCTGCCAAACTTTTCGCGACTGTTCGGTGTCGAGCCCAACATGCACCATGCTGATCTCCAGCTTGTTATCAGGAGAGAAGTGGGCTTGCTCGCCCCAATGATCGTTGAAGAGGGCATCGCGATAGAAGCCGACGAACTGGCGGATCAGGCGGCGATACGCGTCGTCTGAAGTTGCCTTGACGGTGAAATTCGCGCCACCCGCAAATTGGGGAAGATCGCGCACACGCAGAGTTAATCGGCTCACGGCAGCGAACGTGCCACCTCCACCACCTTTCAGCGCCCAGAACAAATCCGGATTCGTGCAGGCGTTGGCGATGCGGACTTTGCCATCGGCGGTAACGATCTCGGCTTCGAGCAAACCGGCGGCAGCCATACCGTAGTGCTTGGAGAAGCTGCCGAATCCACCGCTCTGAATCAATCCTGCGACGCCGACAGTGGTGCAGCCGCCACCTTGCACGTAGGCGCTAGCTTTCGTGGTCACGGCGTCATAAGCCTGAAACCAAATTGTTCCGGAACCCACGGTGACGGCGCTCTGCGGAGCGTGTGTGGTCTGGCAATTTTGCGGAACGAAATCGTTCTGAATCGTGACGTCGTGCATGTAACGGGTCCAGATCAGCAGCGAGTCGGGCGCGTTCGAAGTGCCTTGGTAGCTGTGGCCGCCACCTTTAACGACGAGGCGCAAGTCGTTGTCGCGGGCAAAGTTCACCGCGGCCGCGATGTCCTGAGCGTTTCTCGCAGCGACTGCGTAGACACTGGGTTTCGTGGTCCAGGCGTCGACCCAGCCGAGCGTCTGGGTGACGCCGGGGTTGTCGCCGATGTAGTACGGATTTTTTATGTTTACGAAGAGACTTTTGCAGTCGGCGCTGTCTGGCGAGGACAAACATGCGTTGATGGGAGACTCGACCGACATCAGGTTGCCGCCAACTGCATCGTGGAGACTTTTCCATGCATTTTTAGAAGGCCAGCCGGGATCGGAAGGTCGCACCCGTCGGATCGCGGGGTTTGCTGATAAATTGTGCGGCCAAAGAGTGACAAGAGAGGCTGCTCCGGATCCCTTCAAGAACGTTCTTCTGTTCATGCTGTTCGGTCTCCTGGCCGACGGTCACCATCCGACGAATCATCGGATGGGGGGATAGATTTCGGCGATCTTAAATATGTCATCGGGGCTGGAGAATGGAAAGAGTTGTTTCCACGCAAGACCGGAGAGCAACTTGAATGAGGTCAGCCGTGGCTGTTAGCGGTTGCGAGGTGTCGCGGCGATGGGGACGCCACGACGATTTCGTTTTATCGGTGCACCGAAATTTCGATGGGAGTTACCAGCCGATCATTTCTTTCGCCTTAAATCAAGTAGTTCGTCTCTTACAGTCCCATTGCTTGCAAAGTGGAATTGCAGGGTGATGTGGTCCGCCGCCAGAAATTTTAGATCGAGACCTTGAACGTGTCCCGCCTTGGGAGAACTAAGGTTAGTTATATCGACAAAGGAAAATGTGATGTCGCTGCTATCAGGGCCAAAAGCGGTTGCCTTCAGCCTCGGCTGGTTCTGAGCAGCGCAATAGTGCGTCATTCTTAGGTCTGCGCCATCGAGGTGATACACACTCGTCATACCGTTGGACAGGTCTTCAACCACGGCCGATCCGTTGCCCGTAACGTAATAGCGCGCTGAAATGTCGGTGGGTTGTTGCCCAGTCCAGGCCACAGTTCCCTGCCAGTCCCCGTTGAGTGCGCGGAGCTTATCGAACGCCACGCTCTCTTTTGGTTCGGCCGATAACATTTCAGGTGAGCTGAGGCACGCTGCAACAGACAGAACGACGAAACAAGACAATATCTTGTTCATATAAACCTCTGACCTTTGGGCTCTTTAGACGTCCGCTGGCAAGAATCGTCACAAGTGGATCCTCGTAACCAATAGCGCCCGTCACAGGTGCTTGATCCCGTGAGACTTCAGGCTTGTGCAGCGATTGCCGGATATGACGATGCCTGGGCATCTGATAGACAACGGGTTAGAGTCGACGAACGGATCGAGGGTTATACGAAAGTGCTGATTCGTTTTGGAGAGCGGGCGAATGCTGCCTGATTCTCCTACAGGGAAAGCCCGGTGACGATGTCGCCGGGCCGGCCGTTTCGTAGCAAAATAGGCGCTCGGGGCAATAGAAGGAGGATTTCGATGATACGACCGAAGACGAAAATACTGGTCGATGGCGGTGATCCGCAGGAGACACGCCATATTAAGGAGTTGCTGGGGTTTGTTGATGGACAGACGACCAACCCCACGCTGATCGCCAAGAACCCGCACATCAAAGAGCTGGTAGCGTCTGGACAAAAGCCGTCGAAGAAACATTGTGGAGACGATTTCGCCGCTGGTTGGCGAGGCGGGCGTCTCGATCGAAGCGTTCGCGGACGAGCAGACGACTGCGCAAGAGATGTTCGAGCAAGGCAAGGAAATGTTCACGTGGATTCCGCATGGATACATCAAATATCCCACGACTACGGAAGGTCTGCGAGCTGCACAGATGTCGGTTCGTCAGTCAATGAGAGTGAATATGACGCTGTGCTTCTCGCAGCAACAAGCAGCGGCTGTTTATGCAGCAACGAAAGGCACAAAGCCGCCGGTGTATGTTTCGCCTTTCGTCGGCCGCTTGGACGATACCGGTCAAAACGGAATGGATGTTGTGCGCAACATCAAACGAATGTTTGCGCAGGGCGACGGCCACGTTCTGGTACTGGCCGCAAGCCTTCGCAGCGTGGAACATCTGCTTTACTGCTTCGCGCTCGAATGCGAATTAGTGACGGTCCCTGCAAAAATCCTGGAGCAGTGGGCGCAGATGAATTTCCCGATGCCCGACAAACAGTTTCAGTACAAGTCTTCGGGGAAGCCGATTCCGTACGAAGAGCTGAACCCGGAGCAACCGTGGGAGTCGTTTGATGTGCAGCACGAGCTCACCCGTAAAGGCATCGAGAAGTTCGCGGCGGACTATCGGGCAACGCTGTCACGAACTGCGTAGCCACCAAGGTGTCGCGCAACTTTTTTGTGAAGAGGCTAAAAGCGGTGAAGTGGCGCCCCTCTTTAGCTCGCTTTCGCTTCTTCGTCACGTCTGCGAGCCGCTGCTCCCTCGGGATCGGTGATGATATCGACCCACTTCGGGTTGGGCGAGGCCTCGGCGTCGTAGTTGTCGTGCCAGTTCCACCACTTGTATGGTGCGCTCTGCGGGTAACCTTCTGGGGAATCTTCCCACGTCTCCTGACGGCCGAGCGGTGTGATGTCGAGGTAGCTCCAGGTGGAACCCATCGCTTCGTCACCACGGCTGTTAATGAAGTATGTGCGGAACACGCGGTCGCCGTCGCGGAAGAAGACGTTGTGGCCGTGCCATTCATCGACGCCGAAATCCTTGTCGAAGCTGTCGGTGATGGTGTACCAGGGCATCTTCCAGCCCATTCGCGCTTTCAGGCGCGCGATTTCTGCCTGCGGCGCGCGCGAGGCGTAGACGAGGGTGGTGTCGCGAGCATTCAGATGGGCTAAGTGGCCGACCTGATCGGCGCCAAAGGAGCAACCGCGGCAGGCGTGGTCCGGCCACCCGAATACTCCGGGATCGAAGAAGGCGCGGTAGAGGATCAACTGCGGACGGCCCTCGAAAAGATCGCGCAGGCTAACCTTACCCTTGGGTCCGTCGAACTCGTATTTCTTCTCGACTGCCATCCACGGCATCCGTCGGCGCTCGGCCGCAAGTGCATCACGAGAGCGGGTAAAGGCCTTCTCCTTCACAAGCATCTGCTGCCACGCAGCCTCCCACTCTTTCGGCGACACAATCGCTGGTTTCTTCATCGCGGCGGCCTGACTTTTCGTCTGATTCGTATCTTTATCTTTGCTTGCCATATCATTTCTCCATTTTCGATGTGACTTGGTGTTTGATTGCCACGCTCTATGTTTAGCGCCGACGATCGAAGGGGCGGGAGTGACAAGTGTGTCGGGATTCGGTTAGATATTTTGATTATAGAGAAGCGCCTGACCGACGCTGGCCTGAGGGAGAAAAGTTTCGAGTTTCTTGGTTTCGAGTGGAGTAAAAATTGCGCGGTTGGTGTTCTCCAGGTTAGCGTCCAAAGAACGGACGCGAAACTTGCGGCACCCGGGTGGGAATTCCCTTCCAGGCCAGTGGGAGTGCGGAGAAGAGGTCCTTCGACTTCGCTCGTGTAACGACTCACCTCGCTCAGGATGACAGCCTGATATGGCGCCGGCGTGACCGATGCAGCGCTCCCCGACTCGCGCCTCGCTTGTACCAACGGAGTACGCGAAGCGCACGCAGCGTGTTCCAGCGACTTGGCTCGCCAATCGATTCGTTGAATGGAAAGGCAAGCGCCTCGTTGTGAGTGTCGTCGAGAAGCCATCGACCGTCCGGCTGACGCCGACCCTCCACGAAACGCAAAGCTTCGGCGACGCGGGGATCTGGCTGGTTCCCCTCAAGAAGCCCGACGTCCCTGAAGTAATGAAGCGCACGCAGGACGTCGTAGCAATACCGAGGTGGAAAGGCGAACTTCAGGAAGTCCGGGTTCGCGACGTTGCCGGTGGAGAGCCGCCGGAAGAGTGCGCGTTTGAGCAAGTACTCCTCGCCTCGTCCCCGGGCTGCGGCGATCTCAGGTGCTGAGACGACGGCTCGCTCGTACTCGAGAAGTCCCTCGAGCACACAGATCGTGGTGTGAAATGACGAGCGTGTGCTTTTTGGCGCGTCGCAGTTCCAGCCGCCGTCTTCGAGTTGTTCGCCGAGCAGACGACGCATCAAGTTCTCGGAGGGGCGTCCGAAGTAGGCGCCAAGCGCGAGCGTGCCGCCGTTGATGCAGGGCTCGGTCTCTCCTTCAAAGAACGGCTTTCCGCCCAGATCCTGATGCCAACGAAAGCCCGCCTCGAGGCGAGTGATCGCAGACTTGACGGCAGGTTCGGTACGGTCGATGCCTGTCGCCCGCAAAAGCAACATTGTGAAAAGGGTCGGCAACCAGTCGGCAGTATCGGCACGGTGCCACGGGCCGTCTGAACTCTGATGAGCAAGGATTTCGGCGCCGATCCCTTCGCGCGGGATACGGGCGCGCTTTGCGGCGATGTCCGAGGGCGCGGCGTCGCTTAGATCGCGCATTGCTTGCCAGCTGATTGCCGGGTCTGAATCGAGGAGCCAATCGATGGTGTCCACGCGGCGATATTACCTGATTTGCCAAAATTGAACGAGCAGTCGTGAAATTCGCAATCGGCAGGCATTTTTGTGGCACGAACAATTGCGTTTCCGGTCGCCGGAGGGAACGTACGAACTTTTCGCTGACGTTAGTACCCTTACTTAGACTTTTACGTCGACGGAAAGGGCGGATACACGGAACGGCGGGTGGCAGTGAATACTGACACAATTGGAAACCCACTGATTCTTCCGGCGGCCGTTACCCAAGCACCTCCGCCAATCGCGGCGAGAGCCGGCGACGCACTACGTGTGTTCGCGGGCGTTCTTGGCGAAGCGGTTACATCCGGCGGTTACTTGCCACGTACCTATGTGGGGGGAATCTTCATGTACGCGCAAGACACGAGTACCGGTCAGCGCTATCCCGCAACGAGTTCGCTCACGAGCAATCTGCGCGGAGAGGTTACGTTCCAGAACATTCAACCCGCCGGCGCCACGCTCTCCCTCTTTTGCTCATGGGACAACATCAACGTGGCACCCTGCAACGGTGACATGGGTTTCACCACACCCCAAGGACAGGTACCGCAGTCTCTAGGGTACGCTGCCACAGTGTTCGAAAGCGCGCTCTCTGGCGGGCCGTTCAGCGCGAATGGTGTCCCGGTGAGCTCCTTCGGATCATTCATCGGTCCGGTGCTGTTTGCGGATGGATCGACCTGCGGGACTGCCAATGAGTTCTTCGGCGTGATCTCAACGGCGAAGGCTTCTGCCCTCGATCCCAGCGGTGCTGTGCTCTGGGGCCGGTGTCCACGAGCGAGGATGGTTCTTTCGTCCTGCCGATGCTCAGCAATGGAGCGACGATCTCCGTTCAATGCGAAGGCGCTCCGGCCGTTTCTGTAGTTGCAGCGACGGGTTCAACTCCGCGCAGCTTGGGCCGATCACAATTCCGGCTTCGGGCGCACCCATCGTGTCGGCGCTCAACGCAACCTTCAATGGAACAGTGATCGCGCAGTTGGCACCGCCTGGCGCGGCGAGTCCAGGAGATAAGTTTCCGCAGGCAGACACGTATCTCGCCTTCTTCGGATTGGATAGCAGCGGCAGTGCATGCCAGTATTACAAGGCTGTCGGCGCGGTAGCCTCGTGCGATGCAGCGGGAAACTTCACCGGAGCCATCTCGTTCGAGGACTGGAGGCGAATGTCGCAGATCGACGAGTTCGCTCCTCAAGGCGGACCTCTTACCTACAGCGCGACTTTCATCAATAAGGTGGATCTCAACCTGCTCCGCAATCACCATTCGATCTCATACGGACCGGGGCATGTTGCAGGGTATGTGTGTAATCACATCGGACCTTCGCTGCTCGATCCATTGCAGGCGGAAATTGACTCTGTGGTGAACACCGCGGCTGGAACAAACAACCAAAAGCTCGTCGCGTGTGTTGCGATGGATACGACGTCATGGCCAGGGGTGAACGGCGGCCAGCCTTTCACACGTTTCTTGATTTTCGGGCCCGCTGGACAATTGTTGCCTTCGGTGAATCTTGATGGCCGTCGCGAGAAATTCGTCCCGGGCACCTGCGTCATTTGTCCACGGAGGGGATCATTACGCGGGACGATTCCCTGAGGATGGGACGGGCAATCCCGATGTGGGTGCGCACTTCCTGCCCTACGATACCGGGAACTTCGAGTTCTCGAGCCAGCCAGGACTGACCGAAGCAGATCAATCCGCAAGCTTTCAGTTGAACCAGAATGCGCTTAACGCCACGACAACAGACGCGATTCGTGCTCTGGTCACGGGCTGGTATGCAAGCGGGACCACAACGCTGAACAAGAGCTACATGGATGGTTCGTGGCCCACGAGCGCGAGTTCCCTGGATCAGAACGTGAACGCCCGTAGCTGCCGAAGCTGTCATCGGTGCCCAACCTGCGATTTGTGGCAAGGAGGGCAGCGTGCTCGACTACACGATGCCGAACTCTCTTGTCACCTTTGACCGGTTCTGGGGATCTTCCGGCACGGCAATTGATCAGCCTGCGATCGTGGGCCAGGCTGGATTCACAACGTTAGTGCCCGCCCGTTCGGGGCGCAACCCTCGAGTACGTGCGCAATTCAGTAAGTGTTTTGATTTTGTGAGATGGTTCAGACAACGGATGCCCGCCCTTTGACCAGTTAAGGGAGGGGCGGGCATTGTTAAAAATAACTGCGGAGCTCGGTCCGCCAAGACCCTCGATGCACGAGCCAGACTTTCGACGACGTCTGTGGACGCGTGGATCTTACCTGTCGCTCAGGCTTGTTCAGCTTCGGGCAAGGACTTGTAGAAGCGGAAGAACTGCTCGACCCGGGTTACCTTGAGCGCCGTGACCACCCGGTCACTCACTCCTACCAAAGCGAGCTTGCGTCCTTCTTTGTTCTGCGACACGTAGGCGCCGACGAGAGCGCCAATGCCCGCGGAGTCAACGTACGGAACCTCGGTAAAATCCATGATCAGGGTGGCTGCCTCTTTGGCGCGGATGGCGGCCTGGAACTGGAACAGAGTCTGGAGGACGACGGGTCCCTGGAGACGCAGAATGCGCTGGCCGGGCCTGGAGCCGTTCAAATCTTCTATGCTGAGGGGTTGCGATTGCAGTGGCATCCGGAAATATTATCGGGGCCATGGCGAACCGATTGTTACAAGAGTGTTAATTCCTCGTCTAAAGAAGGGGACAGCGGCCGGGACGAAGGTGTGAACTGGGCGGTAAAATTACAGGGCGACGTTGTGCGGAGGAAATCTTTTGTGGCGTTGAAAGTTGGAGATCGAGCGCCTGAATTCGAATTGCCGGCAGTGGAAGGCGAGCGCCGGCTGAATTTCAAGCTGAGCGACTACCGCGGTAAGAAGAACGTGGTGGTGACGTTTCATCCGCTGGACTGGACGCCGACGTGCGAGTCGCAGCTACCGATTCTTGATTCGATGGAAGCGAAGTTCGCGGCGGCGGGCGGCCAGTTGCTCGATATCAGCGTGGATTCGATCGAGAGCCATCTCGCCTGGCAGCAGAGGGAAATCGGGATGATGCGGTTCCCGCTGTGCTCGGATTTTTATCCGCACGGCGAGGTTACGCGCCAGTTCGACATTTTGCGCAACGAGCCGCCGGTGCCGGGGATCAGCGAGAGGGCGGCGTTCATCATCGATAAAGAGGGGATCGTTCGATTTGCGCAGGTGTATCCGATCGATCGGTTGCCGGATCTGGACGGATTGCTCGCAGAGTTGCAGAAGATCGATGGGGAGGACGGACGTTTGACGGCGTGAGTTGAGCCGTCTCGCGCGTCTAGGGTCTCGACAGAGGATTCCTCTCTTTGCCGGTGCAGGGTTCAGTCAGGCAAGGGGTCCTTCGACTCCACTCGGCTCACGCCTCGTTTCGCTCAGGATGACAGTCTGCATTTATGGTCCGCGGGAGCGGGCCGTTTGTTTTATGGAGACACAAATCTCGGATTTATCATCTCAATGTCAGTTCGTTGGCTTCGTGGTTTTCTTGGAGTTCGCGGAGAGTGAGTTTTCGCGGCACACTGATGGCCCTCGAGAACGCAATGTCGAAAACCAGACGAGATTTTTTGAAAACCGTGGGCGTGGCGACGGGATGTGCAGTGCTGCCTGCGCGGATCGAACTATTGCGCGGTGCAGCTCTCGCATTCGGTCGAGGGTCAGAAGCGCAGGGCGGAGCCGCCGATTACACGCTCCACATCAAAGTTTCCCCAATCGAAATTGCACCCAAGCGAATCGTCTCGACGACCACGTACAACGGGCAATTCCCGGGGCCCTTGCTGCGCTTTAAAGAGGGACGCGCGGTGACGGTCGACATCTTCAACGCCACTGACACTCCGGAACAATTGCACTGGCATGGACAGAGGGTGAGCACGGACGCCGATGGTGCGTCCGAGGAAGGAACGCCCTTTATTCCGGCCCACGGGCAGCGGCGGATTACTTTCACACCTGGGCCGGCAGGACTTCGCCTTTATCACACACACAATCGCGCGGGTGCGAATCTGGCGAAAGGTCAGTACAACGGCGAAGTGGGAGCGGTATACATCGAGTCGCGCGACGAAGCCGGCGCGCACGATCGTGAAGTGTTTCTGATGCTGAAAGAATTCGAACCGAAATTCAGCCGCGGCGGAGATATGGATCAGGATTTTCTCGCCCCAGCCGTGAAAAGCAAAGATCTGCAAGATACGGGCGAAGCGGCGATGAAGGCGTCGCTGGCCAAAGGCATGCCGAAGGGATACGAGGTTGAGTACGGCGCGTTCACGATCAACGGACGCATGCTCGGACATGGCGATCCAGTAAAGGTGAAATCAGGCGAGCGGGTGTTGTTTCACATTGTGAATGGCAGTGCAACTGAGATGCGAAGCCTGGCATTGCCGGGGCATTCGTTTCACGTGATTGCGCTCGATGGAAACCCTGTGCCGAACGCTGCCGCGGTGCCGGTGCTGTGGCTGGGTCCGGCGGAGCGAATCTCGGCGACTGTGGAGATGACTCATCCGGGCGTATGGGTGCTCGGCGACTTGGATAATGACGACCGGCAGCACGGGATGGGCATCGTGGTGGAGTACGCAGGACGAAGCGGAAAGCCCGTGTGGTTGCCACCCGCAAAGTTCATGTGGAATTACGCGCGATTCGGCAAAGCTGGTGCCAAGACGGCGGAGCCAGATCAATTTTTCGACATGACCTTTGCGAAGGATAACGCAGCCGAGGAGGGATTCAATCGCTGGACCATCAATGGCGCGGCGTATCCCATGACCGGAGAGCGCGCGCCCGCCGCGTTCCATCTCACGGAGGGGAAGCGGTATCGGATTCGGATGAAGAACGCGAGCGACGATATTCATCCGGTGCATCTGCATCGACATTCGTTTGAGCTGATGAGTCTGGCAGGCGTGCGCACAGCGGGGATTTACAAGGACGTGATGATGCTCGGTGGGTATCAGGAAGCGGAGATTGATTTTGTTGCGGATAATCCGGGGCTGGCGCTGTTTCATTGTCACCAGCAGTTGCATATGGATTACGGGTTCATGACGCTGATGGATTACGTGTAGGGAAATGGTCTACCAGTTGAGCCGAGCTGGTTGTGGCAAAGCACATAGGTCCTTCGCTTCGCACAGGATAACAGCTTAAGAAAGGGGCAAGCTGATTAGAGTGCGGCGGCTTGTTCGCGGCGGCGTGCCTGGATCTCGATGTAGACGTTCACGAGCGAGACCGCGGCGGGAGTCACACCGGGAATGCGCGAGGCGTGGCCGAGGGTGCGCGGCCGGATCTTGAGAAGCTTTTCCTGCATCTCGCGCGAGAGTCCGCTGACCGCGCGATAGTCGAACCACTCAGGAATGGTGCGCTGCTCCGCTTTCTTCAAACGATCGATGGAGCGTTGCTGCTGTTGGAGGTAGCCGGCGTATTTGATTTCCGTTTCAACGGATTTGAGTTCGTTGCGAACCTGCGAAGAAAGCCTCGCCACGGGGGCCACAGAGTTCACAGGAGCGACCTCATCTCTGAAGAACTCGGGCGCCAGATCGCCCAAGACCGGCGCGAGTTGCTCGATGGTCATTTCGGGGCGCTTGAGAAGCTGCGCAAGTGGCTGGCCGAGGGCAGAGGGCCAGTTCTCGGTCGGTTTGCGGGCGGCGGCTGAAGATGCGGAGCTTGGCTCCGCCGGGCAGACGAGGGCGTCTGCCCCCACGTGAGCTGCGGCGATCGTGACTTCTAACTTGCCCCCTGAGAACGGACTTGTGCTGCATAAGGTAGCAAGCATCTCCGCGGTGAACTTCGTCTTCTCCAGGAGCAACTTCATCGCATCGAGGCGCTGCTGTTTGGCGAGGTAGTCAGACCAGGCGGCGTCGTTGATCAGGCCGACGCGGCGGCCGTGCGGCGTGAGGCGGCGGTCGGCGTTGTCGATGCGAAGCTGCAGGCGAAACTCGGCGCGCGAAGTAAACATGCGATACGGCTCGTTCGTTCCCTTCGAGATGAGGTCGTCGATGAGGATCGCGGTATAGGCTTCGGTGCGGTCGAGGATCAGCGGTGGCTCGTTCTGTACTATCAGCGCGGCGTTGATGCCGGCCATAAGGCCCTGGCACGCGGCTTCTTCGTAGCCGCTGGTGCCGTTGATCTGTCCGGCGAGAAAGAGGCCCGCGATCTTTTTGGTTTCGAGCGTGCGCTCGAGTTCGGTGGGATCGATCGAGTCGTATTCGATGGCGTAGCCCGGGCGCAGCATGTCGGCGGTTTCGAGACCGGGAATCGACTTGAGGATCGCGAGCTGCACATCGATGGGCAACGATGTGCTCATGCCATTGACGTAAATTTCGTGCGTGTTCAGTCCTTCGGGCTCGAGGAAGAGCTGGTGCTGAAGCTTGTCGGGGAACTTTACGATCTTGTCTTCGATGGAAGGACAATATCGTGGCCCGATGGATTGAATCTGCCCGCTGTACATCGGGGAGCGATGGACGTTTTCACGGATGATGCGGTGCGTCTCCTCGGTGGTGAAGGCGATATAGCAGGGCACCTGCTTGTCGTGACGAGCGACACGCTTTGTTCGGAAGCTGAACGGAGTAGGGTCATCGTCGCCGGGTTGAACCTGGAAGCGCGACCAATCGATGGTGCGACCATCGAGGCGCGGGGGCGTTCCGGTCTTGAGCCGGCAGCCGCGCAGGCCGAGGTTCTTCAGCGCTTCACCGAGAAGAACAGCGGGTGGTTCGCCGGAGCGTCCTGCGGCATATTGCTGCTCGCCGCAATGAATCAGGCCGTTGAGAAACGTACCCGTGGTAATGATGACGGCCTGCGCGCGGACGGTGCGGCCGTCGCGGAGTTTGATACCGAGGACACGACGGCAGTTCGAAGAAGAGTCGTCCGTCGTCGACCGTTGGTCGTCGGCAACAAAGTCGTTGGTCCTTGGTCCTTGGTCGTTGGCAACGGCGACCGAGCTTCGCTCCGTTGGGCGGGCGATGGCGTCTGCCCCCACGCGGTCGGTTGATTTCTCCAGAATGAGGTCTGCGACTTCGGCTTGCTTGATCTTCAGATTGGGTTGCGACTCGAGGACCTCGCGCATTTTGAGGCGATAAGCTTGCTTGTCGCATTGCGCGCGCGGCGACCAGACTGCTGGCCCGCGGGACGTGTTGAGCAGGCGGAACTGGATACCGACGGCGTCGGTGACTTCTCCCATGATGCCGCCGAGGGCGTCGACTTCGCGGACCAGGTGTCCTTTGGCAATTCCGCCGACCGCAGGATTGCAGGACATTTGCGCGATAAGGTCAACATTGAGTGTGTAGAGCGCGGTCTTGAGGCCCATGCGTGCGGCCGCCATCGCGGCTTCGCATCCAGCGTGGCCTGCGCCAACAACAACCACGTCGAATTGTTCAGTGAACTGCATGGGTTGGTTTGCGGTTTGAGCGACCCGCAGGGCGTGCATTCATTTTAACAAGCCCCTGTGCTGTCCTCCGACGTGAGCTGGATTGAGTAAGGATCGGGCTACAGTCGATGAAAGATCGCCCCTGCTAAAACTCCTGCGTTGCAGCAAGATACGGCACACCAAGGGCTGCTTCCACAGCGCACGGCTTGTCACTGAAAGTGCGCAACCCGTATAGTAGGCTCTTTCAGGAGGGAAGTTTCATGACCACTCAGCAATTTTTCCAGGAACTTGATAAACGCATTGCGAAGTACGATCTGCTTTGCCATCCATTTTATAAAGCGTGGAGCGCGGGCGAGTTGACGCGCGACGACTTGCGCGATTATGCCCTCGATTACTACCAGCACGTGCATGCCTTTCCTTCGTATCTGGCGGCGTTCGCACTGCGGTTGAATGAGGGGGAACTGCGGCGGGCGGTTCTGGCCAATATGCGAGATGAGCAGGGCGGCGAGGATGCATCGGGCAAGACCGAGGAGGCGCATTCGGAGATGTGGCTTGATTTCGCCCACGGGATGGGAGCGGCGCGAAGTGGATTCGGTCATAAAGCGGTGCCCGAGGTTGGGAAATTGGTTTCCCACTTCAGTGATATTGCCCGTGAAGGCACTCCGGAAGAAGCGCTGGCGGCGTTTTACGCATACGAGTCCCAGGTTCCGCGCGTTGCGAAGGAAAAAGAACGGGGGCTGCGGGAGATGTACGGCGCGGATGCGCAGACGACGCGGTACTTCTCCTTGCATACGACTGCCGATGTGTATCACTCCAATGTGTGGCGGGAGCAACTCGCGAAGCGAGTGAAGGCAGATTCCGAGAGCGCGGTTCGCGCCTTGGATGCCGCGGAGGCGGCGGCCAAAACATTGTGGACCGCTCTGGACGGAATTGAACGCAGGCGGATGGCGCTGGCGGCGTAGATTTGGTTTGCGAAATTCACGAAAGCCATCGGTCCGAGAGGATCGGTGGCTTTTTGTTTTGAGCACTGCATATGAAGCCAGCTCCGTGATCAAGTCAAACTCTTACAGTTCGCGCTACTCGCTGGCCTTTTCCCCTAAACATCTAGGGCTTTTCGATTAGTGCGCCCAACGGGACATTCGCTATCCTTCGCGACCATGACTTGGATCAAGACGGTTCCGCTCTCGAAGGGGAGTGCCGAACTGCTGCACTCTCTGGAAACTCAGCGTTCGCTCTACCCGAAGGAATATCAAAAGCCCGTGATGCCGATGGACAATGAGATGGCCGCCATCGTGGCGTCTCACAGCTTGATTCCGGAGGCACTGCTGCATGCGTTCTCGACATTTGGCGTCCTCATGTCGCCAGACCTGCCGCTCACCCAGCGCCAGCATGAAATGATTACGACCACGGTTTCGGTGACCAACCGTTGTTTCTATGGAATTGAATCTCACGCAGAGTTTCTGCGTAGAGTGACATTGGACGAAGAACTGGTTGAGGCTTTGCGGCGCGACTACACACAAGCTCCCATATCGCATCAGGACCGGGTGATGCTTGATTACGTAGTGAAGCTCAGCAAGGATGCTACGCGATGCTCGCGCGCGGACCAAGAGGCTCTTCGCGAGGCCGGATTCGACGACCGCGGAATTCTGCAGATCACATTGATCGCTGCGTGGTTCAACTACATCAACCGGGTCGGCGATGCGCTTGGAGTCGGAAGAGATTTGCCGGCGGCCGCGGCCCTGATAAATTCGTTGCCTGATAAATCCGCGGCGCGATAGGGAAACAGGGGCTTCGGATGTGGAGAGTGGGGCCTCTCCGTATGGTGTGATGTTTGCTGCCGAGACGGCGACACGGGGTACTTAACAAATGAGTGGAGTGCCGCAACGTAGCACGGCTGACGTGTCGGCGATTTCTTCACAGACCACAGAGGTTGCGTCGTGGCCAGAGTCTGATTTCCGTTACTACGGCTGGCGCGTGGTGTTCGCCGCTTGTTTCGGAGTCATGGCTGGCTTTGGGTCGCTCTTCGTTTACACCTTTTCTGTCTTCGTGAAGCCACTTGCGAGCGAGTTTGGCTGGACTCGCGAAGCGATCTCGGGTGGTTTTGCGATTGCTGCCGTCACGCTCGGAGTCGTCTCACCCGCGCTAGGCCAGTTGATTGACCGCCTTGGACCAAGGCGCATCATCCTGCCCTGCATGACGATCTACGCCTGCGGCTTTATCTCGCTAGCGTTTTTGCGTTTCGGCGTTTGGCAGTTTTACGCGACTTGTTTTCTGCTCGGCGCCGTCGGCAATGGCGCGGCTCATCTCGCCTACTCACGATCCATCTCCACCTGGTTCCATCAGCGCCTGGGAACTGCTCTCGCATTCGTGATGGTAGGAGCGGGCCTGGGCGCCATGATCCTGCCCGTTATCGCACAATCCATCATCAGCCGCTCTAGCTGGCGGACGGCCTACGCGTCACTGGGAGTCCTCGCCCTGCTGCTAGGTTTGCCACTGAGTTGGCGCTACATCCGGGAGCGGGGAGCGAGCGATCGCAAGGCGGCTCCGGTGGCTCATTTCGGATTAACGTGGCAACAAGGTCTGGGTTCGTACGCCTTCTGGATTGTGACGGCGATTTTGTTTGTAAGTTCGATCAGCATGAATGGCGCCATCACGCATCTCTCGGCGTTGCTCACGGATCGTGGAATCACACCAAGCAAAGCGGCTTTGTGCGCATCAGTGCTCGGTGGATCGAGCCTGCTCGGCAGAGTCGTGGTGGGTTGGCTGCTCGATCGCTTTTTCGGACCACGCGTGGCGCTGGGGATCAATTTGCTCACGGCGCTGGGCGTCTTCCTTCTGGCTCGTGCCGGGAGCTTCCCTGCCGGCTGTTTCGCGGCTGCGTTGATCGGCATTGGCGCAGGCGGCGAAGCGGCCACGACACCGTATTTGCTCACCCGCTATTTTGGCTTGCGCGCCTTCTCTACGCTGTATGGTCTTACATGGACCTTCTACGCTGCCGCGGGAGCAATCGGTCCGGTACTTCTTGGGAAGGCATTCGACGTGACTGGATCGTATGCTTCATTGCTGGGGATCCTTGCACTGGCCCTTGCGGTAGCAGCTGCCATGAATTTGTTTCTGCCGCGGTATCCCGAAAAAGCTATCGAGTGAACGGGGTTGATCGCCAACCGCGAGCCAAACTCGCAGAGGCGACTCGATTCGCTGAGATAGGTACGAAGTCGCCAAGTGCTATGATTTTGGGCCACGAAGGATCGTTATGTGGCAGGCACCTACAGAACACATCTCACCATTCTTTATCGTCAGCAGCGTCGATCAGACCGTTGCGTTTTATCACGACAAGCTGGGCTTCGAGACAAGATTTCAGGAGCCGAAGAGAAATCCGTTCTTTGCGATCATCGGCCGCGGAGGCGCGCAGATATTTGTTAAGTCTGACCAGAGCGTGTCACCGCTACCGAACTCGAAGCGCCATCCCTCAATGCGATGGGACGCTTTCGTTTACGCCTCGGATCCCGATGCCTTGGCAGCGGAATTTGCGGGACTGGGCGCTGCGTTCAGCGTGCCGTTAAAGGACACGCACGATGGGTTGCGCGGATTTGAAGTTTGCGATCCCGACGGATACGTGATCTTCTTTGGGCGACCACGGTAGTGATGGGCGGAGCTACAGGCGTTCTGCCTGTCGCGAAACTTGCACACAATGGTCGTGAGATCCTGCGTTTCGAAAGACGCGAGACGTGGGGGTGCGCTGCTCTAGCCGAGTTTTAAGGGAATGAAGGCCAAAGTACTGGACGCCTTCGCCACGATTTTCCTGTCTCCGCCCTGTTCGGTTTCAACCTTGGCTTCTACAAAGACGAGTCTTTTTCCAGCTCGCAACACATCCGCGCGACAGAAAAGCACTGGTCCGGAAGCCGGGCGCAGGAATGAAACCTTGTTTTCCACGGTAATCACGTCTTGCCCCTCGGGCGCCATTGTTGCTGCCGCGCCTCCGCAGGTGTGATCGGCAAGCGTCATCAGAACGCCGGCATGGACTAATCCGTGTTGTTGCGCAAGCGATGGGGCGACGTTGAGTTGCGATTCACACCATCCGTCGCCAAACGAGATGAGTTCAATTCCCAGCGAGCGGATGAATCGAGCGCGCTCGAAGATTTGGTTTACGAGGTCGTGATTGTGTTCGGTCATCGGCAGTTGGGGACTCACTAGTGAGAAAGGGCTTCCCAGTAGAATCGTTCAGTTATATCAGGACCTTGCCTCGTCGCTGGGTGACCTTGTGACCTCTCGTGTGTTGCCTTTCCGTCCAAGATCGTTAAGCATGTAGCGTTGCTGTGCCAGTTTCGTGAGTGTAGATCTTGCCGATTTGGGAGTCGGCTTGAGAGGGCCATGAGTAACGGGGAGAGCGAGGACCGGGAAGTTCGGGAGCGGATCGCAAGCCTGATCCATGCGACCGAGCGCTCGCGGGCACCAGTTAGTGACGACGAACTGCAGAAACTGAAGGCTGCGGCGAGCCGCCTCGATCAGATGTTGAAAGCCGTCGCGGATGCCGATGCGCAGGCCCTCAAAAATGCAGCCGCGCGCCTCGACCAGCTGTTGGCAAAGATCGGCACCGGAAAAGATGTGAGCGCTGACGTGAAGCGAAAACGAGATGAGCAAACAAAACGTGAATCGGGCGAGCCCTAGATCCAAATCGTAGGTTTTGTGTGAAACCAGAGTCTGGGACAATCACGCCATAGCGGCTAAATCGGATCAACCGCACCTTCCGCGCCGAAATCCAACGTTTCGAAAAGCGCGAAACGTGGGGCACCCAGATTACAGTTCCAACTGGAGACATCAATGGTCAGCCGAAACTCTGGTCAGATTTTCGCGCAGACGTTTTGAGACCTTTTCGAGGCGTTTTAGTCTGTCCGTAACGTCTTTGGGCAACAATCCTTGTTTTATGTTGTTCATGTCGGTCTTAACCAACTCACAAATCTCAGAGAGCTCCTTGGCATCGCTCTGCACTTGAGAAGCGCTCAGTCGATCTCTGATTTCTTCAGGTGACGGATGGTGCTGAACATTGATTTCCTGCGGATGCTCCATGTTGACATTCTGGCTCGAAAGAGGAGTGATCAGAAGCAACGCTGCCACGAGCGAGCAGACGAGTGTCGCGAATCTCATAGTGGTGCCCCGGCACGCAGAGTTGCGGGGATTGTACTACCGAAGAGCCGGTCACTTCGTCACTGGCTTCAGTCCCTCGCCATCAAGAGTTGCCTGGATCGCCTTCCACGTTTCTGCTTCGGGAAGATTGCCGTCGACGTCGGCGATTTTGGCGTTGGGAAAGTAGGCACCGATCGCGCCCATTTCGCGATGGTAATCCTTGATTCGCTGTTCGATGATCTCCGGACGGTCGCTCACGTGCCCGGTCGTCTTGGCGCGCTCGCGGATTGTATCGTCGGGCACCTGCAGTCGCAGCGCAATGAGTTTCAGTTTCAAATCCGGGAACATGTGCGAAAGATCTTCCGCCTGAACCACCGTTGCGGGATACCCGTCGAAAATCACTCCGCGGCTGAGATCCGTGGTCTTCAGGCGCTCGCGCATATAACGGCTCATCGCGGGGTCGTATCGCATTTCGGGGAGCGTGACGCCTTCTCCGCGCAGCCTGTTGAGTTCGGGCTCGTTCGCACGAATCAGATCCTCGATGGAAATACTCGGAATTCTATAAGTGCGCGAGATCGAATCGGCAAAGGTGGTCTTCCCGCTGAGTGGCGGCCCGATCAAGATAATGAGCGGCGGATTGGACTGTGCGGGCGGAGACGCCGTTTGTGCACACATCATGCTGGCCAGCAGCAGACAAACAATGCACAGAAAGCTTCTCAGCATGGAGGACCTCCACCGAACGAGATTCAATTGCTGGTTAGTATGCCACGTCAGTGCCCGAGACAATGACATCGAGAAGCGGGCGTTTCATCAACGGTCGAAACTGACAGTTGCCATCGATGATGGTGTTCGAGATCTGCGATTAGAGCGCGCGTCCGTCGCACGGCGGTCAAAAGCAGGGTTGTGCGAAAAAAACAAAGCGAATTCAACCAACGAGGGTAAGCGTTTCCCCTATTACTGACGTAACCCGCGGGGAGTCTTTCTGCGCGGGAACAGCAGAACAGCGTTTTAGAATCACCACATACGCGCCCAGCAACATTTACCCCTCAAGTGGGGTTTGTACTCTCCAGAATGATCTCCCGTTTCAAGGTAGACAATTTGTGCCCACGTTCCCTCGTATCGGTCTGGCCGCGAGAGTACCTCGTGAAGAAGTCAGGGATCCATGGCAAGGAGAAAAACTCAATGCGTAATATCCGATTTGTCTGGCTCGCGCTTCTCATTCTTATTATTCCAGTTTCCTCTTTCGCGGGCGTGGTCATCTCTGTGAACATTGCCCCGCCGGTGCTGCCTGTGTATGAGCAGCCGCCTTGCCCGGGTGACGGGTACATCTGGACGCCCGGCTACTGGGCCTATGGTCCCGAAGGCTACTACTGGGTCCCGGGGACTTGGGCCACTCCACCGACGGTGGGCCTGCTGTGGACGCCCGGCTACTGGGGTTGGGGCAACGGCGTGTATATGTGGCACGCGGGGTACTGGGGGCCGCACGTCGGTTTCTATGGTGGCGTGAATTATGGGTTCGGCTATTTTGGCGGCGGCTATGAAGGTGGCTATTGGAGAGACCGCCACTTCTTCTACAACCGCACCGTGAACAACGTGACCATCACGAACGTTCACATCTACAACAAGACCATCATCAACAACGTCACCGTGAATCGCGTCAGCTACAACGGTGGCCGCGGCGGAATCATGGCACGCCCCACGCACGATCAGGAAATGTGGGGACATGAGCATCATTACGAAGCGACTCATCTGCAGATGGACCACGAGCGCGACGCTGGCCACAATCGTGGATTTCTAGCTTCTGAGAATCACGGCCGGCCTGCGGTCGCAGCGACTGCGCGTCCGGGAGAATTTCAGGGGCCGAGAGTGATGCCGACTCGCGAAGAACGTTCGCCGTTCAGCCGTCCAGAGATGCGCCCTGTCCCGCGGCCGGAAAATCGTGCGAACGATCGCCCGATGCCGCGCGAGGACATGCACGGCCACGCGCCGCAGCCAGGCCACGACGGTGGGCGCGGCGGCTATCGTCCGGAGAACGCTCCTCACGACAATGGACACGGACATGACAACGGTCCGCACGGCAACGGAAATCCCCATGAGAATGGACCACACAACGAGGGGCATTCCGATCACGGACACAACCGATAGGAATGTTTGAAAGGGTTGATGTGATTTGGGCTGGCGATTGCCAGCCCAAAATTTTTGGCGACGATGCTGATTGTGTGCGGGAAGTTATTCCTCGAGATTATTTTTGCTTCTCGAAATCGAATTCCCTTTTGCTATTAGCTTCCTTGTTCTCGAAAACGGCGTGAATGGTGTTTCCGTCGGTAGCGGCGGACAAACGCGAAACACTAACAACCTTGCCATTGCGCATACTTGTTAGTTCCACTGTCCGGGCGTCGATCCGTTTGGCGGAAACCGTAGTGTGGCCAGGATCATCCTCTACTGGATAGAAGTTGCCATCGAAGTTCGCGGTATACCTCTCACCGAGAGGCGATTCTGCACTAAACGAATCCTTCGTGCATGTGTACTTGATCAAGGACCCATTCAGCGACCGACTTGCTTTAAACGCCTTCCATACGCCTGAAATTGTGTTGGCGCCCGTAGGTCTGGCGTCAACTCGGTGGCTCTGAGTTTCAATAGTCACGGTTGCTGCTTCGGTCGTGTCCTTCACCATTTGTGTAAGGGTAGTCGCATCTGAGGAAACCGAATCTATTTCCGTAAAAATGGTTCTCCCGGATTTCTTTGCGATCAACACGAGGGCATGCGCGTCCACCGCCTGCGCGTTGAGTGTGTCCCAGTAAGCTGTGTCAGGAACCTTGTGGTCGTACCCATCTGGATTGATCTCGACGTTGCCAATTGCGCATGAGCAGCGAAGTGTTTCATCGGTAAGCGAGTACGAAGCCGTGCCCAGTGGCGGCTGCGCTACCCCTTTGTTCAACCAAGTGCCGTCAAAAGGACTCTGTGCGGCCGATAAATCTGCGACGAGAAATAGAACGGCCAGAAGCTTTAGCATTTCGCGTCCTCCGAACGAGGTTCTTGGTAACGATACCAAGCCTCGCAAGCCGTGATATCGAAGCGGACGCTTTCCGACGTGCGGTGTCTATAGATTCATGGTGCGTCGGCTCGGTTTTCGCCACATGTTGCCAGTCCTACTACTCTTGATACAGGCCACGATTTTCTTGTGGGATTGGGCACACGAGGGATGTTGTTTCAATGCACCCAAACCGCCGATGGTATGGGAAGTGGCTAAGCCAATCCCGATCGCAATGAAGATGACCGCCGTCCTGAATCTCCCTGCATGGTTCATGTCCATTCCCTTCAAGATCGCTTTTCCAACCATGAGCGATACGGGTGCAATCCTTGCAGCAATCCCTTTCCGCCGGTCTGGTATGGCATTGGTTTGTGGTTTGACAGATTGGCGGGGCGCGTACCGCTGTCACGAAGGCAATATCCTACGCTGCGAGGAATAGGCAGAACGACCGCTTTCGTCCTTTTATGTCTTACCCTCGTTGGCATGACTCCACTCAATCACCACCGAGGGCGTGATCACTATTGGACGGGCGGGATAGTGATCTTGTGGTGCGCGCTTTTGCTTGCGATAACGGCTAAGAGACACATTGAAACATAGGGTGCATGACCGGTGAAGTTGATTGCACCTAATCGTGCGCTCTGTGTGACGAGTGAAGATAGAGCGTTGCGCCACACCGAACCCCGATCGAGATCAATAAGGAAGAACAGCAGCCTTAGCAGCGGGATCCCAGAACGTTTCGGAATTGCTGGCGGATACAAAACAGTTGTGCACGCGAAGGTCGACAAGGTTCGTCGATTCCGCGTGCACACTGCCTCCTCGTGGGGGAAGCCTTATTGTTTGTCTGAGCGGTAGAAGAAGTAGTCGGCGGTGTACGGCACCAACTGCGTCTGGCCGACGGTGCAGGCGGTTGTCGGAGCGGCGCCACCCCGAGTGTTCAAGCGCTGTACGAACGTCGCTTTCGCCAGCAGGTTCCCACCGGTCGGGCCTTTCTGATTGCCGATGGACTGGAGCAACAGGCATGGAATCGCACCATCATTCGGGCAACTCGCTCGGTCCGTGCCGGCGTCAATCGATCCCACTGCTTTCGCCCAAACCTTGCTGGTATCAAGAGAACTCTGCCAGGTCGCGTTGCCTCCGAGGGGAACCGGGTTCGGAGCATTGATGTTCGGATTCGCATCGATGCTGGCGAAATGGGTAATGATCTGGACGGGCTGACCGAAATCGGTGAAGAGCGTGGCTTCGGGCCGGGCCGGGTTGATTGTCCACGAGGTTCCGCCCGTGCTCGTGGGCAGGCAAACGTAACCTTGCGAGCCAAGAGCGTGCCCGACCAGGAACGCCGTGTTGCCCGCAGGGGGCGTGATCTTGTCAGGAGTGGTTGGCGGTGTTACTTGCGCCACCGCTTGAGTCACCGCGCCGAAAGCGCATCCGAGCACGAGAGCCGCTGCGAGCGCCTTGAAATTCCGTGCCCGCTTTCCGGTTTGCTGAGTGAAGCTGAAGTTCATTTCTCGATTCCGTTTCGTGATTCGTGCCAGTGATTCGTCTTGTTGACGTCGAAGACAGGACGGACGCTGCTCGCCGCAGCACCTCAATCGCATCCAGGTTCGAATACGAGTAGCGAACAGCGTCCGTCTTTCGCTGAACAGTTGTTAAGAGACCGTATCGGCCTCACTAGACTTCACGGAATCCCGAGCGAATTTGCTTTTAGCCGATAGAAATTATCTTTAGGAGAGCGACGCTATTTTGGATTCGTGCGTCAGTGCGCGAGCGCCAACGGTCGATTTGCGAGGAGGTTCGGACCGTGAAGCTCACGAGATCGCGAGTTGAGCGAACTATTGCCAGACGGGCAGGGCGAGATTACGCGGAGAATCCAAAGGAGTCGGTGTTTGACTAAGATCGCGATCTTTCATCGCCGAATGGCACACCATACAGGATCGCTGAGTGCGATTTCCCTCCTTCGACACCAAGGCGTACGTGAGGCCGTGCACAGACCAGGTGACGACCTTGTAGCCCTCAAACATGGCGTAGTGGAAGTTTACTTTCTTAAAACTAAGCTGCGTGCCTCCGGAAGCGACCGCCACTGATTCGGGAATGATAACGAGACTAACCGGGTCAGACTGCATCTGATACGCGATGTAGGCGGCGGTTTGGCCGCCGACTCGCACCAGGCGCGCACCTTTCAGGTGGAAAGGCCGTTCTTCACCTGGGGCGGCGGGAGACGCCGGCACGCTCACCGCAAATTGTGTTTTCCCCTCAAACCAGTGATTCACCATTTGTTGCGAATCGGAGTGAACGGCGAGCACGAGTCTGCCATCGACGTACTCCCTATGAGTGTCGGCGGCGAGCTCGGCGAACTTCGGGCCACTGAGTGCGGCTGACGAGGAAGACAGTCTCGAACCAACGATCCCCATAATCAGCAAGAGAGCAAATGCCGATCCAAGCGTCTTCCACTGCAAGAGCAGTCTCCACGACGGAGGACGCTCGGTGCTGGGCGACATTGTTTTAGGGCTATTTTGTACCGGTGGTCGCGAGGGCGTCTTCAATTGAGAAAGGAGTCGCTCTTCTTTAGGAGACGCGTCGTCAATCACGGACGTAGCAGCACGAAGCCGCGGCCCGCAGTGTGCGCAAGTGGCGGCGTGCATGATCAATTGCTGCGCTCTCAAGTCTGGCCATAGTCCGGCAGCAACTTCGTGCCAATCGACATCGCGATCGATGGGGCAGTCACCGGAAGCCGTCGCTTTGGAGACCGCCAAATCGGCAAGGTCACGTACCAGCCGCCGGTAGTCGGAGACTCTTCCGTTGCATACAGAACATGATTCCACATGACGCATGGCATCACGCACCGAAGCCGGTGAAAGCCCGTGGGACCGGTGGCTCTGAGAGCTCCAAGGCACAAGCGCATCAAGCTCGCGGTCGTCGATGTGTTTATCCAGGGGACGTGCCATAGTCTGATGCCCCATACAAACCAATTACGAACTCGGGAGACAATTTGCTTTTGACTTCGCGATCTTTATCGCGAGTACGCGAGTTGGACCCTACAATCTGTTCGCGAATGCACCGTTTTACCCGTTCAAGGACACTGGCCACACCTTTCGCCGTGAGCCGGAGGGTGGGGAGTGACGCGATTTCTTTGGTGCTCATGCCTTGCCGGAAGTAGAGCCAGAAAATCATGCGGTCGCGCTCGCAGTCGGGGCCTGTCAAGAGCCGCTTCAGCAGATCGTCGATCTCACTCTGAATGACGGCGAAGCTAATTTTTTCCTGGCTTCCATGCGCATCCTGTCCTGCTTCCGGATCCACATCCCAACTGGAAACATGAGGCTGGTCACCCCCTGAGGATTGGCTGTGACCGTGCCGGAAATAGTCGTGTGTGGCATTTGCAGCGATCTTTTTCAGATATCCCAAAATTGCATCGGGATGCTGGATCGCGAATTCGTGCAAGAGGCGGCAACTGTCTTCCCACAGCTTCAAGTAAGTCATCTGTACGAGGTCTTCGACGACGGAGCGCGAAACCTCGCCCCAGAGAGACGCAGTACGCATGATCGTGAGGCTTATTGGCCTCCCGACACGTGAAACAAACTCGTGCCATGCATCTTCGTCCGCGCCACCGGCGCACAGGCAGACGATTTCCTGCAACGGCAAAGACGAATATCGCGTCGACTTTGTAGCACTCGACATTTTAGTGATCGCCCCACGCCGTCTTGAAGATCGGCGACACAGTCAGGATTTGGCTGTGTTTTGTGAATTAGATGAGGCTGAGGATTTGCGCTTGCAAAAGATTTGTCACGGGACCGTCAATTCGTGAATGACAATTCTTTCTTCGCAGGACAGTAATAAGTTAAGGCGCAATGCCGATGTAGCACGAGCTCAGAAGTGGAGGCGAGCTTATTTGGACGGAGGTGGTTCCTTCTCGGCGTGTTGTTGCCTGGCTAGCTCCGTGCGGAATTCTTGCTCCTTTGCGGCCACGAATTTCTGGTACCCGTCAGGATCCACAAACGGATTCTCCCCGCCAGCCTTCATCCGCGGGAACTTTTCCTCCATGCCGAAGTAGACGCCGTGCGCACCGAGAAAAATATCGCACGGCAACGATTTCAGAACGCTCCACATTTTCTCGTAGTCTTCGGCAATCTGCGGATACTCCAGATTGTGAACTAGCTTGTATCCCGGATTCACGTTGGGACTCCCGACGATCACGACGTTGTAGGTTTTCCTGGCGTCTGCCACCTTCATGGTCCAGGTGGTGCAGCCTTTCGTGTGTCCGGGAGTAAGGTGCGCGACGAGCACCGTGCCCGCAAGGTTCACTTCGTCCCCATCATGCAAGACGCGATCGACCTTGGTGGGCGCATAAAGAAACTCCGCGCGCTGGCCATACTGAAAATCAGCCTTGCCTCCGGACTCAACGACCGGGACATCGGCATCCATCACCATGTAGCGTGCGCCGGTGAGCTGCTTGATCTTCGCGCTGCCGGCATCGTGATCCCAGTGCGCGTGACTGATGAGAAGAATTTTGGTGTCGGAGAATTTGAAGCCGAGCTTCTCGATGCTTGCCTGGATCATCGGCACATTCGCTTCGAGATCGCCGTTGATCAGGATGTTTCCTTGCGGCGTGGTGATCAGATAGTTCGCCAGCCCCTTGCTGCCAACATAGTAGAGATTGCCCGCGATACGAAATGGCGGGAAGGGCTCGGTCCAGTCGGGACTCGCCTGGGCCAGAGCATGACAGGTGAAGAGCAGAGTAAGGCCGAGGTAAAGGGTCGCTAATTTCCGCGATAAATCAGTTCCACGTCGCATGGTTGATTACTCGGTGATGATCCGGTCGGCCCATTCAACCAGTTGCACGAAAATCGTGGGAGTGCCGAACTTTGCTCCCCAATCTTTCAGATCCGCCTCCGTGACCCCACGGGCCCGGGAGCAGGCTCCTCAAGAAAAAATCGGGATGTGTTTCGCTACGACCTTGTCGAGAGTTTCGCTGAGCGGCGGCCAACCCACCGGGAAAATGGTCGCAACAGTAGCCTTGCGCATGAGGTAGGTAGCTTCGCCAGTCAGGAAAATCTGTACGTCGTGACCTGCATCGGCCAATGCGAGACCATGCGCGAATACAAAAGATCCACGAGTCGGGTCGTCGGATCCCCAAGCGCTCTTCATCATGATTTTTAGCGGCTTGCGTGTAGGCCTTTCTTGTGCCGCCGCACCGCGCGAACCGAGCAGGCTCAAGCCAAATACCTGCGGAATTCTGGAAAGAAGTTGTCGTCGAAGCATCGTTCCCTCCGTGGAGAACGGTAGCAAAAGAGGCCGTTGGAATTTATCCCGGAATCGTTGCGGCGTAAACAGCCGATTTTCGCCTAACGCGTACTACGGCTTCATGGTTGTCCCGCTCCTGATTTCATCCTGGCGACCCATGCGATAATGCACGAATCCCGCGGGGGTTCGCGATGGTTCCCCAGAGCTCCCACCGACCCAATTCCGGTTGTATGACCCTCTCGTGGCTCTCGTTGGTTGCGCTGATCCTTTTTGTCTTTTCCATGCCTTTGGCCGCGAGCACAGCGAAGCTCAATGGAACCATTGTTTCGCTCGGCAACGACAGATCGCGGATCGTGTGGCCCAACGCTCGCGTCAGGTTGCGCAATGTTTCCAGTGGCCGAGAAATCGATACGGTTTCCAGCGATCTCGGAGCCTACGTATTTAGTGGCGTGGAGACGGGCGGTTACGAGGTACGCGTTACGCTTAGCGGATTTGAAACCGTTACGAAGTCCATCACGCTGGGAGCTGGCGAGAACAAGCTGGACTTTCAATTGGTGCTGGCGAAACGCCGGGAGACGGTGAATGTGTCGGCAGAGACGACCGGAGTGGACGTAAGCTCGAGCAATGGCGGCAGTCCGTCGCTCGACGCGAATGCGCTGAAGTCGCTGCTCCAGATGAATCAGGATTTCCAGGACGCGCTGCCGCTACTGCCGGGAGTTGTCCGCGGGGCAGATGGCGAGATCCATATAAAAGGTGGTCGCGCAAATCAGTCGAGTACGGTGGTGAATTCGGCCAGCGTGTCGGATCCATTTACCGGCCAGCCGGCCATGAAGATTCCGTCGATCGCGGTGCAGTCAGTGCGCGTGCTCTCGAATCCGTTCTCGGCAGAGTACGGCGGATTCTCCAGTGGAGTGGTCGAAGTCACGACGCGCGGGGGGACCGATCAGTGGAAGATCCTGTTCGAAGACCCAATTCCTCGTTTTCGATGGATCGACTATCGCACGCATGGAGTAGAAAGCGCGTCCCCACACCTGACCTTCGCCGGCCCCTTGAAGCGCGGACAGCTCTATGTCTTCCAGTCGCTCGCGTTTGGATATGACGTGGTGCGGACGCCGTCGCTGCCTAATCCGGATAACGTGCGCGTGGATAAGACAATCACCACTTACACACAATTCGATTGGACGCCTGCTCCCAATCATCAATTCACCGCGGTGCTAACGACCGATCCTCGGGACACGAAATTCGCCAACATCGACACATTCAATCCGCAGCCGGTGACGGCGAACGCCGACAAGCGGGCGTTCTTCACGTCGGTCACGCATCGATGGATCCTGGCGAATGGCGGATTCGTGCAATCGCTTTTCTCTGCCAGGCGGCTCGATGTTCACGTGTTTCCGGCCGACCGCACCGCAGGGGAGATGGTGCTTTTTCCGGAGCAGAATTCGGGAAGCTATTTCGAGGAGCTGCGGCGGAGGACCCGCGTCTACCAGTGGGCACAGTCGCTTCACTTCCGGCCTGCGGAGTTTGCGGGGCGCCATTTGGTGACGGTTGGCTATACGTACGTTGAGTCGAGTGACCGCGGTGGTGTGAGCAATTTGCCTGTTAACGTCTTGCGTGAAGATAAAACTCTGAGTAGCCGGATCGTGTATGACCCGGCAATCGCCGCCAACGTGACGAGGAATGAGGTCGCAGTCTTTGCGCAGGACAACTGGCAGCTCTCTCCGCAGCTAACGCTCGATCTGGGTCTACGACTGGACCATGACAGTCTCTCGGCGGAATCAATGAATGTCGCGCCTCGGGTTGGCTTCGTTTTTGCGCCCACGCATGACAATCGCACGGCCATTCGGGGCGGCTTCGGCGTGTTCTTCGACAAGATTCCGTTCAACGTGGCGCTGTTTCGCATGTTTCCGGCGCAGAACAGCACGAACTATGCCGACGACGGCACGACGATCCTGACCGGGCCGCTGAATTTTCAGCACGTGATCGCGACTGCAGATGGACGTGTGCGCGTCCCGTACAGCCTGGGCTGGACGCTGCAGTTCGACCGGGATCTGGGGCGCGGCGTTCTCTTTCGATTCGGCTACGAGAGCAGGCGGGGGTTTCGAGAGTTCTACGTGAACCCGGTGCAGACTGTCTCTGCCGCGCAACTACAGCTTTTGAATTCGGGCAAAGGGAGCTACAGGGAATTCCTGTGGATGTTGCGGTGGCGTTTCGCCGAGCGAAGCACCTTATATGCGAGTTTCGTGCGCTCGCGCACGACTGGCGACCTGAACGACTACAACCAGTTTTTCGGGAATTTTTCTTCTCCGCTGATCCGCGCGAACCAGACCGGCATTCTCGCTTCGGACGCGCCGAATCGCGCGCTGTTTTGGGGTGTCTTCGGGCTTCCTCACAAGTTGGACTTTGTTCCTACGCTCGACGTGCACACGGGATTTCCTTTCTCCAAGGTCGATGAGAATTGGAATTATGTTGGGCGCCGCAACGAAGCGGGACGGTTCCCACCATTCATTGGGTTCGACGTGAAGTTCCAGTACCCGGTTGACTTCAAGTTCCGCGAACATCGGATTCAGTTCCGGGCAGGCCTCAGCATTTTGAACGTCCTCAATCACGCGAATCCGAGGGAGGTGCAGCAGAACCTGGCGTCGCCGCAGTACGGGACTTTCTATAACTCCATCGGACGCCTTTTCCGTCTTGACGGAGACTTCGACTTTTAGGAGGGAGATGGCGGGAGTCAACTCGCCTTTTAACCGGTCATCCGCCCCAACTTCACCGGCGACCGTGCGCGGCAGACGTCTCGCTTGCATCGATGCCAAGTTTTTTCAGTTTTGACTGAAGCGTTGTGCGTTAAGTCCAAGCCTGACTGCGGCTCCGTGCGGTCCGCTGATACGCCCGTTCGATTGCTTCAGCACCTTCAATATGTGCTGGCGGTCAAGGGAGAGGAGTGTGCCTGTAGGATGGTTTTCCGCCGGCTCATCTGATTTTGCCAGTTCGGCTGTGGGCGCAGCCAGAACCGTTCCAGTCGACAAGATGACCGAGCGTGCGATGAAATTTTCGAGTTCGCGGACATTCCCAGGCCAATGCCAGTTCACCAGAGCATCATCGTGCCCTTCGGAAGACTGGTAATCGTCTTGCAAGCTCTGCGGGATATTTGTGCGACGAAGTGTTCAACCAAGTCAGGGATGTCTTCTTTCCTCTGACGAAGCGGTGGCAAAAGAATGGGGAAAACCGCGAGGCGGTAATACAAGTCAGAGCGAAAGTGGTGCGTCGTCGCCTGAGCAAGTAGATCGCGGTTCGTGGCCGCAATCAGGCGGAAGTCGACCTTGATCGTGCGGTTGCCGCCGAGGCGCTCAAACTCCTGCTCCTGCAAGACGCGCAACAATTTGGGCTGCAGTGCAGGAGAGATTTCACCAACCTCGTCGAGGAACAACGTGCCTTGATCGGCGAGTTCAATGCGGCCAATTCTTTGCCGCACCGCGCCCGGGTATGCACCTCTCTCGGCACCGAATAGTTCACTTTTCAAGAAAGCCGGAGGGAATTGCCGCACAGTTCAGCTTGATAAAAGGTGTGTCAGCTCGACGGCTCCGTTGGTGAATTGAGCGGGCAATCCGTTCTTGGCCGGTCCCCGTTTCACCAAGAAACAAGACTGTTGAATCGGTGCAGGCGACGGAGCGCACCTTGTCAATGACGAGCTTGAGACCGGTATCCCAACCGATAATTTCTCCGAACCCGCCCTGGTCAGCGATCTCCTGCTCGAGGTAAGGCTTTTCCTCGGTAAGCTCGCTTTCGCAATGCGGAGTTCTTCCTCGATCCGTTTCCGTTCGGTGATGTCTTCAGTGCAAATAACAATCCCGCCGATCTCTCCCCTTGACGCGAACCACGGTCGAATCTGCCAGCGCAGCCATTGCACCGAACCGTCGGCTCGATCGAATCGATCTTCTTCACTTTGTTGAAATTCTCCGGCGAGAGCCAGGCGGTGCACGCGTTTCCATCGCTCCGGAATTTCGGGGAAGATCTCATGGTGAGAGATACCGCGCAGAACGCGGTCCCCTAAGCCGTAGTCCCGCCACCACCCCAGGCTCGCATGGAGGTAACGCATTTCACGATCAAACATGGCGGAAGCAAAGGGGCGCTTCTTCGAGAAAAGGCCACCAGTTCAGCAGCGTGCATTTTCCATGTCCTTAAAGCGGGATCTACGCGCGTTTGCCGATCCGAACCATCTCCGCAGTCTAGAAGAGTGCAGCTCCGTAGTTACGTTAGCTGAACTATGTTCCGGAAGCGGCTCGGGTACAACGCGCGAGTCGGAATCATGGGCCGATCTTGGTTCCGTACCGCTAAAGTATCCATTGGGATGTCACGCTTCGCTGTGGCGCAGAACACACCAGGCGCTCCGGCCGAAGTAAGCATCAGGAAGGGGGTGTGGGGCATTCCATTAAACACTGAGCCAACGTTTTGTGAGGCCGTTCGTCCAAATAGAGTGGGGCGGGACTGTCTTCTATTCTGGTGGTTACGGCCCGACGGCGGCAATCGGCGTGTATCAGGCCGTTACGGGCTGATCTCAAAATAGGTGGGTTGTTCCTCGCAAGATGACCGTTCTCGGGTTGCTGGGCCGAAATGCAATCTTAATTTTGGTTGGAGCAGTTGCCGCAGTCATGGCACCGGCGCCCCTGCTAGCGCAAACACAGGTCCCCGCTGGCCAGACATCTCACGTACAGCCGCAAGGCATGCATCTGCGTGTGGCCAACGCTGCGCGCACGGTGCGTCCGCCAGTGATGGACGGGACGCTGGATGATCCAGCGTGGAAGGCAGCTCCCGTGCTCGACGATTTCCGTCAGCGCGAGCCGCTCGAAACACAGCCTGCGACCGAGAAGACAGAAGTCCGAATCCTGTACGACCATCGCCACATTTATTTCGGAATTCATTGTTATGACGATCCGGCGGGGATTGTTGCGACGCAGTTGTTGCGCGACATTTCGATGGACCTGGACGATAACTTCGCGATCCTGATCGATCCGACGATGAGCCATCGTAACGGGTACATCTTCCAGATCAATCCGCTGGGCACGCAGCGCGATGGCGAGGTGATTGAAGAACAGGGGCCGACGACAACGGACTTCATTGTTGATCCGAACTGGGATGGCTTGTGGATGTCGGCGGCCAAGATTACCTCGGATGGCTGGACCGCGACGATAGCGATTCCGTTTAGCACGCTGAATTTTCACGGCGCGGGCGACGACGTGAGCTGGGGTCTAAATTTTCGCAGATTCATTCGGCGCAAAAATGAAGAGAATGAATGGTCGGGCTTCCGGCGGCGATTCGGGTTCTGGAGAGTGTCGCAGGCGGGCGTGCTCGAAGGGCTGACGAAGATCGAGAGCGGTCGGCTGCTGGTGATCAAGCCTTATCTGCTGGGGGGCGCGCAGGCGTTTCAGGGGCAGTCGTGGAACGGGCTGCACACGGGCGGGGTCGACATTAAGTACGGACTGACGAGCAATTTGATCGCGGTCGGGACGGTGAACACCGATTTTTCCGACGCAGACGTGGATCAGCAGCAATTCAATCTGACACCAAATCCAATTTTCATTCCCGAGAAACGACGGTTTTTCCTCGAAGATTCCGACGTCTTTAATTTTCTGCTCTGGAATCAGGACTTGTTTTTCTTCAGCCGGCAGATCGGAATCGATCCAGTTACGGGGCAGCAAGTGCCGATCGACGCGGGCGGGAAGGTCGCGGGGCACATCGCGGGGTTCGATCTGGGCGTGATGGATGTGCGAACTCGAGAGCAGGGGACGAATCCGTATGCGAATTACGCGATCGTGCGCGTGAAGCGACCCCTGATGCCGGGATCGTACGTAGGGTTCATCGGGATGGATAAGGAGTCGGGAAGCGCGATCGACCCGTATAACCGCGGCTTGGGCTTTGATGCGAAGTTGCTGTTCTTTCAGAATCTGAACTTGCGCGGGTACTACGCAAAAACATGGACGCAGGGATTACAGGGGAACAATGCGGCATTCGGGGGAAGGCTGACATACGCTAACAACTGGTTCAACGTGTACGCAGGGCATGCGGTTACGGAGAAAAACTTCAATCCGCAAGTGGGCTTCGTTACGCGCATCGATGACATGCCAACGATCGTCCAGGTTACATTCACGCCACGTCCGCATATACCCGGGGTGCGTGAAGTGGATCTCGGCGGGGCATTCTTTGATGATCCGAACACGGCAGGGCAGTTGATTTTTCGCGAGTGGTTCCCGAGCATGCAGGTGTTTTTCAACAACGGAGCCATCGCAGGCGTGACGCCGCAGGATGTCGTCTACCAGGTGTTGAGTCAGCCGCTTCATCTTTATCGCGACATCTCGATTCCCGTGGGAGCGTATCGATTTGCGTCGCACCAGCTGAGTGTAACGTCGCCGGGAAATAAGCGGGTCACCTACACCGGACAGTTTCAGTGGGGCGAATACTATACGGGCCATCTCACTCTGGGAACGCTGACCGCGCAATATCGCCCGAATCCTCACCTGACGCTGGGAATCAACAACACGCTCGAAGCCTTTCGACTGCCGCAGGGAAGCTTCGATATCGAGCTGGCGGGCCTGCAAGTGAGTTACGCGTTTAACCGGTTTCTGAACGCGACGACGTTTATCCAAGCGGATACATCGGAGACGCAAGCGGTGAGCGCGAATGTGCGTCTGCGATACACGTTTCGTCCGGATAGCGACCTGTACGTGATCTACAACACAGGGACGGTGTTCCAGGCGATCGCAGCGGGGAATCCGGCGCTGCAACGAGAGCAGAAGATTGCCGTGAAGGTGACGTATTCGTGGTCGAGGTGAGGAGGCCGGGTGTTGGGTCTCAGGTCTTAGTATTAGGGGCTCAGTGTGGGGAGTGCCGACAACAACAAGAATCAATCAGGTTAAGTGGTGGGACAAGGCGCGTCTTTAGGATCGAGATGAGCGCTGAATTCGCGGACTACGCGGTGAATGTGGGAGATTTTGTCCGGGCGCTAGTCACCCCTTATAATTCCGGGCAAGCGCGCAGGGCGCTCCCGGTCCGCGGAAAGGGATTTTCCCACCTCTTCGAAGTGATTAACTGATGGCACTTCTTTCAGCCCATCATGCGGACAATGGGCACGACTTTGAAAGGAGTCCAGGTGCCAAGCCATCCCGAAGTAGTCCGCCACAATCTCGAGTTTTACCGCAAACAAGCAAAAGCACTGCGCAAGGCTTATAAGGCTGGAGGCGAAAGTGCTGCCCAGCGATTTGCGTTGTATTCACCACAATCGAAGCCGCATGCTGGAGCACGCAACACAGCAACAGCGTCCACAGCGCGTAGTGCGAAGGATAGAACACGCACCAACAGTGAATCGCATGATAGAGCGCGGCATTCAAGTAGCTCCGTGCCCGCGTTGCATGATGCGCAGTTGGTGATCGCCCGCGAGCAGGGTTTCGCCAGTTGGGCCCGCTTCCAGTCGTTCATTGTTGAATCCCAAGTCGATTTTCAAGGCCAGGTGGACGCCTTCATCGATGCGGCAGTATCGGGTGGCCGGCGGGCGCAGGCGATGCTGGAGAAGAATCCTAAAATCGCGCAGGCCGGATTTTATGTCGCGCTGGTGCTGGGCGATACGAAGCAGGTGGAGCCTGTGATCTCGGAAGATCAGGCGTTGGTCAACATGAAGAGCGGTCCGCAGAAGTGCGAGCCGCTGCTCTACGTGTGCTTCTCGCGATTTGCGAGTGAAAATTCGGACCGGGCGGCCGATCTAACCGAAACCGCGCGCGTGTTGCTGCGCCACGGGGCGGATCCGAATGCCTTCTTTGTTCCGGAAGATTTGCCCGACAATCCGCTTTCCTGTTTGTACGCGGCGAGTGGTCTCAACAACAATCCTGCTCTCACGCTGGCGCTACTCGAGGCGGGCGCGAATCCGAACGATTCGGAATCGCTCTATCACTCGACGGAGCATCGTGATCTGGCGTCGATGAAAGTTCTTTTGCTGCATGGAGCGACACCAAAGGGCAAGAACGCTCTGAAGCACATGCTCGACTGGGAGAGCATGGAAGGCTTGCGGCTTCTGTTGGATGCAGGCGCCGATCCGAATGAAGTGAACGAGTGTGGCGAGACGGCCCTGCATTGGGCCGTGTGGCGAGGACGAAGTACATCGGCGATCACGGCGCTTCTTGATCATGGAGCAGACATTGATCGACTGCGAAGTGATGGGAGGACGGCGTACGCGATTGCGGTGGTCAGCGGGCAGTCGGCGGTCGCGGAACTGTTGAAAACCAGAGGCGCGGATACATCGCTGTCGGCTCTCGACCAATTCGTGGCGACCGGAGGGAAGCGTGGCGATGGAATCGGACCGGTGGCTGCGCAGGGCAGCGAGCGTTTACTGCCTGATCTGACAGCCAGCCATCGTACGGAGGCCGTGCGCGCCTTGCTGTCGGCTGGTATTCCGCTAGACGCGCGCGGAGAGGCGGGAGGCACCGCACTGCACTGGGCCTGCTGGAAGGGCTATCCCGACCTGGTAGAGTTGCTGATCGCGCACGGTGCACCGCTCGGCATTGAGGACACGGAGTTCCACGCCCCTCCTTCGGGATGGCTGCATCATGGAACGCAGAGTTGCGGGCAACATGATGGGGACTTCGACTACGCACAAGTCGCACTACTGTTGATTGCCGCGGGCGCGTCGATGTCGGGATGCAACACACCCACGGGAAATGCAAAGGTGGACGCGGTTTTGAGAGAGTACAAGTTGATTGAGTAAGGCAGGTATTAGATGTCCGGTGTCAGGTCTCGGGAAAACACTTCACCACAGGGGGCCACGGAGGGACGCAGAGAAGAATCATCGAGAAAGGTGATCGGCAGGAGCCGGCGTAATTGACTCCCCGGAAGTCCCTACGGCCCCTGGCGCTCGATTCTTAGCAGTTGTCTTCGGCCGCGCCACTTCGTGTATCCGCGTTTCAGCGCGCGTGCCGTTAGGACAAGCGGATTTTTGCTTGCGGAAAAACTGCGGGGATCGTTATCGAAACGATCCATGTGTTGCCGGTAACTCGCCTCGCTCGACGAGCTTCTTTCCATCTGCGCTGTGAGGCGGTCGAGCATGTGATCGACGTTGGCTGATCCGGCAAGTTCGTGGCGAAACTTCGTAACGATTTCCGCCGCACAATCTGGAAGATCGAAGATGGCGAAAATCGCCGCAAGGTTCAGCAGCTTCTCCGCAGACACTGATTTCGCGAATTCGTCGTACAGCCCGCTTCCAAGATCACGCGCATACATGGCGTCGCCGTGATGCACGCGGCCCGATTCGGTGGCTCCTGGAGCGCGCGTCACAAAACGGCTAGGCAGCGGGGCGGTCGAGTACCGCCTTAACGACAAGTTGAACAGCTCGAACCCGTGGGCCTTCATGAAGCGATCGACATTGTGAAAGGTTCCGTCCGTTTCTTCTTCAGAGCCCCACACGCGGACCTCGATGCCCACGCCCATAATCTTCAAATCATGGAGTGCATGATCGAACGAGTGCAGGATCTCGAAATCCTTGCCGTCGACATCGATTTTCAAAAAATCGACACTAGCTATGCCGTTGCGCTGCAGGTATTCGGGGACGACGACGCTCTCTGTCGCGAGCTTGGCACTCTGCCACAGATTCGACGACCGCTTTTCTTTGCCCGTGACATCGCGTCCGGAGCGTCGCATCTTCTCTACGAACTGCACGGTGCTCAACCGGGGGTTGGGGTCGCGGGCAAACTCCGGCTTACCTTTTCGCTTCAACGCAAAAGGATGGTCGGGTGCGATGGCGGCGAACGCGTTCAGGTAGGTGATGGCTGGGTTTTTCTCTGCTGCATTCAGGCGCGCGCTCTCGTCGACATCGGGATCGATGCCCAGCGCTCGCAGCCGGCGGCCCATGCGCCGCCAGCGGCGGTCGATGCCACCCGAGCAGCCGATGTCCACCAATTGAAATTCGCGTTGTTTGGAAATTTGCGCAAGGTAGTCGAGGAAGGGAGAGGAGTTGACCAGTCCATCCACAGTGCAATCTTTCTCAACGGCAGCGGCGAGATTGTGTTACGAGTCTAAGGTAACGCCAACTCAATGCGACCGGAGATTCTATCTAACCAGTCCGCCAGAATTATTGCACTAGGCTGATTCTGACGTTGCATCGAGACATCGCAGAGAACATTGAGCCCAATGCCTAACGCCCAGAACTGAGAGCCCGCTCTTCATCCCCGCTCGAATGCGTGCTTCTTCTCGAGCTCTGCCAGGGCAGTTTCAGCCGCTACTTCAAACCCCGCGCTGCGTGCCATCAGCGAAGGTTGTGCTGTCGCGTAGCGACGCTCGAGCTTGATTAACCCACGCGCGGCGAGGTGGCTGGCGATCTCTGCAAGATGATCGGTCGTCGTCTGCAGATACTGCGCCTCGGTCGCATCGCTCAGCCACACATCGCCACCTACCAATTTTGTCTGCCAGTAAAGCTTGCGTTCCAGAAACGTTGTGATGGTTTCGTCCGGTGCTTTCCCGAACATCCACTGATTCCGTTTGAAATCATAATGACGGCTGGAAAAATTCACAGGCACCATCTTCCCCGATTTCAAAAACTCCAATTGGCGGCGATCGACCTCTTTTCGCAGCGCGTTGATGATGGGACTCAGCACGTCTTTCGGTTCGAGAGACGGCGCCACTTCGCGAACGGTCGCCGACAAATTCACTGACACAGGCGCGTGCAGGCCCTCGGATCCTGGCAGACGCAGATCAGCGTGAAGAACCCAGAAATCCGAGCCCGCTGTGGATTTATGAAACGGCCACTCGAGATGAATGTCGAGCGGCAGCCCGGTCAGCGTTACGTAGATAGTCTTAGTCGTGGCCGACCCGTTGCCTTCGGTCATATCCGGTCGTGCGCCCTGCGCCGAAAGCAGATATTTTAGCGCTTTTCCGACGGCGTTCTGGATTGAGGGCAGCGAGAGCTTGGAATTCGCGGATGCCGCGCTCTTTCGTGTGCTTTTCTCCCACTTACCCGCGAGATCCCCCCGCCAGCAATCGTCAAGCCGATCCTCATTCTGGCGGAAAACCGAGCGCGGTGCTCCACAGGGTTGCGATGAAGAGACGTGCCTAACGTGGTTCGTGCGGTGCAAGCGACTGTGTGTGGTCCGACCCCTCATCTGCGAGCACGCGCAACTTGCGCTTCTCGTCATGCTTACCCAAGCATGTAAACCGGAGTTTACAATTATTACATCTTCTTCGCTCCGTACTTCAGTGACGTCGTCGAGGTGACCACAGTCAGGCGCACATGGAATCGCGTGTTCTCGACACATAGTCTTCAGGGACATTTACTTGGACGTACCAATGGGTTTTTTCCTGAATACAGTCGTCTTCTAATCCTTCGCCGACGGCCTCGCTTAAATCACGGACGGCAGTCTGGATATTGGGTTCTACAGTTGCCGGTTCGCGCTTCACTTCGATCTCGCTCACGTGAGCTTCTGGTTCCCGGCTCACACCTGCTGAATTCACCACCAACAGAATCAGCGACGCGAATAGCGCCACCAATGGCCAGTCACGAGCAAAGGCCGTGATCAGCGGAACGTTCAACTCACTGGCGAATCCATCGAGCTTGCTCTGCAAGCTCGCCATACCAACTCCGGCGAGCACGGCTGCGGCTACTGTGTCGTGTGTCCAGAATGAATACCGATGACTGTTCGACATCACAACCTCCATCGCCGGGTCTCCCCCACCGCTCATTGATAAAGATGGAGTTCCCGTTGCCCTCTAAAAACGACCCTCATCCGCTGACGGTCCGTAGATCGCAGGGACGGGCTGCTCGAGCAGCCGCAGATAAACTGTCAGCTGCCCGCGATGATGCGCCAGGTGATTGAACACAGAATCTCGCAACACGATATGCCGCGGAGTCGGCTCCATTACCTGCTTGCCGGCCACCAGCATGCGCCAAGGCTTCATCAGGTGTTCATCGGTGGTGTTCTGAAGCGACTTTCGGGCCGCTGCGACAGCCTGATCATGTCCGTGCACTAATTCTTGGGTCGTTCGCATACTTGCTTTTTTGTAGGTGGCCAGATCAAGTTCGTCCTGGTCGACAGTGAAAACGGTCCATGAAGGCAACATCGCCACCAGCTCCGCGAGATATCCGAACGCCATCGACTTCGGATGCGGCTTCCAGTCGTATTTTCCTTCCGGGACACGCTCGAGCGCCTTACGGGTGCCCGATGCTTCGCGATCCAACTCAGCCAGAAACAGCTCGGTCATCTTCATTACTTTTTCTCCTCGTACCGTTTGTTTGCGATAACAGCGCAGAAAATCTCTGACTTCACCCAGCAGGTTCGGCCCCCATCGATAGCGAAGACGGTATCAATGAATTAGGACAGCTTTAGTCCTCAATCAATGCTATTGTTTTTCCGCATGTTGCAGACCTCGGCACGCCTGCTTCGACTGCTGTCGTTATTCCAGGCACAGCGCTATTGGTCCGGGAGCGATCTTTCGACTCGTCTGAACGTGACTGCGCGCACGCTGCGTCGCGATGTCAATCGGCTGCGCACCCTTGGCTATCCCGTGCATTCGACATCGGGGGCGGCCGGTGGATATCAACTGGGAGCGGGTGCGACGTTGCCGCCCTTGCTTCTCGACGATGAAGAGGCGGTGGCGGTTGCCGTCGGATTGCGCACGGCGGCCAGCGGTACGGTTACGGGAATCGAAGAAGCATCACTGCGCGCGCTGATGAAACTCGAGCAGGTGTTGCCGTCGCGTCTGCGCCGGCGTGTGTCGGCGCTGCACGCGTTCATCGTTCCATTGGTTCATTCCGGGCCGACCGTCGATCTGAATGTGTTGTCAGTGATCGCGGGTGCGTGCCGCGATCATGATGTGTTGCGGTTTCGTTACACCGGACGCGATGGACAGGCAAGTGATCGCGCAGTCGAACCACATCGTCTCGTGCCGACGGGGCATCGGTGGTATCTCGTAGCGTGGGATCTGCGCCGCAATGACTGGAGGTCTTTCCGCGTTGACCGAATTCAATCGAAACTTGCGACAGGCACCCGGTTCACGCCGCGCAAACCTCCGGAAGGTGGATACGCAGCTTACGTCGCGCGAGCTATCTCATATTCGCAATATTCGTATCGCGCCCGAATTCTCTTCCATGCATCCGCGGAGACAATTGCCAGGTGGATCCCGCCGAATGCCGGAACGATCGATGCGATCGATGCGGGTAGGTGCACGCTTCACACGGGCGCTCAATCGCTCGAGACGCTATCGATTTATTTAGCCTTGGTCGGAGTGGACTTTGAGATTCACGAGCCGCCGGAACTGGCCGCGCAGATGCGCACACTCGCTGAGCGCTTTACGCGGGCATTGGCCAAATATTCGGCCTAAGCAAGCCGCCTTTATTCAAACTCCACGCTCGCAAATCCTAACCCGTTCAGCAGGCTTCTCAACGTCGTTTGTGCATTCTGTTGCGCGGTCTTCAGTACGCCATCGGCGAGTGCCGCTTGAGTCAGCTGACGTTCTCCCTCCTGGCGTACCTGGCTCTCAAGGTTCGGATCTACCGGAACGAGCAGTCCGGTCTGGCGCGAATAGACGCGAGTGCGCGCGTTATCGATTCGCGTGGTGAACACCTGTGCTGCCGGCAGGCGCAGGCGGACTTGTTTTTCATTCACCGACACGTCACCGCTCTTCAAACCTGAAAAATCGACGCCGGCGATGACTTCGCCGTGCACGATCATTAACAGTTTGTCGCCGGTGAGGAAGTCCGGCAAAATCGCGTTGTCCTTTTCGCCGCTCACCACTTTATCCATGGTGTAAACCACTGTTTCGAGCCGCTGCAGTTGTTGAATCCTGTTGACGACGGTGGGCTGGCTCACATCAACGTGCGTGCTGCGTCCCAGCAGCCGGCTCCATAAAGAAGAGTCTGACTGACGCGACAGCATCGCTACGCCGGCAACGCCCAGCAGAATTCCAGCCAGGAGCGCGACCACCCAACGCCCGCGCCCCGACCTAGGCGGCGTCTGGACCGGAGACGAAAATATGGTGTTCATCTCATCATTCTCTCAGGACAATCGCGCCCAGGAATAAATTCACTGTCGGAGCTGCGCATGAGCGTTTTGCCACACCATCCGTGGCGCAACATAAAACCGAGGACGACAAAGTGAAGTGCAAACAACGCATTGCTACGTAATTCCTAGTTCACCAAGACATAACCTTTATCTCGCGTTTCGGCAAGCTGGGCTTTTGTTTTCAGTGCTCTCCGCTTTTCTGTAGAACCCTCCCGCAATAATGGAGACCGCTCGAACTGTATCCAATTCTACTCAACACGAGCCGACTCAAAGTCACGCCCAGCCGCTGTTTAAGCCGTTTGCGAAAACGGCAATCGGTCTGCACTACATAAGGTAACTGCTCGGGGATCAACACCAGCTGACAAGGAGTTGCGTCAATGAATTTGTTGAGACGATCTTTTCTTTTAAGCGCGCTTTTCGTTCCCGCCTTTGTGCTCGCCCAAACAACAGGTTCCATTCAAGGAACCGTGACCGACTCCACGGGGGCGGTGGTGGATGGCGCCACGATCACCGTGCTGAACCTTGCCACCAATGCCTCGCGCACCGCCACGAGCAACGCCTCGGGCTTTTACTCGATCCCGAATCTCGTCCCCGCGCCTTACAGCATCAAGTTCGAGAAGCAAGGATTCACTTCGGTAGACATCAAGAGCGCGACGTTGACCACCGCTCAGGTCCTGACGCTGAACACGACGATGAAAATTGGCTCGGTGCAGGAAGTGGTCGAGGTCAACGGCTCGGCGATTGCTCCTGTCGAGACGGAATCGACACAGCTCTCGACGCTCATCCCGAACAAGACGATCACGGATCTGCCACTGCTCACGCGTAATCCGTATGAGCTGATCTTGTTGTCCCCGGGAACGAACTCGAACGTCGATTTTACTGGCGGCATCTCGGTGAACGGTTCGCGCGATCGCAACAACAATTTCCTGCTCGACGGCGTTGACAACAACGACACTTCAGTTCCTGGCGGTCCGAGCGGCGTGTTGTCGATCAACCCCGATTCCACCCAGGAATTTCGCGTCATCACTGACACCTTCAACGCTGAGTACGGACGAAACACCGGCGCGATCATTGACGTCGTTACTCGCAGTGGAACGAATGGCTGGCACGGGGATCTCTACGAGTTCGGCCGCTATAACGCACTCGGCGCTCGTAGCTTCTTCAATAATCGTCCCGATCCCCAGGACCCCTACGTGCGCAACCAGTTCGGCGGTTCGATAGGTGGACCGATCATCAAGAACCGAACATTCTTCTTCATCAATGGGGAATACCAACGTTTCCGCACCACGCTGACGCAACACACGGTGCTGCCGACGGCTGCATTCAAATCAGGAATCTTCACCACCGCGGGCCAGCAGGTGGATATGACTTCTCCCGGCGGGGCGAACAACGCTACCGGCCTGACCGTGGATCCCACCCTCCAACGGATCTTCAATTTACTGCCGAGCGCTCCGACCGGTGATGTCGTCGATGGCATCGCGGGAAATTACAACTTCCCTAGCCCCGACAGCCTCAACGGATATCAGTGGGTTGGAAAAATTGATCATCGGATCACGGATAAACATCAGCTGACTTTGCGTTATGCGTACAATCATGCCTTCGATAGCAATCCGTTCCACACCGAGTTTGCGCCCAACTTTGATGTGCTCTCTTCGCCGTCGTATGCGCACGGCGTCTACGCCGGACTGGTTTCCACGCTAAACAACCACTTGATCAACGATTTCAAGTTCGGCTGGAACAAAGTGTTTGCCGGCTTCCAGAGCAACTGCGCGAGTGTTCTTGACCCGGTTACGGGGGTTGATGCGCTGGGCTTCGGCCGCGACTTTACCTCTCCGGACGGGTCCTTGGGCCTGGGGCCCTTCAACGCGATCGGATGCAACACACTGGCGTACGCGCAAGCTCAACTCCGGCACACCGGCACGACCAGCTACACGGACACGCTAACCTGGGTGAAAGGGAATCACACGCTTAAATTCGGAGGAGACTTCCGCGATGTGAACTCCTCGGGCTTCGATAATTTCCTGTCCCGCGACAATCTTGATTTCAATCGCTTCTCAGCCACCAACGGCCAGGAACCCGCCCTGAATATTGCTAGTGCCTCCACCTCGGCCCAAGATCTTGCGTGGATGCTGGTGGGTGGATCCATTTTCCAGGTCCAAGCTCAATTCTTCGATAAGAACGGAACGCGCCAGCCCTCCGACGATAAGAAGTTCATCCAGCACGAGTACGATGCCTTCGTACAGGACAGCTGGAAACTTCGCCGAAACATCACCATCAGCCTGGGACTCCGTTACCAATTCGACGGCGTGCCGTTTGAAACCAAAGGCAACTTCTCAAATCTCTTCACCAACGCTGACAGCTTCGCTACGTCCTATACCTTCACAGTGGTGGGACCTGGAAGTCCGAAGCGGGATATGTACAAGAATGACTACAAGAACTTCGAACCGCGCATCGGGTTCGCCTGGGATCCGTGGGGCGATGGCAAGACTTCGGTTCGTGCTGCTTACGGAATCTTTCACGATCGCATTTTCGATAACCTTTTCGGAAATGCTCGCAGCAACCCACCCTTCCAGGGAACGGTGGTGAATTCGTTTAACGATCCAACCGTCCCTTCCGCTATTCCTTTCGGTGTGAGCGCGCCTCCGGGACTTACTTACACCAACGGTGACTATGCGTCGGCTACATTGATGGACCTTAACATCCGCATGCCCATGAGCCAGAGCTGGAACTTCGGTATTCAGCGCGACCTGTCGCATGGGTTCGTGCTACAGGCGACCTATGTCGGCAATCACAGCACGCGAATCATTCGAAGTCTCGATGCGGCACCGCCGGACCCTGCCTTGGTTCAGCAGGCCATTTCCGATTGTGTCGCTTACACCGCGGCCAACCCGAGCTCGAACTTCTGCGCCCCGGGAGACCCGGGAGGCCTCGTGAGCGGAGCCAATCTTTACACTGGCTTTGTCGATCCAAACACGGGCGCCCAGGTTTTCGGTGCCGCCGTTCGCCAGACCGCCATCCAAACTCCGGGCATCTTCTCCAACAGCATCACGGTCACCAACGCGTCGTCCAACTACAACGCGCTTCAGTTGCAGTTGCAGAAAGCGGCCTCTCACGGATTGCTGTTCGACTTGGCGTACACGTATGCCCATGCGATCGACAACTCGAACGATCCTTTGAACAGCAACTCTTCTGATTTCGGGACCTTCCCGCTCGACTCTCGCAATGCGGACACAGTGATGCGTGGAAACTCCGACAATGACCTGCGCCACCGCTTCACTGCGAATTTCTCGTACGAGTTCCCCTTCGGACGCGGGCAGGCTTATGTCAACAACGGAGTCATGGGCCGAGTGCTTGAGGGCTTCCAACTTTCGGGCATCGTGACGTTGCAGACCGGCCATCCTTACACCGTCTTCGTTCCCGGCGTGGATTACGCTCGCACAGGAGCAACCGTTGCCGTCGGCGCTTCCTTCCCCAACCTAGTGGGGAATCCCTACAGCAATCCTGGCCCACGCATTGATCCGACCAATGGAGTGGCGACCGGCGCGACCAATCTGGCTGCCTTCACTACAAGCACTCCTGCATTCGGGACACAAGGCGATGCCGGACGCAATAGCTTCTTCGGCCCACACTACTACGAGACTGACATGGCGCTCATGAAGAACATCCATATTACGGAGCGCTTCCGTCTGCAACTCCGGGCCGAGGCCTTTAACCTGTTCAACCGTCCGCAGTTCAACCAGCCTGGGGGCGTCATCAGCGACCCGAATGTGCCCGGTAACTTTGGTCGGTCTACTTCAACGATCACCCGCTCGGACGGCACTACCTCGAACCGGCAGATTCAGGTGGCTGCCAAACTGCAGTTCTAATCATTACGGTGCGTAAGGACGTATAACGATCCCCGGCCTTGCGAGCCGGGGATTTTTTCCCTCCGATGAGTCCTGCGACAATGTCGCATGCCTGGTCCCGAGACTCGCTTCCGGTACTCGTGGGGAATTGCAGCCGCACTCTACGTTTGCGCTCTGCTTGCGTTCTGGTTTCTCGTGCAGCATTTCCATCTCAGCGAGCGGATCGGGCATATGCCGAGCACATTCGCCGCGTTTGCACTGATCTTTGCGCCATATTGGTTCTTTGGATTCGGCGTTGCCCATTCCCTGCGGGAGTTACTTGCCAACCGAACGATTCGCGTCGTAGCTTCAGGACTGCTCGCGCTTCCCTACCTGGTTTATGCACTCCCGCGCGGGGAATTCCGGTTGATCTTGCTGTTCGTATTTCTCACAATTCCAATCGGCATCTGCTTGCTGTTCGAGTTTGCACCACCGGGCGGTTCGCATCCTGCTACGGCGAAGATCTCCTGGCAAGACGTGCTCGTCCTCGCCGTTGTCGGTCTTCCCATCGAATTCAACTGGCTGCACGGAGCGTTTTCTCACGAAGGATTGAGTTCGTTCCCGAAACTCCTTATGGTCGACGCGGCGATCTACGCTTTCCTTGTGGTTCGCCCGCTCCAAGGCGTTGGTTACGATTTTCGGCCCCGGGCGCGCGACATTCTCGCCGGAGTTCGCGAACTCTTGTTCTTCGCGCCAATCGTGATCGCTCTCGGCCTCATGCTTCACTTCATCACGCCGCACGGGGGCCTGCCGCCGGCGTCTACGGCCGCGTCCACCCTCCTGATCACGTTCTTTTTCGTCGCAATCCCCGAAGAGCTTTTCTTTCGCGGGCTACTGCAAAACATGCTGGAAACGCGAATGGGCTTGATTCGGTCGTTTTGCAGCACCGCAGCGATCTTCGGCTTGTCGCACTTCAACAAGCCCGGACCGTTCAACTGGCGATACGTTCTGCTCGCGACCATCGCCGGCATCTTCTATGGGCGCGCCTGGCACGATCGACGCCGCTTGCTGGCCTCAGCGATCACGCACACGCTTGTAGACGTGATCTGGATCCTATGGTTTCGTTAGGACGAATCGGACTTCCATGTGGCCGGATGCTGCCCCGTGACCTCATCCCATTGTCAGGTGCGCCGTCAGAATAAACGCAAGACTCACACACGAGTGCGAAGACGACCAAAGCCGCGGGAAACCGGCGATTGCGCACAAACATTGCGACGATGCTGAGCACTAATAGCGATACGGTTCGAAAGTAATAAACCGGACCAAGCGCCTCAAAGTACGGCAGACCCTTGATCAACGTGTC